>TARA_R110000868_G_scaffold157942_3_pt1 | contig 42820 bp, 35 predicted proteins | sample TARA_R110000868 | Tara Oceans TARA_R110000868 (sample SAMEA4397489) | marine metagenome | biome: Polar Biome; feature: [SRF] surface water layer (ENVO:00010504); material: water (ENVO:00002006), including particulate matter (ENVO:01000060) such as... | depth 5 m | reverse complement strand
TACTTTTGCGCCGCCATATGGCCTGATTTTACTCCGCCGTTGACAGGCGTTCCAGTCGGGCAGTAACCTAAGTCTGAAAACCTTCTGTCAAATTGCCTTCAATAGAACATCAGCTCGCGCTGTTCATAATGAATAGAGTTGGTGGCTTCGTTAGCTGCCGCTGACAAAATCGGCAAAGAAATACAGCTTGCCTCGAGTTAAGTAAGGCCTACTCAATAGAGGTGGTTATGCTTTAATTAAAATTGCAGTGATATTATCGCGGCCACCCGCTGTCAAAGCAGCATCTACCAGTTTTAGTGTTGGATCGTGGGAGCCTTCTGACAACAATCTAATTATATCATCTTCAGATATGAGATCCGTAACGCCATCCGAGCAAAGTAAAAACTGATCACCTGATCGTATTGAGATACTCTCGAGGTGAGGCACCAAGTCAACTCTAGAAAGCGTACCACCCATGGATTGTGTTAATGCGTGGCTGCGAAACTTCTGATTGGTTGCTCCTTCAGGAGTGTGATCCACGCTTAACCTGCGCAACTGATTGTTCCTGAAAAGATAAGCGCGACTATCGCCAACATTGAATATTTCAAAATTCTCGCCACAAGCTCGAAGGCCGACCACGGTGCTTCCCATGCCCGGACGCCCTCTTTCCGAGAACATGGCTTCGTGAACCTTTTCGTTAGCAAGCTGTATCGCTGCAGTGACATCGGCATCCGAGCGAATTCGAGGTAGTTGGCTGGAAAGAACATCAACTACAACATCACTTGCGACGCCTCCAGCGCCATGCCCTCCCATACCGTCCGCAACAACGGCCCACCCGCCATCTCGGGCGATAACGCCATGCCAGGAAGCTTCGTTTCCGTCTGACTTCCAGTCGGGCAAGCCAAATCGATCTTCATTGGTCGTTCTAATTAAGCCGACATGTGTTGCAGCCCAAGTCTCTAAGCTCTTATTCACCGCTCTTTAGTCCGCAAGCCTTTGCTGCGAATTCCCTAATCTCTATGACCCTCCGCCGATCACGAGTGACAACGCCCTCAACCTTTTGGAACCCCGAGCGCCGCACCACATCGCCAAGCATTGGCCTATTTGAAATAACGGCGAGTTCTTCGTCTTTTATCAAATAGAAAAAGGGACTTCGCCTTGTTTGATAGAGCTTAATCTTTCCGGCAACGTGACGTTTCGTCAGCTCTGCTAACGGATCGTAGTATGCACCACCCCTAGGTTCGCTCTGTGGTTTCAAGAACGATCCTATATGAACTCGTGTACCACTGCCCACTAGGCGATCCAGAAGCCGCAAGTCGTGCTGAGTCAGAATTGTAGGTTGAAATCCCGCGCTAGTTATAACGAGAGACTTCCGAGCTTCATTAATTGCTTCTTCTACTAGTTCGTCTATTTCGAAACATGCCAGAGGCCGAATTGGCATAGTGTCGAGAGCGTGCTTGGCGATGGCGAACCGTTCCTTTGCCTTTACTAAAGCTGAATCTGCTAAGGTGCGTGTCGAGCCTGCTCGATTATTATTAACCGCTAACTCTGCAGCACGAACTTCAGAGCGAGAATCTGCATCTTCTTTGTGCGCTTTTCGTGTAATGTCTGCAACAGGCATAGCCGAAAAGCTGTCTCGCCCGATTAGCCGTTGCAGGCCTGATCGCGCACTTCTTGCACCGATCGTCTTGATAAAGCCCATTTTTCTAGGACCACCATTTTCTGCAAATGCTCGCTCGTGACTGTCTGAAAGTTTTCCTTCAATGGAGAATGCAACTTGGACCTCACCGCCTTTTTCCGCTGCATATACCAGCGCGACTGCCTCTCGGAAAACGTTGTTCCGACGAACGATCTGCTTGAGAGCCAATACGTTCCGTCGAAAGTCTTCCCCGTCACGGCGTCGGATCGCTCGACTTATTTCCGGGATTGCAAGCTCCGATACGTTTGGTGGATCGACTGGGTATGGTCGAATTTCTACCGCGCCAAAATCCTTTAATTCGGCCGCTCGGACAACATTTTCACCGGCAAGACGAATTGGTTTACGACGCATCGCGTCGTAGTCGATGACGAGCATCTCCTCTTGAACAACTTCATGAGCCTCCTCTGTTAGTCGTTCATGTCCAAGCGGTGTGAGAGCAAAAGTACTTTGGTCGCCGATGACCTTGGTGCGGGCTACTAGACCGTCCGAGACTAACGTATCGACTGCGGCCCGAACGATCTCTTCTTTCAAGCCCAACATCCTTGAGACGTTATCTTCTTGGCTTTCGCCAAGTGCCAAGCAGCGCATCGTGAATTCATGAATTGTGGGAAGCGAGCGAATGGATGTCGTGACTGCTTCAATGGTAAGGCGAAAGATTGGCAGGCCAACTTCCGCGAAGTCTACCAGCCTGAAGCCTTCGCGAAATTGGTGCTCACGTGCGACGTCTTCGGGTTTCATGAGACGACAACCGTAGCACAAGTTTCTTCGTTCGAATCGATGTACTCCAGCACATTGCGAAACGGATTTTTGCCAGTTGCCGAACGACAAAATAGCTGGTCACCGACAATGATCAGTGCACTCTTGCCCCGCGAAAGAGCAACGTTTAATCTAGGAGGCTCCCGCAAGAAGCCCAATTTATTTTTCTGATTTGATCGTACAACGGTATAGATGCAAACGTCAGCTTGCCGACCTTGAAATGCATCAACGCTATTGCAAGTGACATCAAGATCCGGCCATTCCGCAATACCTTGGGATATTTTTTCCTTCAGCAAATGTACTTGAGCCGTATATCCTGAAATAATTGCCACCGAAATCCCGCGCTTTTGCGCTTTCGCGACGAATTGTAGCTTTACTAAAAGGTCGCGGATCGCAGCTACTTCAGCGCGATTAGAAAAGGTATTACCCTCTCGTTTTTCTCTCGCATCAGTTAGCTCGTGAGTCGTGTACCAAGTTACTGGTTTTGGAAAAGCTAAATCCAGTTTTAGGCCGTGTGATTTGATAGGGCTTTTGAGGGTGTTATCGTAGAAGCAGTGGCTCACCAAGTCACCGATCGGTTTCACCATCCGATACTGGTTGCTTAACTGTTCGCGACAACTGTTTGGCAAGCCTTCTTGATTGTCTAGCAGTCTATCAAGCAATGTTTCTTTGACCTCCCTCTCTTCAAAAGCGTCCAAAAGGTCGTCACCTAATTCATCAAAAAAGGGCGGCAACTGCTTAGGGTCACCAACTACTATCCATCGTCTGCTTCGAGCCATTGGGATCAAAATCTCAGTTGCGGTAGCTTTCGAAGCTTCGTCGATAATACACAGGTCGTACGCAACGTCTTCCATCCCTTTTACGCCAGCAATTCCTACACAGGTTCCAGCAATAATTTGCGCAGATGAAAGCATAGCTGCATTGAAGTCAGATGAACGTCCAACGCGAAGTTGCCAGTCCTCGAGTAGTGCAAGCCTCTGTCGGCATGCCTCAACTACTTGGTCGCCTTGAAGGAAATGCGCCGCCCAGTCAGTTAGCTCTCTATCGTCGTTCGAGGCCGCTAACTCAGCAGCGTATCCGCCTATCGCTTTCATATCGATTAGCAGATTTTCTTCGTCCTTCCTCAACTTCGAATTCGTACGCTGCAATTCGCCGATTTCGTTGTCAAGCTGCGTAGTTTCCTCTTGAGTTTCCTCTCCATCACCACCTTCAGTATCCTTTTCGGCATCGGCGCGAATGCCCTCTCTTTCCTCTTTAAGTTCGAGTATTAAGTCCTTAGCTTCAAGACGCCTGCGGCGTATTTGCAGCAGCCGTTCAACATTCATTCCCACTTCCACTGCAGCTCGATCTACACCCTTCTCGTCGGCCCAGCGTGTCATCTCCATCTCTGCAGCTTTACGCACCTCCTCGATCCAATTCTCGACTCTTTTTTCGAGCAAGAGTTCTTTACTCTTTTCTGAAATTCGAGGTTCATCAGACCTCCCGATGCGGATAACATCAAGTTCAGAATCCAGAGCAGTTACACGCTCAAGCACATTATCGAGGGCAATGTGCGTTTGAGACGAAAGCAGTATCCTATGCTTCGGATTGCGCCTAAGCCATTGCACCAAGATCTCTGTGATAAGCTTTGTTTTGCCAGTCCCTGGCGGTCCTTCAATCGCCAGAATATCTTGAACTCCAAGGGAACTCTTAAGGATGCTGAGCTTTTCGTTGTCAAAATCAGGATCGGTAGGCGCCACGTCATCGACTGGCGCGCAAGGCGTCGCCGTTCTGGGGTCAAGAATGATTGTTTTTAGTTTCTTCTCGACCGCGCGATCATAGACAACGTCATTCAAAGCTTTCGTTTGATGGTTCAGTGCCCGTTGGGCGGCGATTGTGTTGATCGCCAATTCCCCTCTTCTCGGCAACTGCCTCACGTTCCCATGGATCACGTCCATCGTAACGAGATTGAAGGAAGATCCTGTAACCTCTCCGGCTACATTGCCATTCGGACCATATACAATGCGATCTTGTCCAACAATTTCGTCCGTCGGAGCGATCTCGGTTGTAAAGATGACTTGGCCATTTTGGACACTTCGATCAACATATTGGATTGCACTGCTACGCCTGGATTCCAAATCCGCTCGGTCTTTCAGATAACCTCGCCATACTCGGAAAATCCGTTCTGTGGCACGCGCTGCCCGCTCTTCGTTCAATCGAGCGAAGAGGCCTCTAGCCTCAGCCACAAGCAAGGCAACTTTCTGACCCACATATGATTCATTTTTGGGGCGGGAAAAACTTATTTTTACGTCACGGACAACCGCATCATCGCGGATGCTTGCTGCTAAGGAAGCTCCTATTTCGCTTGCTTTAGTAATGTGGAGCAGTTCTCCTTTTTTGCCGGCTACCAACACTTCAAACTTCCAAGCACCCCCAACCAGTTCCAATCTGTCAGGCTCGTTGTCCGTGGGTGGTAAAGCGATTATCCCACAAATATCATCTAGTTCCTCTGTTATGAATATTTCGATAGAGGTCTGATCACTCGTATCAAAGCGGTTCCCCAGCGCGGTTATTGTCCTGTGATTCAGGCGGAGAAATAGTTCATGAGCGAAAGAACGATTGTTATCACTTTGTTCTGCGCACTGTTTCAGTTGCTCCAGAAGAAGTGATGCAAGCGGGGGACGGTCAGCCGCTTGTGTGTTCAGGCATCGTTCGATAATCGGACGGACATTAGCAGGTAAGACTGCTTCCTGAAGTGCTACGCGCAAGTCGTCGTCGCTCTCGAATGCGCGCCCAGTAACGCACGAAAGTGCGACCGCTGCAAACGCATAACAATCGCGAGTCAGGGCATGGTCATCTTCTGGCTTCTCAGGGGTATAGCCCGGGGTTCGGTCAAACCGAAAAGTATACCCGGACACCGGAGCCCAAGTGCCGCCATTGTCCAATAGTTTAGCAATACCGTAGTCGGCTAATTTGGCGCTCCCGCCTTCGGTAACAAGAATATTTTTTGGCTTAATGTCACGATGGGCGATCTGCCGTTTATGTGCATAAGCGATCGCATCGAGAAGAGTTTCGCCAAACCTATCCCAAAATTCTGGCCAGCTCATAGCTCCATTTTGTTGAATTATGTCGTCGAGATTGTTGGGGATCCAGTCGAGGACAAGATACCAGTTGCCTTCGCTATCTCGATCAACATCTAAAATATCGACAATGTTTTCGTGGTCGAGATGCTGAAGCATCGCAACTTCGCGTTGAAAGCCTTCCTGCCCACGCGCATCATCTGGACCGAACTTCACCCTTTTTATTGCTACCATGCGATTGAGCTTACTATCAAACGCTTGCGTCACAGTCGCCTGCGCACCCTTCCGAATCTGATCTGTAAGGGTGTAACGATTTCCTAGAATAACAGGCGGCTTGTTGGCATCGGTCACAACGATTGAGACCTTTTATGATGTCCGACTTTCAATCCACTATAGATCGCTTCGAATTCCATTAAATCTCCTTCAAACCACGCTTCAATCGGCATGAAATACACACATCTTTTGAACCCAATACAGTTTGCAGGTTGGCAATTGACGATCAACTACTGAAATTCACATTTAAGCCCGCTACGTTATTGGAACTAGCATTTGACCTCATTCTGCCATTGACGCAAGCCCTCCCCTGTTAATTTCGTCCCGTGAATAACGTCTTGAATACAGTATATTAATTCAAAAGCTCAAGCAACCAGAAGTAGTCGTGTACATGGGAACTTGACGGGCGCAACATACGCAGCGGGGAACGTCAGCTAATTAAGAAAGAAAGTACATAAACGCACTGTCGGTTATCCGTCCAGAATCAGTCGTTCACACCGCTTCTATTAGTGCACTGCTTTCCATGTAACGATAGGGCTTCGAGCGCGGGTAAATAGAAATGATGATATTTATTGGCGAACATTTATCGACCGATCGAGAATGCATCTCGAAGGCTGCCTAAGATTATTCACTCAAATGTTGATTTCAGTTCGTCCAGATAATCGCTCCACCATTGCGCCATTTGTACCCGTTCTTCCCAATGCGATCCCCGATGATAAGCGCCACGTACCGAATTACTATCGGTGTGTGCTAACGCTCGTTCAATCGCATCCGGATTCCATTTACCTGACTCATTAAGCAACGTGCTAGCCATTGACCTGAACCCGTGCGCCGTCATCTCGCTACCGGTATAGCCCAGCCTCCGCAGCGAAGCGTTGATGGTATTTTCAGACATCGGCCTTTTGCCCGGATAAAGAGAAGAAAAAACATACTGCTGCTGCGAACTGATCGCATAAGCTGTTTCAAGTAGCTCCAAGGATTGCCGGGAAAGTGGAATCATATGCGGAGAACGCATTTTCATTTTCGATGCAGGAATCGTCCAAACAGCTTTGCCTAAATCAAATTCACCCCATTCCGCTCGCCTCAATTCACCAGGCCGGACGAAAACATGCGGCGTCAATTTCAATGCAATCATGGTAAGCGGTGCGCCTTCAAAGCCGTCAATTGCTCTCAATAACTGTCCGACAGCTTTTGGCTCCAAAATAGCGCTATGATGCTGTACTTTCGGCGTGATCAAAGCTCCTCGCAATAGACTTGAGGGATCAGATGTCGCGCAGGAAGTCGCAACAGCATAGCGGAATACTCGACCAGCCAGAGAGCGCATCCGCCGAGCTGTTTCGTAGTGACCTTTCGCCTCTACCTTCCGCAACGGCATTAGAAGCTCTGCTGGGGTTATATCGTGAATTGGTAGCGACCCAATATCGCGTTCCATCAACGACAAAAGCCATCGCGACTTTTTAATTGTGACGGCGGCCCGTCCCTCCATTCCCATTCGGTCCAAATACTCCTCGCCAATGGCTCGAAATGTGTTTGCCGCTCCGAGCATTGCCGCAACTTGCTTCTTCTTCTTTTCACGAGAAGGGTCCACCCCATCCTCGATTTGGGCGCGAGCTTCGTTACGGCGGCGGCGAGCATCTTTCAGCGTCACATCCGGGTAAACACCAAGAGATAGCTTTTTCTCTTTTCCCAGGAACCTGTATTTTAATCGCCAAAGCTTACTACCACTCGGCTGCAACAGAAGGAAAAGCCCTTGGGCGTCATACAGTTTAATCGGTTTTTCGCCGTGTTTAGCGTTTCTTATTTTGATATCGGTTAGAGACATTTCGTGGGGGCCACTCTCTATAAAGGCTGCACAAATGGCCCCACCTAGGCCCCAAAATGGGGGCCACCTGCTCGCGAACAACGGCGAACAGTCACGGTCAAGCCATGTTACTTTATGGCAGTTTTCTGAGGGTTTAGCAATCTTTCGCGGTCATCAGCGAATGAAAATATGGTGCCCAGAAGAGGACCAGACACTTCTATCAACCTCTTATTTATGGCCAATTATTTTTATCATTTTTAAAATAAGGCCCCCAATGAAGCCCCCAAAAATTCGTTTTGATTTGGGTTCGAGTACCTCTTATGTTTCATTGATAGCCGAGAAGATTTCCAAGCCTTTGAATCAATTACATAATTCAATATTCGAAACAATCACCGTGCTATAACGGTTCTGCCCTCGTCAATTCAAGCGATAAATTTGTTTGAAAAGGAGCTCAGACTCGACGCGATGCGTTGGTTCGAACGCCAAAGCTGCCGTTCCACTTCCGCCCCAAGTTCGGTCATTTGATTTCACTTCAGAGTTTTCCGAAAGCGGTCGTTACACTATCTATTTCACTCTTGAAGTCAGCTGGAATTGGGCAATCGGTGCAAACCTTGTCATCGCACAAGCGGCAAAGCCGACAACGGTCCAAGTCGCTCGCTCCCATCGACGAAAGTACTTTTTGCAAGAGCCCAGCTAATTCATCTTGCTCTTTCAGACTAAGCGGTATCAGCAGAGGTCTGATAGCAGCTAGGCGACCTTTAAGGAGTGCCTCGCGGGATGCTTGACCTTTCTCTGTGAGGTGCAAAGCGATTGCCCGCTTGTCTTGCCCCTTGTGGCGCTCAACTAGCCCATCCGCCACTAGCCGATCCACAAGCCGCACAGTCCCTGGATGTGAAAGGTCAAGCACGCGCCTGAGTTGGTCGTTCGATGGTCCAAGACCATATCCAATAACAACGAGAGCCGCAGGCGTTTCACCTGAGTGCTTAACAATCTCACGAGCGGTTTCTTCGATGCGGTCGGCAACAGCCAGTCCGACAGCGCCTAGCATGTTAGCAGTACGATCAGTCATGAATGCAGCATATGTGCGCCGCGCACATTTTTCAATTGACTATATGTGCATCGCGCACATAAAATACATCCAATTGAAAATGTTCAGATAGGAGGGCAGCATGTCCGACACTACTCTTACGCCAGAACACCAAGATTTCTATGAGCGCTTCAAGTCTTTCTGGGCCGCACCTTCGGGAGCGCGGGTGCCCGAGGTGATCTCGCCTGACGCATCGATCCATTTCACCGGTGCAGGGATAATGTCCGGTAGCACCTATGCAGAATGGATGACTGAGACACTGGCCACGATGGAGGACATGACAGTCACGCCTCTCGACTGCGCAGGCAATGGCAACATGCTCTACATAGCATGGGAGACGTCAGCCATAATCCACGGAGAGCGGCGCGTTTATCGAGGAGTGGATCGCTTTCGCCTTAAGGACGGAATGGCAATAGAAGAGCATGTGATTTTCGATTCCGCAGTGCTTACGCCAGAGGGACGCGGTGGCATTGAGCAATCATGATCGATGGTTCGGAAGCGACCAGTGACTGACTATACGTCCAAAGCGCTTGATGAAAGCACATGGCCGGATTTCGCTAAACTTGTCGACGCGAACAATGGCGTTTGGGGCGGGTGCTGGTGCATGTGGTATCACGGGAAAGAAGGCGCGGACCAGCCACCCGAGACAAAGCGCAAAGCGAAAAAATGCCTTGTTCGCGGAGGCAAGGCGCACGCATCGCTTGTTTACGAGGGCGGGAATTGTGTGGGCTGGTGCCAATTTGGATCGCCCGAAGAGCTTCCTCGTATCCACAATCAACGCGCCTATCAGAAAACCAATCCTGTTCTTCCTGACTGGCGAATTACCTGCTTCTTTTCTGGCAAGGGTCATCGCGGCAACGGTATCGCATCATTTGCCCTCGCAGGGGCTATTGAGCAGATTAGCAAACTGGGTGGCGGTCGTATTGAAGGCTACCCAGAAGATATCGGGGGTCGAAAGGCGTCCCCCGCATTCCTCTTTAATGGTTCTCTAAATATGTTTGAGCGACAGGGTTTTAAACGTTCCGCACAGATTGGAAAGTACAAGTGGGTCGTGACCAAGACGATCGCCTGAGCAATGTCCTCTTAACGCTGCTATTTAGCCAGTTGCGGACAGTCAGCTTCCCACCCCAGTTTCGGTCATTCCCCAACGCAGAATTGGTCGGTATTAAATTGAAGCAGACGGTCCGCTGTTGGCGCGGTTAGTAACTGGTGTTGCGGCATGCGACCTACAAAACGCACGAAGCCTATGCTGCAATCTCTGAAAGTCTGGTCCGAACCCATCCACCGACTTTGCTGCATGCAGCGGGTAGGCGAGATTAAACGCCCGCAGCCTAACGGGATGGTCATTTGCATCGCGGCTGTCCACAAGACTTGCCGAGGTCGGATCGAAGCTTTGGTATCTCAGAATAGTGATTTTCAATGGCCAAATGCCGTGAAAAATGAATTTTTTCGACGAAAAACGTTTTTTATCGAGAAAATTTACGAATTTCCATTTTTAGGGGAGGGATACCCTAAGAGATCGCCTTGCGTAAATTTCCGAGCGCCGCCGAAAGATGCTGACCGTCCCGCTTTAACGAAGCAAGTCTGCTCAACGCTTCCGATTGTTCCAGTATCATTTCGTTGCGCACTGCCTGACGCGAACGGATCGAGAGACTGCGCACCACAAGGAGCCATTTTGCATTGCGATCCACGGATATCTTGATCGTTCCGTGACAGAGCAACCCCCGGAATGCTTCATGATGTTCACGATATTGGGAGAGTACAGAATATGATGCCTTGCCCTCCTTAACGAAGGGGCCATTGGGACCAATGGCTGTCGCCAGGTCTTCATATTGCTGTCCGATCAAATGACGAAGCCGAAGAGTTGCTCCATCCCGCTTGACCTCTTCTAGCGCGAGCAAAGTTTCCGTCACTGCCATTTCAACTTGCGAGAAATGATGCATGCACGCACCTCGCCAAGCGTTGACGCCCGCGTACAATTCTTCCCAGCAAAAAGGGGGCGGCAGATCGACTTTAGCTGATGCGTTCATGTTGTCGCTTTAGCGTGGATGGTTTAATAATGTCTTTGCCATGAATAGGTTAATTATCGCGTTTAGGGCGCATGCTCATTCTGTTTGATTTGTTCGAAACGCGGGTATGTGCAGTTTAAAAAGTGGCGGCTGGGATGGGTTTCGCTAGTCGTTCAATCCACTTTTCGGAAAAGATTCATATAATCGTCAAACACAAAAAGGCGGTTGCGCCGCTGGCCTGTCATCTCCCGTAATACTCCATGATTTACAAGGTCGTCGATCAACGATGAGGCGGTATTGGTTGTAGTATCAAGATGCTCGGCAGCGCCTTTTACATCAACCACGGGGCGTGCGTATAGTCGGTGAACCATCGCCTGTGCATTGGCCTGCCGTCGCTGGCTGAAATGCGGTAGCACTTCCCGTTCTATGCGCTCTTTCAGGGCAAGTATGTCACGGAAAACTCCGGCGGACGCTCGCGCCGTTTCCTCCACGCCGTAGAGGAAGAAGGTCAGCCATTCGCGCATATGATTGCCCTGGCGCACCGCCATTAGGTGATCGACATAAGCGGTTTTGTTACGCTCGAAATAGTCGGACAGATAAAGTGCGGGCTTTATCAGCAAATTTTCGGAAGCCAGATAGAGTGAAATCATCAATCGTCCCAAACGCCCGTTACCATCCAGAAACGGGTGAATGGTTTCAAACTGGTAATGCGCAATCGCAATTCTTATCAGTGGCGGCACCATGATTGCCTCATCATGCAGGAACCGCTCCATATCGCTCATTAGTTCAGGGACATGCTCATGATTTGGCGGCACGAACACTGCGTTTTTCAGGCTGACCCCTATCCAGTTCTGGCTGGTACGAAATTCGCCAGGCATTTTATGCTCACCCCGCACACCTTGCATCAATATGGCATGGGTGTCGCGCAATAGCCGGTTGGACAGGGGCAATTTTTCCAGCCGCGTGATACTATGATTTATCGCCTCGATATAATTCTGCACCTCTGACCAGTCATCGCGCTCTTCGGGTTCCAGATCATCTGCATCCTTGAACGCGTCCTCAATATTGGTCTGCGTCCCTTCGATCCGGCTTGATTGCGTGGCCTCCTTGGCAACATACATGCGGATGAAAAATTCGATGTCGGGGATTAATTGGGCAAAGGCATTCAGTTCACCAAGCGCGCGATCTGCCGCGCCGAGCAATAGCTGGATATCGGGATCGGATATGATCCACGGATGATGAATGGGGTTTGGCCGAAAGCTCCTATATTCATATTCATCCTGATGCCCGCCGGAAACATAGTCTGCCAAATCCATATATCAGAAAGTCCTGTTGTTTTTACGATATGGATATTCTTATGTCAGAAACCACGCGCGGCGCAAGTTTTATTTCAGAAACTATAGTAGTTTCTACAATAAGATATTTTTTATGTCAGAAACCATACAGTCGGATAATATCTACGGTTTTTCAACATCGCCATTTTCAAACCCGCCACCCAGCGCCAGATGGAGCGCGATGCGATTGTCAAATCGAGCCTTTCGCGTGGTTAGATAGGCGCTCTTGGCATCGAAGGCTCGTTGCTGCCCTTCGAGCACATTGAGAAACGGGTCGCTACCAACATAATAGCGATTGAACGCGATCTCGGCAGCCCGCTGGGCATCGGCGGCGGCGGCGGCGAGTGCGGTTTCCTGACGGGCGAGATTTTGTTCGATGGCCAGCGCTGTTTCCACTTCGGAAAGGGCGGTGAGCACGGTGTCAGCAAAATCTTCCAGCGCCTCGTCACGTTCGCCGTCTCTCAATTCCACCTGTGCTCGCAATCGGCCACCCTGAAACACCGGCTGCAACAATTGCCCGGCAATCGACCAGATGAAGAACGCCGGGTCGAAGATGTTGGCAAGCGACGTACTGGACGTGCCTGCCAGTCCGGTCAGTTCGATGCTTGGCAGGAAAGATCGCTCGGCGGCGGTTAGCCGGTATCCGGCGGCTTTGAGAGAGCGTTCCGCAGCAGCAATGTCCGGGCGGCGTTCGAGCAATTGGGCGGGCAGGCCTGCTGGCGGCGCGGGCGGAACGGCGGGCAATGCGGATGCGACATCAACCGTGCCGTCGGGATAATCGCGGGTAAGAATATCCAACTGGCGGGTGGCGCGTTCAAAATTCTGTTTGCGCTGTTCGAGATCGGCTTCGGCAGATCGCAGATTGGCCTTGGCGAGAAAACCGTCATTGGGCGAGGATTTGCCATATTGGACACGGTTGCCAATTTGCCGTGCTGTTTCAGCGTAGGTTTTGACAATATCTTCCGACAGGCTGACTTGTTGCTGTGCTTCGATGACGGCAAAATAGGATCGCACTGTCTGAGCGGCAATCGTTTGGCGCACGCCGCGCAAATTGTCTTTGCTAGCCAGAAACTCGGTGCGCGCTGCTGCCGACTGGGCCGATAATTTCCCCCAAAGATCAATTTCCCAGCTGACATTGGCGGAGAGTTGGTAATTTTCAATCGTAAAGGAGGACTGATTATTTGCCTGACCAGTACCAGGCAGCGCGATGCCGAGACTGGCAAGCGTTTGTTGCTGCTTTGAGGCATTGAGACCAACGCCAAGCTGCGGCAGCCGGTCGGCACCCGCAATCCGGGCCTGCGCCTGTGCCTGCTTGACCCGCGCAATGGCCTTGCCGATGGAAGGATTGTCGGCCACCGCCTTATCCACCAGAGCGTTGAGGCGCGTGTCGCCAAAGCGTTTCCACCATTGATCCTCAACCGCACCTGCCGGTGAAGGGGATGCAAATGTCGTGGGTACGTCCTGCACTATTGTCGGCTGCGTTCGTTCGCTGGTTGCACATCCGGTCAATGACAGGCTGCATGCGAACATGCCCAAAAGCGTATTTACCTTGCCAGTACGCCTCATTGGTCGCTCCGCTTCTCAAGCGTTTTCAGCATATCTCCGTGGGCATTTTCCAGCAGTGCATAAAAGCTGCTAAGGTCGTTCAACCGTTCACGAACATCGGGCCGGTCAATTGCCTCCGCCGCCTGTTCAACAATCCGGCGATTGGCCGGAAAACGCTTCATCTGCGCACTGATCAGCAAAGCATAAGGCTGTTTGCACATCGCATAATGGGCGCTGCGGTCCCCAGCGACCGTTCGTTTTTCGATAATTTCGAGCGCTTCGAGAGTGCGAATATTGGTGCTCACACTACCCCGGCTGATGACCAATAGATCAGCGATTTCAGCGGAGGTCAGCGGATCGCCGGTGACTATCAGCAACCCCCAGATGCGGCCTGTTATCCGGGCAAGCCCATCGCCTTCGGCAACTATGCCCATCCGGTCCACAAAGTCCTGTTCGGCTTTGCCCAGCTTGTTCTTGCCTGTCATTTTAACCGATCTCCCTTTGCTCGACATCTGTGCCATCGACAATATCGGACGAGGGATAGAGGATCACTTTGTCGCCTTTTTTCAGGCCATCGAGCACCTGTGCCTGTGTACCATTATTGCGCCCGATCTTGACCCGGCGAAGCTGTGCATCGCTTCCCGAAACGACAAACACGGCCCATTTGCCCTGATCGCGAAAAAGCGCGCTCGATGGTACGATGACCGCATCCTTGTCCTGCCAGATGATGATCCGCGTTTCGACGCGAAAACCGCTACCGAGATTTGCTTCTGCTGTCTGTACACTCGTGAAACGGACGATGGCATTGACCCGCTGTTCTTCAACGCCGAGCGCTGAAAATTTGGTGAAGCCCTGTGGCTCAATTATGGCAATCTCACCGCGCAGCGGCTTTGGACCGCCCCAATTGTCGATCAGCACCGGATCGCCGACCGAAACATTGACTGCATCGGTGGATAAAAGCTCGACCAATATTTCCAGATCACCGGTAATATTACCGATTTCCATGACCGGCGTACCCGCCGCCAAAGTTGCGGCGCTTTGCTGCATAACTTTTAGGATGCGGCCCGTTGCCGGAGCACGAATGGTGATACCGCCGCCGCTTCCGCTACTGCCGATAAGCTGCGACTGCGCGGCGGTAAGCTCTCCTCGCCGCATTGCAACGGTGCTTTGCGCGGATTGCACCGAAGCATTGGCGCTTTGTGAATCGCGAATGGCCATATCAAGCGCTGCGCGACTGGTCGATTTGAGTTCCCAGAGTTTGCGTTCGCGCGCCAGATTTTGATCGGCGAGCCGTTTATCGGCCCGCGCTTGCCCGACGCCATTGGCCGCCATACGTACACCGGCCTGTGCTGATGTCACAGAAGCCCGCGCCTGCGCTCGGGAGCGTGCGTCGAGCGGGGCCGGTGTCATCCGCGCTACGATCATGCCCTTTGAAACTTTATCGCCTGCTTCCACATTAACCCGCAGCAATCGCCCCTCGGTCGGTGTGGAAACCTGAAAACTGTCATGAACACGGGTGCGGCCTTCCTCATTTATCGTCAAACGCATTGGCCCCTGCGTGACCTCTCCCATATCGACGGTCGTCGCGCTCGGCCAGAAGGCATAGAGCAGCAGCAGGGCAACAACGGCCACCGCTCCGATGGTCAGCATTTTGCGGGAATTTTTCTTCTTGGCCATTTATCTTACTCTTCTTCTATTCTTTGGTTTTGAGGGCGGATATGAGTTCTGTCCGGTCAACATCGCGCTTGACCAGCCAGCCAGAAACGAGTGATGCAGCAAGCACGGCGGCGGCGGCCATGCCGAAATCAGCGCGTCCGTAACTGCCCGGAATCTGGTATAAATCGCTGCTGAACCCGGCAGCGATTCCAAAGGTCAGGAAATAACCGAGCAATGCGCCAAGCGGCAATGCCACCAGCGTGACGATAGCAATCTCACCGAGTAGGACAAAAGCTGCCTCGCCCTTGGTAAAGCCGATGACCCGTAGGCTGGCCAGATCGCGCTGGCGTTCGGCCTGCGCAATCCGCGCGCTGTTATAGACGATACCAAAAGTAATGATAAACGCGATTACCGCCATCACATAGCGCATCGCGCCCGCGCCCCCGTCCATCAGCTTCTGGAATGAAACGCGCGCGTCTTCTTTCAAGCTGACCCCGGCGACCGAGCGCATATTTTTGAGCTTTGTATAAATTTCATCGCTACGATCCGAATCTATGCGCAAATAGGCACCGGAAACCCGGCCCGGTTCGCGCATCGCGCGGTTAAGCGCTTCGATATTCATGTAAGCGGGCGACCCCAGCAGACTGTCGGTGACACCAACGACCGGGATCTGCAATATAGGCTGCCGTCCCTCGCGCACTTCAACGGTCAGCATATCGCCGGGATTTATCTCCAATATCGCCGCCAGCGACGTCGCCAGCACGACCCCCTCTTGCGGCATGGCAATGGTTTTTGCATCTTTATCAATAGCGCGGTTGAGCCGGGGGTTGGTGACCAGTCCGTTAATAGCGCCGCGATTGGTTTTTAGGCCGTTACGCAGCACCGCAGGAACGATCCGCACCGGTTCGACTTCGATGACACCGGGCATGCGCTGCAATTCCAATATCGTCTTGTCAGAACGAGGATCGGTGAAGCTGACCGTGACATCGCTGCGGTCAATCACCCCAAAAGCAAGATCAATGGTCGTGTTAAAGCCCGACATGACCGAAATCATCGCGCCCGAGAGCGCCATACCCGCCGCAATACCAGCCATTGCCCCCAGCATGCGTCCCGGTTGCCGGGTGACGCGCCGCACGACCATGCGGCTCGACTGATCAAGCAGGCGGTTGATTGCCTGACCAAAATTGCCGGACTTGCTGTAATCATCGGGCGCGGGCGCGCGCATTGCCACTGCCGGGGTGAGAGCGAAAACCTGACGCAGCACAAATAGCCCGCCCGCCGACGCAGACAGCACGCTAATCAAGATACCCGCAATGAAAGAGCCGGGGCTAAGCTGGAAAATCAGGAACGGGAATTTGAAATATTGCAGATAGAGATCGGTAATGCTTCTGCCCGCAGCAATGCCGAACAAACATCCCGCCAACGCGCCGCCCGCCGCGATGATAATGACCAGTTTGAAATAATGTAGGCCGACTTCGTTATTGGTATAGCCAAAGGCCTTCATCAGCCCGATCTGTTCGCGCTCCGCCTGGACTAGGCGCGAAATAACAATGTAGAGCAGGAAGGCCGCAACCGCGAGAAAGATAGGCGGAACACCGGTGCTCATCCCGCGCAGGCCATTGATTTCTTCAGTCACAAATTTGTTCGAAACATGATCTTCAAGTCCATAGGCATTCTGTCCGCCATAGGGTTCGAGCGTGCGGTCAACGGCGGCTAGTACCGCCGGTTCACTTGCGCCCCTCGCCAAAGAAAGCAGCGCCTCGTTAAACGCGCCTTCCATGTCATAGGCCGCTTCGGCGGTGTTGCGGTTCATCCAGATAACCGCAAAACGGGCATCATCTGGGGCAAGTTCGCCCGGTGCTGTCGTGGTCAGAAATTCCGGCGACTGGGCCAGACCAGCGACACGAAAGTCGCGTCTCGCGCCGCGCATCGTGACCCGCAAATTATCACCCGGCTTGATATCATGGGCTGTCGCAAAACCCTTAAGCAACAGGATTTCATCTGGCTTGTTGCCGTCGAGCTTACGCCCGTCAGTTAAATAGATATCATTGAGCTTGGGCGAGCCGAAATCGGGGAGCGAGACGGCTTTTGCTTGAATTGGCAGATCAATGCCATCCAGATCGACCAGCGCAGCCCCGGTGACGCGGCCTTCTGCTGACGCCACACCGGGAAGATCGGAGAGGTTTGTTATTGTGCGCTCAGGCGCGCGCGCAACAGGCGCAAACACATCGGCTAGCCGGTAGCGTTCGTAATAGGTTTCCCGCGTTTCATCGAGCGAGGAAACCAGACCCGTCATCATCACAAGCATCAGCACGCCAACGGCAATAACCGCACCGATGGCGACGGCCTGTCCCTTGATATGCCAAAGGTCACGGAGCAATTTGCGGTCGAGAGGAGTCATTGCGCGCTCACCACTCGATATCCTCGGGATCGACGAGGGTTTTATTTTCGGTCACATCGCGTACATCGCCATCGGCAAAATTTATCACCCGGTGCGCCATTTTGGCAGTGGCGGCGGCGTGGGTCACCATCAATATGGTCGAGCCAAGCGTCTCGTTGACGTTTTTGAGAACCTTGAGCACGGCCCGTCCGGTACTGCTGTCGAGCGCGCCGGTGGGTTCGTCGCAAAATAGCACTTTGGGCTGCTTGGCAACCGCGCGGGCAATTGCCACGCGCTGCTGCTCGCCGCCCGAAAGCTGGGCCGGAAAATGGTCGGTACGTTCGCGCAGGCCGACGAGCGCCAGCGCCTCATCCGGGTCCATCGGGTCATCTGCGATCTCAGTAACCAGCTCGACATTTTCACGCGCGGTTAGACTGGGCATCAGATTATAGAATTGGAACACGAAGCCGACATTCTCGCGGCGATACTGGGTCAATTCAGCATCTTCCATTTCGGTGAGAAGCTGATCCTGAAACCACGCCTCACCACCACTCGCCCGATCAAGCCCGCCAATGATATTGAGCAAAGTTGATTTGCCGCTGCCCGAGGGGCCAAGCAGCACAATAATCTCTCCCGACGGGATTTCCAGATCAACACCGCGCAGTGCATGAACCGCAGCCGTTCCTTCGCCATAGACTTTGGTCAGTCCGGCGGTGCGATAGGCAACCGAAGGTTTTGAAGGCGCGGGTTTATTCATGGCGGCGGGGGAATCCTGTATGAGGCAGGCCGCACATATAACTTATATTCAGTGATGTTCAACTATTCAGTAGGCCACCTCGAAAAATAGCCCCTTCCCAACGCGGCCAAAGTTTGATTCAAGGATATTGAACTGACATGAGGGACAGACGATGGGCCAGCGGGGATTTTTTGATTTGGAGCATCGCTATGATGGGCTGGACGCGAAGTCTGATCCTTTGGTGGCGATATTGGCGGCGGTTCCCTTTGAGCTGTTCCGGGTCAAGCTGAAGACAGCGCTGGTGAAGGGCGGGTTGCGGCGGGCAGACGCTGACCGTAAGAGTTTGGCGGGCCGCAAGCCTTGGGATGAGGTGCTGATCTTCAAGGCATTGGTGCTTCAGGCGCTCTACAATCTGTCGGACGACGCGATGGAATATCAGTTGCGCGACCGGCTGTCGTTCATGCGGTTCGTCGGGCTGGGACTGGAAGATGCGGTGCCAGATGCCAAAACGCTGTGGCTATATCGGGAAGCGCTCGGCAAAGCCGGGGCGGTTGAGGGGCTGTTCAATCAGTTTGACAGCTACCTCAAAGCAAAGGGCTATCTTGCGATGGGCGGTCAGATCATCGATGCGACCATCGTTCCGGCCCCGCGCCAGCGCAACACGCGCGACGATAATATAACGGTCAAAGCCGGGGGAACGCCAGCAGACTGGGAGGCACACCCCGCCAAGAACCGCCAGAAAGACAAGGATGCGCGCTGGACGAAGAAGCACGGCAAGTCGCATTTTGGCTATAAGAACCACATCAACATCGACCGTCGGCACAAGTTGGTGCGGCGTTACGCGGTCAGCGCGGCCTCGGTGCATGACAGCCAGAAGCTGGAGGATGTGCTTGACCCTGATAACACCGCCAGCGGCGTGTGGGCCGATAGCGCCTATCGCAGCAAAGAGAGTGAGGAGATGCTCGCCGAGCGCGCGATGAAGAGCCATATCCACCGGCGCGGCAGCCGTGGAAAACCGCTCACGCCGCGTCAGGAGGCGGCCAACAAGACCCGCTCAAAAGTGCGCGCGCGGGTCGAGCATGTGTTTGGCAACCAGCACAACAGCATGGGCGGAAAGTTCGTCCGCACCATCGGCATCGTCCGGGCCGCGGTGAAGATCGGGATGCAGAACCTAGCCTATAACATGCGCCGTCTGGTGGTGCTGGAAAGGGCGGCAGCCGTCGCCACATGAGGCCAGAGACCCGACAGAAGGCCTGAAACACACCAAAACGGGCCGGCGCGTCCCGTAAATAATCGGGCTCCTTGGCCAGTGCGGGAACCAAATCGCTACTTCAGCCCGAATTCGCCATTGTTCGAGGTGGCCAGTAGTGATTGAAATTTGTTTGATCTCTTCCCAAGATGCACAGCGCAGGCGATATTTTCGCTGAATCCAGCGCTTTGCGATGCGCCTATAGTACGCGGTGGTGCATTGTGCTTTAATGGCGCAAATATCGGAATCTGTGGTCCAGTACCCAGCGGCTGTTTTTCGTTTCAGAAGTCATCATTCACGATAACTTCCTTCTTCCGAATTGCTTTGGGTAAAAGCGCCACGAACTTTTCTTGCTGAGAGAGTTGGGAGCGAATGGTGGAATGATCCATATCAAAGAGCGAGACGCCAACTATCGTTGCAGCCTCAAAAACCGAACCGATACCGCAGCTAGTATCTGCCTTCTCTATGCGCCTGATAAGCGAGCGAGATACGCCGACGCGATCAGCGAGTTCCTGTTCGGTCATGCCTTTCTCTTTTCGCGCGCAGCGAATAAGAGTAGCGAGCAGACGAACAGCGTCTTTGGAGTATTTTGAAAGCGCTAACGAACGCTGCGCCATTTTAGCTTCCTCGTTATTGGTATGAGAATGACCCCCTCAAACGATTGTCCGTCAGAGCATCATGAGATTGATAAAAACAAACAATTGGTTTAAATATGGACCATAGCATTATTTCATGGGCTATATAAGAACCATTTATAGAATGATGCACAAGCATCGTGATTAGTGGCGTCTAATTCAACAATCAGAAGATTGCTCACTCCATTTCGAGCCGCGACTCGCGACAAGAAATTCCCAAACCCGGCCCATTTCGCATGTGAATAAGTGATTTCGGACGAGAAAAGCGAGAAAAGCGTAAAAAAATTTACCGTCCCATATTGTTTTGGGGTGTCTCTCGCCGTCCAATATTGATTGCGCAACGTTGTTGCGTTCACTTTTTGTTCTTTCCTACAGATACTCTTTCTGCATATCAATCATATTGTCAAAAGGGCCAGAGCGCCCGGACAGGAAACAACGATGGCATTTCATGGACCCATCAAATTTTCGCAAAACTAAGTCCTGCCAAAGGCAATATTGATCCTTTTGACACTCCAGCAACCTCCCAAGGAGTTCACTATGATTGAAGCAGAATTACTCACCTGTCAGGACGTTATGCGTCTGACCAGCATCAGAAGCCGAACAACCGTTTGGCGGCGCGTCCAGAAGGGCGATTTCCCTTCCCCGATTGATATTGGCAACGGTCGCATCCGTTGGCGCACCAGCGATATTACCGACTGGATCGAAGCGCTGCCCGAGCGCCGTTACTGAATTTTCCCTCAACTTTTTTCGCACCGAACCGGTGCAGGAGAATATTTATGTTTGATTATATTAAGAAAAATGTTTTTGCACGGTGCAGAAACGAAACCATCGCCCGCGAAGTTCAACCTTTGGTCGATAGATTGGTACAGAATAACTCCCATGGCGAATGCTATCGGCGGGCCATTGGCCACTGGCACAATTTCGATAATCCTATTGATGCCATATACTGCGGCAACCGCAATTATCTATATGTCGAAGGCCCCAGAAGGAAAGTGGGGGTGCTACGGTTTCCAACGCGAGGAACATTTTCCGTAGATGGTTATGTTCGCGATCTCAATCCGGTCGAGACACTATTCCTGGAACGGAAAATAAAGCGCGCCATTGAAGCAGCGCTTAGGGAGTTCGCTGACAGCTATGATGCAGGGACTCATCCCGGTCAGATCAGCCGTGCGAGTTCTACTTATAACGCCGATAGTTTTATCGATATTTGGCTTGAACGAAAAACGCTTCAAGCCGTTATTTCCGATGAGCAGAAGGCAGAACCAGAGCACGACATCTACATCCGGGAATTGGAGTTACTGCGATGACCGGTGGACGCTATTATCTGGATAAGAATAATGCCCGCGATACTTCGTATCGGAGCAGCAATTTAGATACACACCTCACGCACGGGTGCATGCCTGTTTTCTGCCAGTTTTTGAGAGTGCGATCAGGATACGCCGCCAAAACCGCGCTGATAAATCCCTTGAAACTGCCGTTTTTTGAGAGTGCGCGCCGCACTCTGATGGGAGCGGCGCTATGAAATATGTTCAGTTTACCGTGAGGGTCAGTCCGAGCCATTATCGGCTGCTTTCAAGCCTCGCCGAACGGCGCAAAATGTCGCGCTACAAGATGCTCGGCCATGTCATTTCAAAAGGGCTTTTGGCTTACGATCAAGGTGCCAGCGCTCCGGTGGAATTAGCCGAAATCGCGGGCGAGATTGGGGAGCTTTCTACGCGGTTGGCCGAACTGGACAGGGTGTTGGACCGCACCCTTTTTACGGCATGCGCGGCCTATTCCTATGCCCGCAATTCAGCCCTCGGAACAAAGCGCGATGACAAACAAATTGCTGCCGAAGCCCTGGCTGCGTTCGAGCGGCAGCGGGCAATTGTGGAGGACCAATCATGAGCTATCAGGATGATCGCCAGAACATTTCCCACGCCCTTTTTCGGGTGCGTATGTGGAACCGGTCTTACCGTCTAACATTCTCATTCAAGCTAATTGCCGCAATAACATTTCTCGGCGCAGTGCTTGGCCCAACACAGATGCTGGAAAGGCACCAGATCGCCGATACCTTTCGTTATGGTGGGCTATCTTTGAAGGTCTGGATTGCCGATAAAAATGCCGATAAGGTGACGACAAAGATGGTGGTTGATGGTGTAGAAACCGAAGTCCGAGTTACTGACTATCTCGCTTTTCCTGATTTCAAAAAACCTCCCAAAGCTGTCGCGCTATGGACCGGGATCGGCGGCTTGATAGGACTGATTGTGGGAGTCATTGTCAACTGGCTTATGAGCCTCTTCATTCGCAAGAGAGGCGATAAAACATTTGAGGATCGCACCATTAGCGGTACCCGCATTGTCAGCGAAAATGAACTGGCCAATAAGGCCTCGAAAGAAGCGAGCGCAGAGTCATTCAACATTGGCAAAGTGCCGGTGCCGGATGGATGCGAAACCCGGCACTTCGCCATGATCGGGACCACCGGTAGCGGTAAGACCACGGTATTGCGCCAAATGCTCGACCGGATTGAACAGCGCGGCGATGCCGCACTGGTTTATGACACCAGTGGTGAATTTGTTGCGCATTATTATAACCCCGAACGCGGCGATATCATTCTCAATACCTTTGACGAACGCTGTGCCTATTGGTCGCCATTTGACGAGATATCCCATCCCGCTGATGCGGACCGGATTGCGCATCAATTGGTATCGGAAACTGGCAGCTATGACGATGATGTATGGTTAGAGACCAGCCGTATATTGGTCGCCAATATGCTGCGCACTTTATGGGGTGAAGGCAATCGTTCACTCGAAGCATTATTCGATGCCTTGCAGGTCAAGACAAAGGAAGAGCTCAAGAATTGGCTCGGCCATACATCATCAGCGCGAACCTTTGCCGATGATGCCGACCGGGCAACCGGCAGCGTCCTTTTCATGCTCGCCAAGGCGGCAAATCTGATCCAGTTTTTGCGCGCTGCCGATACCGGCGGAAAACCTTTTGCGTTTCGCAATTTCATAAATGGCTTGGACGAACACAAAGGCCCAAAGCCCTGGATATTTGTTCCGCGCAAAGAGGACTATTTTGAAGCGGCAAAACCGCTCATGGCATGTTGGCTTGAATGCGCCGCAAGCGCGGTATTGGGATTAGCGCCATCGCCAAACCGGCGTATCTGGTTCCTCCTCGACGAGCTGGCAGATTTACCCAAAGTGGAAAACCTTGCCCGGCTTTTGCCGGAAGGTCGCAAGTTTGGCGCGGCGGTCACGCTGACCTTTCAGGCGCTGGGACAAATGCAGCATCGCTACGGAGACAATATTGCAGAATCGATGCTGGCTTGCTGTAACACAAAGCTGTTTTTGCAAATGGCTGATCAGGAAACCCGCGTTTGGGCAAGCGAGACGATTGGAACCTGCGAAATCGAAATGCGCACCACCACCGATTTGCTCACTTTGTCCGGGGAAAAACCCAAAACTTCGCTTTCCACGACCCGCCATATCCGCGCCGCCGTTCTAGAAAGCGAGTTTCGGCTCCCCAAATATAAGGCCTATTTACTTTTCCCAGATGGCTATCCGGTCGCAAAAATTGCCCTGACCAATGATCATATCATTGCGCGCGGCAACGCCAACCAACCTTCCTACATTGAAGGCGAAGTCGCTGTAACACTTTGGAAGCGAACCTTGGAGGCAGGCGGCGTTCCCCAACCTCTGCCCGATGGTATGATCTGATGGTTGCATCGGTTTCTGCGCTTTCCAGCGCAGGTGGGGCCGCCAGCTATTATGAGGCCGATGACTATTATGCCGAAGGCGGATTGGCACCGTCAGAATGGCAGGGCGAGGGCGCAGAAGCGCTTGGTTTGTCTGGCGATGTAGACCGTGAGCAGTTCAAGGATTTGCTTGAGGGTAAAGTTGCTGGCGAGCAGCTTGGAACCACCCGCGATGGTCAGTTAGAGCACCGCCCCGGATGGGATGTCACTTTAAGCGCGCCCAAATCAGTATCAATCATGGCGGAGGTGGCGGGTGATAGGCGGCTGATTGGTGCCCACACCGCAGCGGTCAAAACCGCTTTGGGCTTTGTCGAAAAGCATATGGCTGCAACCCGCATACGAGAAGATGGCAATGTTACCCGCGAAGCGACCGGTAATCTCGCCATTGCGTCTTTCCAGCATGGTACGAGCCGCGCGCAAGACCCCCAGCTTCATACGCATAATGTTATTTTGAATGCCACGCAGGACAAGGACGGAAATTGGCGCAGTCTCGAACCGCGCGCCATCTACCAGCTGCAAAAACAGATTGGCGCGGTGTACCGGCAAGAGCTGGCGTTAAAAGTTCGAGAGCTGGGCTATGGCATTGAAACCGGCAGGGAATCGATGTTCGAGATCAAAGGCGTTTCTAAAGTCGTGATCAACGCCTTTAGTGGGCGCAGTGCTGCCATTGAGGACAGGCTGGCGGAGCGCGGCAAGACGCGGGAGCAGGCCAGTGCCGCTGAGAAGCAGATCGCTGCCCTTGATACGCGGGACGCTAAAAGTGGGATCGATCATGGGAAGCTGGTCAATGATTGGCGAGCTAGAGCCGACGCATCAGGCTTTGGCCTCAAAGAGCGGATAAATATGGTAGAAATTGCCAAAGGGCAGTCTGCGATCAGCGCTGCGCCTGAGGATATCGCATCTAAAGGTCAAATCACGGCCGAACGCGCCGTCACACATGCGATCCAGAATTTGAGCGAACGCCAGTCGGTGTTTGCCGAAAGCAGCTTGGAGGAAGCCGCCGGGAGCTTTGGATTGGGGCATGTCAGTCATACCCAGATCCAAAGCGCCATCGAAGATGCCAAAAAATCAGGCGATCTTCTGCCGCGCAGCTTTGAAGACAAACGCGGAGCAGAATTTTCCGGCTTCACCACCCGCGAAAATCTTGAGATCGAACAGCGCATGTTAAAAAGCGAACAAGCTAGTCGCGGCATGATGCCTGCCATCAGCTCCCCAATTGTCGCAGCAAAAGCCGTTGCCAGTGCAGCAGCGGACGCGCAAAAAATTGGATTGCCCTGGAATAAGGATCAGCGGTCATCAACCGCGCAACTTTTGACCAGCCGCAACCGTATCACTGCCCTGCAAGGCTATGCGGGAACCGCCAAGACTACCACTGTAATAGCAACCTTTGCCAAAGAGGCGGAAGCGCGGGGATATAATGTGACAGCTTTAGCCCCGACTGCATCGGCGGCTATGACTTTGGGAAATGCACTCCATGCACGAGCCGATACGGTGGCACGGCATTTTTTGACACCTGATGGTGGCGGTAACGGAAAATCCCTATGGATTGTCGATGAAGCATCGCTGTTATCATCACGCGATACCGCCAAGCTTTTCGATATGGCCGAGAAACAGGATGCGCGGGTGCTTCTGGTTGGGGACATTAAACAACTCGGCTCGGTCGAAGCGGGCGCTGCTTTTGCGCAGCTTCAATCCGCTGGTATGGAAACCGCCAAGCTGGGTGAGATATTGCGCCAGTCTAACGCCGCTACAAAGGAGGCCGTATTAGCTTCGATTGAGGGGGATGCCAGAAAGGCGCTGGCTGCGATCAATGGCGGTGGCGGCAGGATCGTCGAAACTGCCGAGCGAGAAGATCGTTTTGCAGCTATCGCCAAAACCTACGCTCGCTTGGATAAAGCGGAGCAAAGCAGAACCTTGATTGTTGAGCCGTCGCGTGAGGGCCGGGATACCCTGACCGATGAAATCCGGAAGGGGCTTACGAAAACCGGCGAGCTACGCGGTCCCACCGCTCAAACGCAGAGCCTTGTAAACAAGGGACTGACCCGCGCCGAAGCCCGCGATCCAGCGAGTTATGACAAAGGCGATGTCATTCGATTTACCAAGGATTATGCGCACAAGGACGTATCGCGTGGGCAGAGCTACCGTGTCGAAAGTGTTGACCCAAGCAAAGCGGCCATCGCTCTCAAATCCGAAGACGGACGCGACATTGACTGGCGGCTGCGGCAATGGGGAGCGGGCAAGTCACAGGCTTTTGCAACCCAATCACTGGAACTCAAAACCGGCGACCGCATTATGTTCACCCGCAATGATCGTGAGCTTGACCGGATCAATGGCCAGCGCGGTGAGGTCAAAGCAATTGATCAGGAGGCCCGGACGGCGGCCATCAAAACAACAAACGGCAAAACCCAGACGCTTGATCTTGATAATCACCGCGATTCTCATATCCGCCATGCCTACGTCGAAACCGCTTTTGCGGCCCAAGGACGAACCGCCGATCATGTCATGATCCATGCGGATAGCAAGGCCAGCAATCTGATCGACCAGAAATCCTTCTATGTCGCCATATCCCGCGCCAAGGAGTCAGTAGCAATCTATACCAATGACAAGGCAAAGCTGGTTTCTGCATTGAATGAACGGACTGGGAATGTTCAAACCGCGATTGCGGACAAGAGCATGGATACTGCCAAGGCCAGCAAGTCGGCAGGGGCTGGAATGGGGTAGGATTAGGGCGGACGGATAGCGCTTTTGCGTGTTAGTTTCCCAATGCCTTTGCTCGAATTTGCCGCTTCAGATGGCCGGCTCTGCCAGCGGTTCAACCGTCTGCCCGCTCCGTTCGCTTGCGCTCCCGTGTGGACGGTTTCGTCTGCGTTGTACTCCGACTGATCCACTGGCTTTACCACCGGCCAATTTCCTCGCGTCTTCAATCAAAGGCGAAGGAAAACAAAATGACACGCAAGAAAAAACAACATCTCGATGTTTATCAATCCATCACCAACCAGATCATCGCCGCCATCGAAGCTGGCACTGGCGACGTTAAAATGCCCTGGCATCGCAGTGGATTTAACCAGACCCGCCCGGTTAATATCTCCAGCACCAAGCCTTATCAGGGGATCAACATAATTTCTCTTTGGGCTGCAGCGATGAACGGCGGATATAACAACGGACTTTGGGGAACCTACCGTCAATGGCAGGAAGCAGGAGCACAAGTCCGCAAGGGCGAGAAATCATCGTTCATTGTCTTCTACAAGCAGTTTGAAAACGACGAGGCGAATGACAAGGAAGAGCAATCCGAACGGCGGATGTTTATGGCGAGAGCATCACGGGTGTTCAACGTCGCGCAGGTTGAAGGTTATGAATTGCCCGATCAGCCCGGGCCAACCGAAAATCTTGTCACCCGCATCGCATCTGTCGAAGAATTTATCGGCAGGACTGGTGCGATCATATATGCGAGCGGCGACCAGGCCTGTTACAATCCAGTCACCGATCAGATCAGCATGCCCGACCAGCACCGGTTTTTTGATACCGATACTGCCAGTGCCACCGAGCATTATCACTCGGTCCTACTTCATGAATTGACCCACTGGACAGGAGCAAAGCACCGCCTTGACCGGACGTTCGGCAATCGCTTTGGCGATCATGCCTATGCCATCGAAGAGCTAACTGCCGAACTAGGAGCAGCGTTCTTATGTGCCGATCTCGGGATCAGTGCATCACCGCGTGAAGACCATGCTTGTTATATCAACAATTGGCTGTCCGCGATGAAAGCTGATGCAAAGACTGTGTTTGCTGCTGCTAGTGCGGCGAGCAAAGCTATGGAATATTTGCAGGAATTGGAGTGAAGTTAAAAAGAGAATGTGGCTCACGCATCCAGAAACCCCAAAAATTGGAGAGACTCCTGCAAAATTGGTTCAAAATTGGCTAATAGCTCCCGGCAATCATTTTCATTGCGGCGAGCGATCCTCTTGGCGACAGTTATCTTTTGAAGTGCATTAAAATCATATTCAACAAAGATACGCCACAGGTCATCTAAACCGTCGCCTGGTTGCGCATCTCCGCGCGCCAAACGGTTCATCAATGTTTCAGGATATATTTTTGTTAATTGGCGCTGTTCCAACTGTCCACGGCCTAACGCCTCCTCCCAAACAGATTTAGGGTATAAGACTTCGAGTGTAACCGGAACACGAAAACCAGCACCCAGTGCTCCATGAAGATGTGCTGGAGTTGGGTAGCAAAAACACTTGGCCGATTTGATGTTGTCGGGTTGTTTGTTGAACTCGACTTTATACTCTGCCGCATCGCCATCTATTATACCAACGGCTTTCGGCCGATCAGTGTGGTGCTTATGGTTTGATCGCCAACCAGCCAGCATATCGACTACATAGGTATGGCCTGCGCCATCCCTCTTAGTTTGAAATCCAACCATATCAACTGTGTCTGGGAAAAAGAGCTGCAAAGCCCGTTCCAAAATAATCTTGTCACTTTCTCCTTCGACAAAGACCTTGGCGCAATTTTGTTCAGCCAATTTTTCCGCTTCATGACGTGCCGCTTCTTGATCGCGTACCTGACCAACCATTTCCGAAATTCTCGGAGCAATCATAGCTAATGTACCGAGGCTCTCGTCAATACCGGCAGCGTCTGATTTAATCAAAGTTCCTTCTTCATCTAAACGTCGAACCACAAAATTTAATTCTATACCTTCTTCACGCTGCCCTAGATCGTAGAATGCCGGAGAATGAGTCGTTAGGAGAATTTGTGCCGTTCCGGATTCTGACAATTTCTGCAACTCATCTGCCAATTGAACAGCGCTGCCAATTTCAAGATTGTTCTCCGGTTCTTCATAGGCCCAGATACTGCTAATCGGTTGCCCTCCTTTTTGCTGCAACTGTGCCTTTTTCTCCGCCATAAATTTTAGAATAAGTGGAATGTGGCGGGCCTTAATACCATCACCTCTGTTGTTCAGAGACACGGACTTTTCGCCGCTAAGGAAATCTAAGCGTTCAAAGATATGATATAGATCACGTGGTAGTGCCAGCCGGGTTTCGAATCCAAGAGATGTGGCTATGCTTGCTGTAAGGTCACCTAGGTGTTCGCCGATCGCCTGCTCAAAAGCTGTGCTAGAATCGTGAAACCGTCGAGCCGCGACTTCTGAAATAATACCGTAGATTCGACCGCGTAAATCATCAAAATATTCCGCATCCTTAATGGCAGGAACATATTCGAACTCAATCTTCCGTAACAGAGCGTGGACGTTCGACTTGTCAGATATTTTTACCCGCTCTCTTACTTCCCTTCCTCGCCGATTTTCAGATATTCGCTCGCCATAGTAGTCATATTTCTCCCCCCATAGCCCATCTGCGCGCCACTTCTTTTCCCATATCACAACGTTGCCATTGGTATCTTGATACGATTGCGGCAGGCCAATTTCGACGCGAACCACAATTTGTTTAGCTTTGCGAGCTCTTATCGGTGCGAAAAAATTGTAATCATCTTCAAAGTCAAATTCGACGCCCGGATTAGTTTCATCATTAAAAAATAAATTCAAAGCTCGAAGAATATTGGATTTCCCACAGTCATTCTTTCCTACAAAAATTGCCATCTGAGCGAGGTCTGCATCAAGCGATTTGATCGAACGGAAATTTTCTATGTGGATCGAACGAATTGTTGCACTCATTATTTTGCTTCCTCTTCGTTGATCGGTCTAGCGCGATATTTTCGCTTGCTAAAAGCTGCTATATTTAGTCTCATTTTCAGTTTCAAATTCAGACAACATTTCCTCACACGAGAACCAAGTCTGGATTTAGAGTACGCTCAATCATCGCGATGTCATCAGCACCAAGGCCGTAAAGCGAATACACCGCTTCATTGATCTCAGTCTCTAATTCTTGGATACGCCCAAATTTAGTGGGCTTGGCCTTTTCCTTTATGAGAGCTTTGGTTAGGTTAGTTAACTTGATCTCTTCATCCATTTCAGGTTTTTCTGGCAGCGGGAATGGATTTACGTAGTTGGTCTTTACTCGTCTGGCGTCACCTTGAAGCGTGTCTCCTGTCGTCTTCAGAAACCACCAGAACAAATTCGAATTCAGTATAGCTCCAAAATATTCATAGCTTTCGCTGGTTTCATCATCTTTTACAAAACTGTAAAGCGTTGTGGCATGATAAATGCCATCACTATTCACCGTTACGTTCGGATGCGTTGAGCAAATTTCCATAGAAGTTAACTTCGTTTGATCGAACTTATTGAGATTCTTGGGATAAATATACGCGTACCATTCGTCCAGCTTCTCAGCTTTGCCTCTTTCGCGTGCCTTGAATGCCTTTTCATAGTGCGTGACATAAGCATGCGTTAGTGGATAATTGTGTTTTAGCTCTTTCAATGTAACGAGTTTCGCAACATTCGTTTTTTCATCTATAAGATACGGAAAAAATACCAGCCTATCTGTGGTCAAAGTTTCATAGCGATGAACATCGCTTCCCATCAAAAAGGGACGGAAAAGCTGTTTTTCAACCTTGAATTGTTTCGTTTCCACACGAACTTTTTCTGCCTTCGCTTTAGGGTTTACTAAAATCGTGAAGTGTGAAGAAGATTCTGCATCCCTGCGACAAATGTAGAGTGCGTCTTTGCTCGTGGCGATACCTTGGAAAACATCTTCAAATTTCTCGCTGACAGAAGATTTTTGCCGAAAGATCTTGTCAAAAGTAACAAATCCAAGCGGATCATCAAAGAAAATCCATTGGTTTTTGCCGTATGTTTTTATTGCCTTGGCAATATCTGTATAGCGAATAGCTATGTAGGAGCCAGCACTAGAGAGGTCATTTTCATAGTCCGCTCCTAACGCATATCGGCGGAATTGAAATGTTTCAGATGGATGAGCGTTAAATAATGCAATACACGTGTATGTGATTGCACTGTCAAAAATTTGGTTTGCGCCAAAATGAGTTAGGCATTTTAGCGCCTGCTGGTTCATAAGATATTCGCGCAAGGCTTCGCCATTCGCCGAATTAAAAAGTTTGTGCGGAAAGATGAAGATATTATTGTGACGCGATGGCTTTGCCAGTCGTCCCGACAACTCGAAAAAAAGATTTGCCAGATCATATGAGCCTTTGGCTGTGGTGAACCGATCTTCATAGATTCTCTTTTGTAAAGGCTGGGTCGCTTCAATTTCTTGAACTCGCATATAGGGAGGGTTGGCTATAATGATGTCAAACCCTAGGAAATTCCCTTTGTCATCAAGAACTTCCGGAAATTCAAATCTCCATTCTAATGCTGATAAAAACGTTTTGTTTTGGACGACAGCAGCCTTTTTGACTTCCTTCGCAGAAATTTGGCTTTGTAATTCCAAAACCTTTTCTGCCTGATCTTTAAGCTGCTGTTCGCCCATTACAAACATTTCAGCCTGCGCCGCGTCAGCCTTCAATTGAGCGATTTCAGCATCTATTCTTTTCGTCAGATTACCTAATGACTCAGCCTGAAATCTCTCCTTGGCCCTTGCAATCCTGTCATTTAGCTGTCGTTTGACTGCTTTGTCCTTACTGGCTTTATAATCCGCAACCAGTTGGCGATATTCGGTAACCGTAAGACCCGCCTTATTAAAAGCCAGTGACAGATTTTGCTCAAGTCCGAAGCGTGAGAGTAGGGAGTTACCGACCTTGATATTGATATCGATGTTCGGAAGCGTCTCCAGATTAATGCCATTTCCATCCCGATAATAAGCACTTTTCAGTAACTCGATCCACAATCGGAGTTGGCATATGCGCACCGAATTTGGGTTAATATCAACACCGAAAAGGCAATTTTCGATGACCTTCTGTTTCTCATGAAAAATGGTTTCTTGAATCGACTGAAGCGTTTTAGGAACCGATCCATTAAACACTTGATAGCTAAACACTTCGTCAGTGTCAGATTTCAAAATGATCAGCTCATCATTATCGACAGTTACTTCATAGTCAGTGACACGCTTTCCCGTGCTGTCTGCCAATATCCGCAGCCGAGACTTTAGTGCGATAATCTCATTAAGGCACGACACGAGGAAATGTCCGGAACCAACAGCAGGATCGCAAATTTTCAGATCGTCAATAACTGCATTGTAAGTTAGTATGTTCTCTTTCGAACGATCCATTTGATTGTTAAGATCGTCAATCTCATTGAGCGTCCATTGTGGGTATGCTTCTGCAAACGCTTCCAACACTGTTTTTTCAATTACCTGACGGCTCATATACATAGTTATATAGCCGGGTGTGAAGATTGCGCCTTCCTTGTATCCATTTATCTTTTCAAAGATGAGACCAAGCACTGAGGCGTTTATTATGGTCTTGCTCTCTTCTTGAATGTCGCCGCCGCCGACTGCTCCGAAATCGTAAGAATCGAGAAATTCAAACATATAACTAAGGCTCGGTACCGGAGTTGAGAGCTTTTTTTGGTTGCTGTCTTTCAAAACCGTTTTGCCATGCGGTGATATTTTATAATTTGCATTCAACGAACCTACACCTAGGATTTTTTCGAGTTCAGTTTTCTCAAAAAGTGAACTGTTTAGGTACGGAACTTTACCAAACTTTTTTTGAATGTGTGGTGGCCGATCCGCTTGCGGAATTGCCAGCACCATAAAGAATAGGTCTGAAAGCTCATCAAAATCAGGAACAGATTGCAAATTGAGAAATTTGTATGTGGCATCTCCCCCGTGAAATTTGACAATCTGGGCTTCCAATAATTTGAGGAAAAGCAGTCTGTTGATCCATGTCAGGCAAAGTTCCAAGCCAACGCCAAAAGCACGTGTGTCAGTGTTTGCGCCATAAGCCTCAATCAGTTTGGCGCTGTTGAAATCTTCCTCATATTTCAATTTTGCGATGGTATTTTCAATGAGGGAACCACTGCTGCGTTTACCGTCTGGCAAACGGTCGATAATCCTAGCCCCGCCTTCTTTTTTCTCTTCCAAACCAATGATGAAAAGCAGTTCATCATAAAATGCTTTGTTCAAGCTGTTGCTGTCGTTGGCCAAGGCCGACATCAACAAATGTTGCGGACCTAGAATTTTGAAAAGCTTCAGTAGCTGTTTTCCCTCAGCACCTGATGCTAATTCCGCTTTGGCTTTGTTCAAATCAAAAAATGTAGCTTCGAAATCAATATCTAACTTTGCGATGTGCGGCTTGGCGATCTGGTTATAAAAGAAATCTGTCGTGTCGTCTGACTTTAGGCCGTTTTTCCAATCATGAAAGCTTGCCCGAAACTTCGTATTTTTGAAAAATGCTCGCTCAAACGACTTTGCCTGAAAAATGAAAAATTCGATTTCAGTGCAGATGACTAAATGTTTTATGTCTGTGTTACCCTTAGAGCGTTCCTGCATGTAGTAGAGAACTAGTTCATGCATTGCCTTGCGGTTGCAATCTGTCGTTGAAATCATCTCGGACGAGTTAATGCTTCGTTTGTGTTCAAACAAAACTCCAGCAGGCGAACTTTTTTTATTATCAATCCGAACCACGAAATCAACGCGCTCCATCTGTTCGATCAAATGTTCCTGACCGTAAAGCTTCCCTAGGAGTGTCATAAGATGGGTTTTGAGATTTTCTTCAGATTCTTCATGATCAACCACGTCTAGGTATTGTGTAAATCCCGATTTGAATTGATTGAATAACGTTCGTGGGGGTTTGTAAGCCTTCAATGCTGGACTAAGCGATTTGGAAATTGAATTTAGAACCAATTGCATTGGACTGTTATTACCCCCGAATGTGGCCTCCATTTAGGCCGAATAAACTACCTATTCTACGTCAACGAACTTTCTGAAATTCGCAATTGCCGAATGATTTGGAAATGACACATAAAGTTCGCGAGGTAAATCAGCGTGTTTGGTATGGTCCAGACAAGAGAGTTTTCCTTCTGTCGGATCACCTCGTTTTCAAGCACCCTTCACTGACCGAACGCGGTCTGCCGTCAATGCCCGGCCCGCACCAGTTCTCTGCGTTCACCCGTGTTGGGCATGACACCCGTCCTTTTTCGTCCGGTCTTTAGGTTCGGTGCAACGAGCCAATCAGACAAGAAAGGAAATTCTCATGGCAAATGCATCAATATCAACAACCAGCGAACCCAAGGTTCCAGACTTCCATGCCTGGCATGTCAGCAACAAAGGCGAGAAAGGCTTTTGGACCAAAGTCGGAGCTGCATGGCCGCATCGCGACGGCAAGGGGCTTTCGATCCAGTTGGATACTCTTCCGATCAACGGTCGCATTGTTCTTCGCAGGCCTTTGGAACCATCCGAGCAGGGAGCGGGCGCGTGAGCGCCCGCCACATCCTGCTGTGGCAGGACATTCGCATCATGATCGTTCATAAGCCGGAATATTTTACCGGCACAGATCATTTTGAAATTACCAGCGAAGGATCAGTCCCGCTTCCCATTACCGAAACCGGTTATCGGTCACATTTCATGCCGTCTGGCACTCTCGAAAATCACAGTGATGCATTGGCGTTCGTCTCAGAATGGCTGGACGAGGCCAGTCAGTCGAAACAGTGGCAGAAGTATCTCGCTGATTCTCGGCAAATGAGCCTGTTTTAACTATCGCCATTTCATTGCGATTTTTGACCCAAATGCAGCGAAACTGCATTTGGGTCCGTTTTTCTAATATAATTTTAATAATGCCGCCAAGATTTATTCAGTCATAGCTTGGATCATCGCCCGCGCGAAGAGCATCCAGATAATCACTCCACCATTGAGCCATTCTGACCCGTTCATCCCAATAATTGCCGCGATTATAGACGCCGCGAACAGCGTTGCTATCGCCATGCGCCAAGGCGCGTTCAATGGCATCTGGGTGCCATTTGCCGCTTTCATTCAAGAATGTTGAAGCGGTCGAACGCAGGCCATGCGCCGTTATCTCTTCCTTGCCGAACCCCATGCGCCGAAAAGCGACGTTCACTGTATTCTCGCTCATCGGACGGGCGGATGCATAAAGCGAGGGGAAAATATAACCATTGCCGCCCATCTTTGCCTTGTACAGCGCAAGATATTCCAAGACTTGGCGCGAGAGCGGCACTGCGTGAGTGCGCCGCGCTTTCATCTTGCCCGCTGGGATAGTCCATACCTTCTTGTCCCAGTCTATTTCCTTCCATTCGCCATGCCGCAATTCGCCCGGACGCACGAATATATGGGGCGCGACACGCAATGCGCATTTGGTGATTGGGCTACATTCGAAAATATCTATGGCGCGTAACAATTCGGCCAGTTTTTCTGGGTCGAGAATGGCTGCATAGTGTCGCGCCTTTGGCGACACCAATGCACCTTGCAATATCGCTGTCGGATCACTCTGGCAGCGTCCCGTGGCCGCTCCGTATCGGAAAACACGACTGGCGAATGATTTGCACTTTTTCGCCGTTTCCAGATTTCCACGCGCTTCCAATTTTTTTAGCGGAGCCAGCATAATTTGAGGATCGATTTCGGCAATCGGTATATCGCCTACGGCTGGTTTCAGCAGTTCGAGAAACCATCGCGCCTTTCTCAACGTCGTTTCGGCGCGACCCGCGCGAACCATGTTGTCTTCGATATATTCCAGCGCCACCGACTCAAATGTATGTTCTGAACCTAACTTTTGTTCAGCCTTTTCGCGCTTGCGTTCCGCCATCGGATCGGTGCCCTCAAGTATCTGGAGGCGCGCTGTCTCGCGAAGCCTTCTGGCATTGGCCAAACCAATCTCTGGAAACGGCCCCAAGGGCATCTTTTTCTCTTTCCCGCGAAATCGGTACTTCAAATACCACCGTTTTGAACCATTTGGATTGATTTGAAGATACAAACCGCGCCCATCGGCCTTTTTATATGGCTTGTCTTTTGGCCGAAACGATTGGACCTGTGAAATATTCAGGGGCATTTGAGAACCTCACTTTTCACAAGCGGGTAAAGTAGCAGATTGGCCCCCAACGCGGCCCCCAAGTGGGGCCAAATAAGACGAAACATAGCGAAACTCCAATGAACAGCGTCAGAGTTACTATGGCAGATTTCTGCGGGTTATGCAACGATTTGGGACTAGTTGAAAAGAACAAATGGTGCCCAGAAGAGGACTCGAACCTCCACATCCTTGCGAATACTAGCACCTGAAGCTAGCGCGTCTACCAATTCCGCCATCTGGGCCCATGCAGGCGATAATCATGTTGATATCACCTGATAGAGGCGGGCGATTAGCCGCTTGATGGTTCTGCTGTCAATGATTCATATCGACAAAGCGGCACCATCGCGGGCGGCGTGCCGGGTGGCAGCGCCGCAGCGCCGCAGCCAGGCGGAAAAAATGCTGTCCGGCGAGCGGAATCGACTGTTGCTTCGATCGCCGCGCTGGGGCAGAGGCTAAGCGGAAACCAAGGCACGGGTGGAAGATGGACATGAATCTCGACGGACGATTGATTTGCATATTTGGCGGCGGCGGCTTTGTCGGTCGCTATATCGCACAGGCCCTGCTCGAGCGCGGCGCCCGGCTGCGCATTGCCGAGCGCAATATCAAGAATGCGATGCATATCAAGCCGCTCGGCAATCTTGGCCAGACGCAGTTTGTCAGCGCCGACGTGACCAAGCCGGACAGCGTCGCCCGTGCGGTCCGCGACTGTGATGCGGTGATCAATCTGGTTGGCGTGCTGAAAGGCGATTTTGTGCGGGTTCATGTCGAAGGCGCACGCAATGTTGCTGAAGCTGCCGCGGCGGCGGGTTGCCGCTCGTTGCTGCACCTGTCGGCGATCGGCGCCGACAGCGCCTCTCCCTCGCTGTACGGACGCAGCAAGGGTGACGGCGAAAAGGCCGTTTTACAGGCCTTTGCAGATGCCATCATCCTGCGGCCGTCGATCATCTTTGGCCGGGAAGATCAGTTCATCAACCGCTTTGCCGCGATGATCGCGATGTTGCCGGTGGTGCCAGTCATCGGTAGCACGACCAAATTCCAGCCGATCTTCGTCGGCGACGTCGCCGATGCCGCGGCCGAAGCGCTTAGCCATCCGGAGCTTTATGCGGGCCAGACCTTCGAGCTGGGCGGCCCGGAGATCATCAGCATGGGCGATATCAACCGGCGGATCGCCAATATGACCGGCCGCGACCGCAGCTTTGTCGACGTCCCGGATTTCGCCGCGAAAATGATGGCGGGCCTGCTCGGCCCGCTGCCCGGTGCTCCGATTACCGCTGACCAGTACAAGATGCTGCAGAAAGACAATATCGTGGCGCCGGGGGCCAAGGGTCTGGACGCTTTCGGCGTGGCACCGACACCGCTCGCCGCGGTCGCCAGCGGCTGGATGGAGAAATATACCGCGCACGGACGATTCGGGGCCCGGGCCAAGGCATGAGCGAAATTCTGACCGCGATCATCCTCGGCATTGTCGAGGGTTTGACTGAATTCCTGCCGGTTTCCTCGACCGGCCATCTGATCCTGGCGACCGAGTTGCTCGGCTATGATGCGCAGAAATGGGCGATATTCAATATTGCGATCCAGCCGGGAGCGATTTTGGCGATTGTCGTGCTCTACTGGCGCACCTTCATGGACGTGCTGTCCGGACTGTTCAAATGGGAGGGCAGCGCCATTGCCTTTGTCCGCAATCTGCTGCTCGCGTTTTTCCCTGCCGTCATATTGGGACTCAGCTTTGGCGATTTGATCGAGACGATGCTGGAAAATGCGGTGATCGTTTGCTGGGCACTGATCATCGGCGGACTCGCCATCCTGGTCGTCGAAAAATATGCGCGGCCAACCGAATCCGGCGGCGTGTCGGGCGTTACCGTTCGCCAGTCGGTGCTGATCGGGCTGATCCAGTGCCTGGCCATGATCCCGGGGGTCAGCCGGTCCGGCGCCACCATATTGGGTGCCATGGCTTTTGGCGTAGACCGCAAGACCGCCGCCGAGTTCAGCTTTTTTCTCGCTCTGCCGACGCTGACCGGCGCCACCGTTTTGCAATTGTTCAAGCATAGCGATCAGGTCACCGCCAATGATGGCGGGTTGATCGCGATCGGCTTCGTGGTCTCGTTCGTCGTGGCGCTGGTGGTGGTGAAAGGCTTTGTCTCGATCGTGACCCGCTATGGCTTTGGCCCCTTTGCCTGGTACCGGGTTGTTGCCGGGGTGGCTGGCCTGATCTGGCTCGCCAATCGGTAAAGGTCCGTATCGGACTTATAACATGTATGCCGACCTCAGGTATCGGTGCTTGTGCCAGCCGATATAGCATATTAGGGCAGCATGGCTGTCCTAATATGCTATTTTTCCGTGACTCTCGCCGCTTTTTCGGCTAGTCATCCTGCAATGCCTGCGCAGGCGGCATTGCGATAACAATCTTAAATTACAAATCATGGGTATCTGGCATGGCAAAAAGCCCGGACAAACTGGACATGTTGAAATTTGTCGATCTGGGGCAAAATTACCCGGAAAAGCGCGCGCCGAGCCTGCGCGCCGAGGATTTTCAGGAAATCGCCGACAAATATGCGCCGGACAAGGCTGCGGAGCAATCCGCGCGCTGCTCGCAATGCGGCGTGCCTTATTGTTCTGTCCATTGCCCGCTGCACAATCATATTCCCGACTGGCTCCGTCTGACCGCGGAGGGGCGGCTGCGCGAAGCCTATGAAATGTCCAACCTGACCTCGACCATGCCGGAAATCTGTGGCCGCATCTGCCCGCAGGACCGTCTGTGCGAAGGCAATTGCGTGATCGAATTTTCCGGCCATGGCGCGGTCACCATCGGAGCGGTGGAAAAATATATCACCGATACCGCCTGGGAAGAAGGCTGGGTCGAACCGCTGCAGCCCGGTCGGCCCAAAGACCAGTCGGTCGGCATCATCGGTGCCGGACCAGCCGGACTGACCGCGGCCGAATATCTGCGCATCGCCGGTTACGAGGTACATGTCTATGACCGGCACGACCGCGCCGGCGGTTTGCTGACCTATGGCATCCCGGGCTTCAAGCTGGAAAAGCATGTGATCATGCGGCGGGTGCAGCGGCTGAAGGACGGCGGCATCCAGATCCACGAAAATTTCGAAGTCGGCAGGGACGCAACGCTGGACGAACTGCGCGCCAAACATGATGCGATACTGATCGCGACCGGCGTCTATCAGGCCCGCGAAATCCAGATGCCAGGAGTCGGTGCGCCGGGGGTTGAAGAAGCGCTCGATTTCCTGATCGCTTCCAACCGCAAGAGCTTTGGCGATGATGTGCCGAATTTTGATAACGGTCGCTTTAACGCCCAGGGCAAAAATGTAGTGGTGATCGGCGGCGGCGACACGGCGATGGATTGCGTACGGACATCAATCCGGCAAGGCGCCAAATCGGTAAAATGCCTCTACCGCCGCGACCGCGCCAATATGCCCGGCTCGCAAAATGAAGTGCGCAACGCCGAGGAAGAGGGTGTCGAATTTGTCTGGCTGTCCGCTCCCAGGGCGATCGAGGGCACCGATCATGTGACCGCGGTCCGGGCGAACCGTATGCGGCTCGGCGCGCCCGATGCCAGCGGCCGTCGCTCGCCCGAAATGGAACCGGACAGCGATTTTACCGTCAATGCCGATCTGGTGATCAAGGCATTGGGCTTTGACGCGGAAGATCTGCCTGGCCTGTTCGACAGTCCGGATCTCGCCGTCACCCGCTGGGGGACGTTGCGGGTCGATCACAAGTCGATGATGACCAATCTGGACGGCGTCTTTGCCGCCGGCGACATCGTCCGCGGTGCCAGTCTGGTGGTCTGGGGAATAAGGGACGGCCGCGATGTGACCGAGCATATGCACCGGTTTTTGCGCGCCAAGAAAGCTTTGGAAAGGGTTGCAGCATGAACAAATCGAGACCTTCATGGTACCTCCCATTGCTGTCCATGTCTTTGATGACCGGACCAATGGCATTATCCCAACCGGTTCCGGTTGACCCCTCTGGCACGACAGCCGGGTCAGCAGCGGAATCTGCTCGTCCAGCCAGTCAATTTGAAGCTGCCTATAATATGGCCAGCCTCTCGGTTGGCGGCGCCACTCTTGGCCCGGAACTGCAGAAAGTGATGCGCGAACAGCTGCTCGAAGGATTCGAGCAGGATCCGGATTTTCAGGCAATGGAACTTGAATTCCCGGGAGTCACACTTGCCGTGGTCAATGCAGTTTTGCCCGTCGCGGTCAGGCAAACCGACCAGAACACCCCTGCCCTGATCGAGCGGCTGGCGAAGCTCTATGCTGCAGAAATGACCGCTGACGAGATTGCGGTGGCGACAGAATGGTTCTCCAGCCCGGCCTTTTCCCGCATCAGTGCGACCATGGAATCGAATATGGATTTATCCAAGATCATTCGGAATTCGATTGCCGACGCGGAAAGCCGGGTGAGCAGTGAAGATCTTGACACCATTCAAAACGACAGTGCTGCACAATCCGTTTCAACAATGGAGCTGGCGGACCGCGCCGTACTGATGCGTTTTTCCGGCACGCCTGCCTATGCCAAGCTTGAAGCGCTGAAATCAAAGTCCCGCGAGATAGAGACCATATGGACCAATGAGAACAACCCGGATCATGATGCCGAAATGGAGAATATCGCGATCAAGGCTCTGGAAGAATTTACCGGTCTCGACTTGAGCGAGTGACCCACGGCAACTGCCACAAGCCGGCGATGAAATCCGGCTGAAGAGAGAATAAAAATGACGCACCATTACCCCACCCCCGAGCACGAACGCCTCGCCCGCGAAGGTATGTATCGCCCGGAATTTGAATCCGACGCCTGTGGTGTCGGTCTGGTTGCGGCAACCGACGGCAAGCCGTCGCGGCGCGTGGTCTCCTCTGCCATTGATGCGCTGAAAGCGGTCTGGCACCGGGGCGCGGTCGATGCCGATGGCAAGACCGGGGATGGCGCCGGCTTGCACGTCGATCTGCCCGAGCGCTTCTTTGACGATGCGATTGCCGACAGCGGCCACAAGGTCCGGCCCAACCGGCTAGCCGTGGGCATGATCTTCCTGCCGCGCACCGATCTCAATGCGCAGGAAAGCTGCCGCACCATCGTCGAGGCGGAAATCATCGAATCCGGCTATACCATCTACGGCTGGCGTCAGGTGCCGGTGGATGTGTCGGTAATCGGCCAGAAAGCCCAGAATACCCGCCCGGAGATCGAGCAGATCATGATCGCCGGTCCGATGCCGGACAAGCAGGACGCGCGCGAATTTGAAAAGAACCTCTATCTGATCCGCCGCCGGATCGAGAAGAAGGTGATCGCGGCGCAGATTCAGGATTTCTATATCTGCAGCCTGTCCTGCCGCTCGATCATCTACAAGGGACTCTTCTTGGCCGAATCCCTGTCGGTCTTCTATCCCGACCTGCTGGACGACCGGTTTGAAAGCCGGGTGGCGATTTTTCACCAGCGCTATTCGACCAACACCTTTCCGCAATGGTGGCTGGCGCAGCCGTTCCGCTGCTTGGCCCATAATGGCGAGATCAACACCATTCGCGGCAACAAGAACTGGATGAAGAGCCACGAGATCAAGATGGCCAGCCTCGCCTTTGGCGACCATAGCGAAGATATCAAGCCGGTGATCCCGGCCGGCTCGTCCGACACGGCGGCGCTGGATGCGGTGTTCGAGACCATCTGCCGGTCCGGCCGCGATGCGCCGACCGCGAAAATCATGCTGGTGCCGCAGGCCTGGCAGAACGACCCGGATATCGATCCCGCCCATCTGGCGATGTATGAATATATGGCGAGCGTCATGGAACCCTGGGACGGCCCGGCGGCGCTGGCGATGACCGATGGTCACTGGGCCGTCGCCGGGGTCGATCGCAATGCGCTGCGTCCGCTGCGCTACTCGATCACCGCTGACAATCTGCTGATCATCGGCAGTGAATCCGGCCTGGTTGTTGTGCCCGAAAGCCAGGTTATCGAGAAAGGCCGTCTTGGACCCGGACAGATGATCGCGGTGGATCTTGACGCAGGGGTGCTGTTCAAGGACCGCGAGCTCAAGGACCGGATCGCATCGGAAGAACCCTATGCCGATCTGGTCAAGGGCTTCCAGACCGTCGACGACCTGCCACCTGCCCCGGCAACGTCCGGCATGGGATTTTCCAGGGAAGAATTGATCCGCCGCCAGACCGCCGCCGGCCATACGCTGGAGGATATGGAAATGATCCTCGCGCCGATGGTCGAGGATGCCAAGGAAGCGATCGGATCGATGGGCGACGATACGCCGCTGGCGGTGATCAGCGTCAAGCCGCGCCAGGTCAGTCATTTTTTCCGGCAGAATTTTTCCCAGGTCACCAACCCGCCGATCGACAGCCTGCGCGAGCGCCACGTGATGAGCCTGCGCACCCGTTTTTCCAATCTGGCCAATATCCTGGAACAGGACAGCCAGAATGAAGATGTCATGGTGCTGGAAAGTCCGGTGCTCAGCTGCGCGCTGTGGGAGCGGTTGAAACTCGGCTTTGGCGATGCCGTGGCGCAGATTGACTGCACCATGAGCACCAGCGGCGGCGCCATCGAGCTGCGCGATGCCCTGGCCCGGATCCGCAGCGAAGCAGAGCAGGCGGTGCGTGCCGGCAAGACCGAGATTTTCCTCACCGACGAGGATATTGACGAGGACCGGATGGCGATTTCGATGATCATCGCGACCGCGGCTGTGCACACCCATCTGGTCCGCAAGGGCCTGCGCTCCTACGCCTCGATCAATGTCCGGGCAGCCGAATGTCTCGACACCCATTGCTATGCGGTGCTGATCGGAGTCGGCGCGACCACGGTCAACGCCTATATGGCGGAAGCGGCGATTGCCGATCGCCATGCCCGCGGCCTGTTTGATGATTTCTCGCTCGAAGACTGTCTCGCTCGCCACAAGAAAGCGGTCGATGAAGGCCTGCTCAAGATCATGGCGAAAATGGGCATTGCGGTTATTTCCAGCTATCGCGGCGGCTATAATTTCGAAGCCGTCGGTCTCTCCCGCGCGCTGTGCAACGAT
>TARA_R110000868_G_scaffold104578_12_pt1 | contig 42822 bp, 50 predicted proteins | sample TARA_R110000868 | Tara Oceans TARA_R110000868 (sample SAMEA4397489) | marine metagenome | biome: Polar Biome; feature: [SRF] surface water layer (ENVO:00010504); material: water (ENVO:00002006), including particulate matter (ENVO:01000060) such as... | depth 5 m | reverse complement strand
ACCGGGCGAAGGCCCGGCGCTCCGCCGCCCTTCCACACCGTCGCCCCACCGGCGCGCGGCATTCGGTCACGCCTTTATCTGCGCCCGGACCAATGGCTTTATTGTCCCGCAACCCTCGCGCGCCTATCTTGGGATCATGACCACGCGCTGGACCCCCGACAGCTGGAGATCGAAACCCGTCGTGCAGATGCCGACGGACTATCCGGACATGGACGCCCTGCACCGGGTCGAGGACCAGCTGCGCGCCATGCCGCCGCTCGTGTTTGCCGGAGAGGCGCGCCGCCTGACGACCAAGCTGGCCCAGGTCGAGGCCGGCGAGGCCTTCCTGCTGCAGGGCGGCGACTGTGCCGAGAGCTTCAAGGAATTCTCGACCGACAACATCCGCGACACCTTCCGTCTGATCCTGCAGATGGCGGTGGTCCTGACCTTCGCCGGGCGCAAGCCGGTGGTGAAGGTCGGCCGTATCGCCGGCCAGTTCGCCAAGCCGCGCTCGTCGGGCGTCGAACAGATCGGCGACGTCGAACTGCCCAGCTATCGCGGCGACATCATCAACGGCATGGGCTTCACGCCGGAAGAGCGGATCCCCGATCCGCAGCGCTTGATGAAGGCCTACAACCAGTCGGCCTCTACCCTGAACCTGCTGCGGGCCTTCGCCGGCGGCGGCTATGCCGACCTGTACAACATCCATCGCTGGACCCTGGGCTTCGCCGATAACGGGGCGGGGGCCCAGTACCGCGAACTGGCCGAGAAGATCACCGAGGCCCTCGCCTTCATGGAGGCTGTCGGCGTCACGCCCGAGAGTCACCCGGACCTGAGCCGGGTCGAGGTCTTCACCAGCCATGAGTCGCTGCTGCTCAATGTCGAGAGCGCCCTGACCCGGCTGGACGGCGGCTCGGGCGAATGGTTCGACACCTCGGCCCATATGCTGTGGATCGGCGAACGCACCCGCCAGCTGGACGGGGCCCATGTCGAATTCATGCGCGGCATCCGCAATCCGATCGGCGTCAAATGCGGGCCGACGATGGAGGCCGACGATCTGCTGGCCCTGATCGACGTGCTCAATCCCGACAACATTCCGGGCCGGCTGACGGTGATCGGCCGCTTCGGCCACGACAAGGTCGGCCTGCGCCTGCCGGGGCTGATGCGGGCGGTCAAGGCCGCCGGCAAGCGGGTGGTCTGGTCGATCGATCCGATGCACGGCAATACGCTGAAGGCCGCCAACGGCTTCAAGACCCGGCCGTTCGACCGCATCCTCGGCGAGGTCCGCAGCTTTATCGATGTGGCCGAGGCCGAAGGGGTTCATCCCGGCGGCGTCCATCTGGAGATGACCGGCCAGAACGTCACCGAATGCCTGGGCGGGGCCCAGGCCGTGACCGAGGACGAGCTGTCCAGCCGCTATCACACCCATTGCGATCCGCGCCTCAATGCCGACCAGGCGCTGGAACTGGCCTTCCTCGTGGCCGAGCGGCTCAAGTCCGGGCGGCAGTCCCGCTCGGCGGCCGCCTGACCGTGGCCGGCGAGGATCTGGCCGGGGCAGACACGGCTCCGGGGCGGGTCGCCTATCAGGGCGCGCCGGGGGCCTTCAGCCACGAGGCCTGTATCGACCTGCGCCCGTGGGACGAGGCCGTCGCCTTCGACACCTTTGCCGAGGCGCTCGACGCGGTGCGCTCCGGCGACTGCGGTTGTGCCCTGATCCCGGTCGAGAACTCGATCATCGGCGCGGTGGAACCGGCGGCCGGCCTGGTTGCGGCGGCGGACATGGTCGTGGTGGCTGAGGTCTGGCGTCCGATCCGGCTGGCCCTGATGGGCCTGCCCGGTGCGCGCCTGTCCGACATCCGCACCGTCGAAAGCCATCCGATGGCGTTGCTTCAGTGCCGGGGCAATCTGACGTCTCTGGGCCTGACGGCCGTCGAGAGTTTCGACACTGCCGGCGCGGCCCGCAGCGTGGCCGAGTCCGGCGACGTCAGCCGGGGGGCCGCCGCGCCGGTGCGGGCGTCCGAGGTCTACGGACTGTCGATTTTGCGCAACGATCTTCAGGATAGCGAGGATAATCGCACGCGTTTTGTCCTGTTGAGCGCCCAGGACGGTTGACGGCGCACGGATGTTGCGCGCTTGGTGGGTTCATGGCCCTCTCGCACGATCCCGCTGCGACCTCTCTCGACCGCGTCCTCGCGGCCGACGGCCTGTATTACGGCTTTTATGGCTTTCGATACGCCGGCTGAGGCGTCGGGCTCCCTGCAGTCCTGACCCGCTCGCCGGCGACCGTCCCCCGAGGGCGGCGGTGTCTCTCGCAATCCATCGATCAGCCGTTTGAAAGTCTCCTGTGTCCCAGTCCACGCTCCAGAAACCACTCCCCGCCGTCCTGACGGCCGCCAACATCTCGCCCGAACAGATGGCCCTGTCCGCCCTGCGGCATGAAATCGATCACCTCGACGACGAGATCCTGGCCCTGTTCGAGCGTCGCCTCGCCCTGGCCTCCCGTGTCGGGGCGGCCAAGGATGCCCCGACCGGCCCCCACACCAAATTGCGGCCCGACCGCGAGCAGGCGGTGATGGCCCGGATGCTGGAGGCCGCCCGCCCGGAAAGCCGCGAAGCCGTGGCCGGCCTGTGGCGCGAGATCGTCGGCTGGGGTCTGGCCCGCCAGGGCCGGCTGCAGGTCCAGGTCTGGTCGCCCAGCGAACCGGCCCGCGCCTTCGACGGCGCGCGCCTGCGCTTCGGCCGCGCCGCCCAGCTGCGCATGGTGCGCGACCCCGAGGCCGCCCTGGCCTTCGCCGCCGAGGGCGGCGGTGTGGCGGTGCTGGCCATCAACAACGACAATCCCTGGTGGGTCGGCCTGCGTCGCGAATGGGCCGGACTCAGCGTGTTCGACGGATTCGGCGGTCCGACGCCGACGGCCCTGGCCGTGGGCAAGGTCGATCCGGCGGCTCTGCCGACCGGTCGGCGGGTGGTCGTCAGCGTCGGCGGCGACGCCGGCGACGGCGGCGGGGCGCGGCGCTGGGGGCTGCACACTCACCACGGCTGGAGCCTGGCGTTGACCGAGGCCCTGCTGACCCCGGGCGACGCCGGCGGCTGCGTCGGTGCCATCGGCTGACCCCGGGCGCAGGCCGTCCGGGTCGTGGTTACCGCATTAACCGTCGGCCTTAAGTCTGTTCGTCAACCGGCCTTCAAAGCCTGTGGTGCAAGGGTCTTTTCATGATCCCTGCGCTCCTGTTCCGTTCTGTTCTGGCTGCGGCTCTCGTCTCGGGCCTCAGTGCCTGTGGCGGTTTCGAAAGCGATCCCCATCGTTTCGAGAACCTGGCCAATCGCATCGCCGCCATTCCGCTGGACGGACCGCGGACCCCAAAGGCCGTGCCGTCGGCGCACGATCTCGGCCTCAGGCCGGCCCAACCGGCGTCCCTGCGGGTCGAGGTCATGGATCCACACGATCTGTGGGACGCCCGTGACGGGGGTCTCGACGGCTTCGTCGATCGCGCCGCCCCCGTCGTCGCCCGCGCCGTGGTCCAGCAGGTCTCGACCCGGGTCGTTGCCACGGCCGCCGATTCGGGATTGCGTCCGGCCCTGAAGCCCGCGCCCGCTGCGCGGCCGGTGCGGACGGGGCTGATCCAGCTGGGGGCCTATGCCAGCGAGGACTCGGCGCGTCTGGCCTGGGCCCGGCTGACGGCGAGGGCCGACGCCGGGGCGCTGACCGGTCTGGCCCCGGTGTTCGAAGGGGTCGAAATCGACGGTCGCCGTCTGGTTCGGCTCAAGGTCGCGGCCCCCGTCGGCACCGCCGCGGCCGTCTGCGCCGCGGCCCGCATCGACGATCCCTGGTGCCGCCGCAACACCTGATCGGCGCAATCCACAGGCCGCGCTTAACCTTTCGTTGACGCCGCCGCCGCCCGCCGCGACTCTGGCCGTGAACCGCCTCATGTTGAGTCGGCGATCACAATCGGGATCGTGAACCTAATGGCTGACCCTCAGGTCATCGTCGTCGGCAATGAAAAGGGCGGGGCGGGCAAATCCACCCTGGCCATCCATATCGCCACAGGCCTGCTGCACGCCGGACGGCGTGTGGCCATCATCGACCTGGATCTGCGCCAGCGATCGATGGCCCGCTTTTTCAGCAATCGGGCCGCGTGGATGGCCGCCAACGGCCAGTCCCTGCCGATGCCGGTCGAACCGGACATGGGCGACGGCAAGGCGCTGGCCCGCGCCACCGAAGACGAGCAGATCGCCTGTTTCGACCGTGCCTTCGCCGAGGCCCGGGCCCGGGCCGAGGTGATCCTGATCGACACGCCCGGCGGAGACACGGCCCTGTCGCGCGCGGCCCATGCCCGCGCCGACCAGATCGTCACGCCGATGAACGACAGTTTCGTCGATTTCGACCTGCTGGGTCAGGTCGATCCGGTGACGCTGGAGCTGCAGAAGCCTTCGATCTATTCGGAAAGCGTCTGGGAGGCGCGCAAGCAGCGCGCCGTCGAACGCGGCGGTTCGATCGACTGGATCGTGGTCACCAACCGTCTCGCCGTGGCCGAGGCGCGCAACCGCCGTCGTCTGTCCGACAAGCTGCAGAAACTGGCCAAGCGCGTCGGCTTCCGCATGGGGCCGGGTCTGCGCGACCGGGTCATCTATCGCGAACTGTTCCCGTTCGGCCTGACCGTGGCCGACCTGTCCGCCGACATCCGGCCGGTTTCCGTCTCCCTGGCCCACATCGCGGCGCGTCAGGAGATGCGCAACCTGATGAAGGCCCTCGGCCTGAACGAGGTCGTGACGGCCCTGGACGCAGCGGCGTGAGGCCATGGGCCTGATCTGGCTGGCGCTGGCGGGCATTGCTGTCTGGGCGCTGGCTCGACTGGGCCGACAGACAGAGGGGCCGCGACGGGGCCATTGGCGCGTGGCAGCCACCCTGTTGAGCGCCGTTCTGCTGGCCGGCGGAGCCCTGGCCGCCTCGCGTGGTGCCTGGCTGCCGGCGGCGGGTCTGCTGGGCACCGGACTCTGGCTGGTGCTGAGTTCCCGGATTCGCCAGGTGGCCGCCCGGCCCGAGGCGATGAGCGACGCCGAGGCCCGGTCGGTGCTGGGAGTCGGTGCCGACGCGACGTCGGAACAGATTCAGGCCGCCTGGCGTCGTCTGATGACGCGGGCCCATCCGGACCAGGGCGGCAGTGAAGGCCTGGCGTCGCGGCTGAACGCGGCGCGAGACCGTTTGCGAAAGGGCTGAGCCCTCTATTCCGGCCGCACCACCATACAGGTGACCCGACGTTCGGCGAGGGCGGCGCAGGCGGCCTGGGCCCCGTCCTCGGTCAGGCCGATGAACCGCGACCGGTACCAGCCGGCCGCCGTCTGGACCGACCGTTCGGCGGTGGCGAACTGGCTGCGGAAGCGGCGATTGACCTCGACCAGCCAGTCACTGGCCACGGTCTCGTCGCGGAACGCGCCGACCTGGACCGCCCAGCGGCCGGCGGATGAGGGGGCCGCCGGAGTTGCGCGCGCCGGAGCCGTTGATGTCGTGCGGCGCGACGGCCGGGCCCCGTTGAGGGTGGCGGTCAGATCCGGTGCCGGTGCCAGTTCGGCCTGGACCAGGGGGGCGGCCATGCGCGCGGCCAGGGCCGGCGGCGGCGTCGGGCGGGGCGTATAGGCGACCGCGGTCGCTCCGTCCTCGTCGCCGTCACTGTCAACAGAAGCATAGACGACGGCGTTGGTGGAGTTGTCGTTGCTGATGCCGAAGCCGCGCTGCTCGAAGAAGGTCTGGGCGATCTGGATCGGCTGACCGCGATCACGCAGGCGTTCCAGCTCGAAGCCCGTGTCCATCAGCTCCGCGACATGGGCGTTGCGCGAGGCCGTGGATCGCCCGCCGAGGACGATGGTGATCAGACGCCGGCCGTCGCGCACGGCGGAGGCGGCGAGATTGTAGCCCGAGGCGTTGGTGTAGCCGGTCTTCATGCCGTCATAGCCCTGGCCCGTCGCCAGTAGACCGTTGGTGTTGCGGTACTGGCGGCCCTGGTAGCTCCAGTCGTGAAGGCCGAAATAGCGATAGTACTGCGGGTAGTCGCGCATTACCGCCCGCGCCAGGATCGACAGGTCACGCGCGGTCGTCAGCTGGCGGCTGTCGGGCAGGCCGTTGGGATTGACGTACCGGGTCTGGGTCATGCCCAGCTCCTCGGCCTTCAGGGTCATCAGGGCCGTGAACCGCGCCTCGGAGCCGCCGATATGTTCGGCGATGGCCACCGCCATGTCATTGGCCGAGCGGACCGCCGTGGCGTGCATGGCATCGTCGAGGGTGATCGTCTGCCCGGCCGAGAGCCCCAGTTTCGATGGGGGCTGGGACGCAGCCCGCGGCGAGACCGTGATCACGTCATCCAGCTTGACCCGGCCTTCCGACAGGGCCTCGAAGGCCATGTAGAGGGTCATCATCTTGGTGATGGAGGCTGGATAGCGACGGTTGTCGGCGTAGCGGGCGAACAGTACCTCGCCGGTGGCCGCGTCGACGACGATGGCGGCGTAGCGGGCATTCTCGGTCGACTGGGCCACGGGTGGCGTGCCCGTCACCGGCGACAGCGTCAGAACGGACAGGGCCACGATGGCGATCAGGCCGCGGCGGAACATTGCGATCATCGGCAAGCGATGCCTCATTACTATGGCGTGGTCGCGGCCGCCGGACGCGTCGCTGACAAAAACTACCATGCAGCCTTCGGGTTTCGTGGCGGTTAACAAGGAGTCAACGGAGATTTGAACTCCGGCCGTGCCACGGCGGTGGAAATGGTGCGATGCACAATGGCCCTTGACGAATGTTCGCAGTTGCACCATATGAGCGCTGTGGTGATCGACAGGGTCGGTCATCGAGACATCAACAGGCGGACCCCGCCGCCACCCGCTCAGGAGACTTCCCCATGGCCGACGCCACCGACACCGTGAAAAAAACCGTCGAAACCGCGACCGCAACCGTCAAGGCCCAGGCCGACAAGGTCCAGGCCAGCGCTAAGCAGGCCCAGGCCGCCGGTGCCCAGGCTTTCCGTGAAGGCGTCGACAAGTCGGTCGCCTCGCTGACCGAGCTCAATGCCCTGAACAAGAAGAACCTGGACGCCGTCGTCGAGTCGGCCACCGTCGCCCAGCGTGGCGTCGAGGCCCTGTCGTCGCAGTCGCTGGCCTATGGCAAGAAGTCCTGGGAAACCGGCGTCGCCGCCGCCCAGAGCCTGTCCAAGGCCCGTTCGGTTCAGGAACTGGTCGAGCTTCAGACCACCTTCGCCAAGTCGGCGATGGAAACCTATATGGCTGAAATGACCAAGATGACGGACGTTCTGACCGCCTCGGTCAAGGACAGCTTCAAGCCGATCAACGAGCGCGTCAGCGCCTCGGTCGAAAAGTTCCAGGCCGCCCGCTAAGGCGACCGGTACCTTCTGACAAGTGTCTTGAAAGGCCCTCCGGAGAGATCCGGGGGGCCTTTTCGCTATTCGACCGCGACGTGGGCGATGCTGAAGGCCCGGGCAACACGCCAGTGCCCGTCTTCCAGCCGCCACAGGATCGAGAAGCGCGCCCGTCCGGCCAGACGTTCCGGACCGTCGCCCTGGCGCTCGTAGAACAGGTGGCTGCCTTCCTCGATCGCGCCGACCCCGGGGATCCTGTGGACCTGCAGGGTGCCGGGCACGAGTTCCCGGCGTGAGCGAAAGGCGTCCGGAGCCTGTTTGCCGGTGCAATTCCGCGCATAGTCATCGACGAAGGCCGCGCGTGTCGCCGTCAGCCCGCCGCGGTCATGATAAAATTCGATGTCCCCGGTGACGAGATCAGACAGGGCGGCAGGGTCGCACTGGTCGAACATCACGCTGAAAATGGCGGTGTCCTTCGCCGCGATCAGCGCGGTCAGCATCGGTTGCTCCGGAATTTCCACCGGCTGGGACGGAAGCAGGGCCAGGGCGAAGAGCAGGGCGGTAAAGGGCATGGAAACCTCCGCCGGCGATAATGCGGCTGGCCCACGATACCGGGCCGGGAAAGCCGGAACCCGTGAATCTTCGGTCATGAACCCCTTGTCACGCAAGCTGTGACTGGACGCACCTTCAATTCAGGCCATCATCACCTATCTGAGCTATCTACTCCCCGATACGGAACACGAATGCCTTCCAAGCGGCCAGGTGAACGACAGGGCGACGGTTTCGGCTCCGCTACCGTTACCGAAACAAAGCCCAAGCTCCAGAAGCCCTCGCTCTACCGGGTGCTGATCCTCAACGACGACTACACACCGATGGAATTCGTCGTCTACGTGCTGGAACGGTTTTTCCAGAAGGACCGCGAGGCCGCGACTCGCATCATGCTGCATGTGCATCAGCATGGTGTCGGGGTGTGCGGCGTCTTCACCTACGAGGTGGCCGAGACCAAGGTCGCCCAGGTGATCGAGACGGCGCGCCGCCACCAGCATCCGCTGCAATGCACGATGGAAAAAGACTGAGAGGATTCCCCCATGCCCTCATTTTCACGTCCTCTCGAAGAAACGCTGCACCGCGCGGTCAGCTACGCCAACGAGCGACGGCATGAATACGCCACGCTCGAACACCTCTTGCTGGCCCTGATCGACGATCCCGAGGCGACCGGGGTGATGACCGCCTGCAACGTCGATCTCGTCGCCCTGAAGACGGCCCTGACCCTCTATGTCGACACCGACCTGGCCGCCCTGGCGACCTCGGACGGCGAGGAAGCCAAGCCTACGGCCGGCTTCCAGCGGGTGATCCAGCGCGCGGTGATCCACGTCCAGAGTTCCGGACGCGAGGAGGTGACCGGGGCCAATGTGCTGGTCGCCATCTTCAGCGAGCGCGAGAGCCACGCCGCCTATTTCCTGCAGGAACAGGACATGACCCGCTACGACGCGGTCAATTTCATCGCCCACGGCATCGCCAAGAAGGCCGGGGCCGCGGAAGTCCGATCCGGCAAGGGCGGCAGTCCCGAGGACTCGGAGGACGCGGCCACCGTCAAGTCGGGGGGCGAGGCGCTCGAAGCCTATTGTGTCGACCTCAACGAGAAGTCGCGTCAGGGCAAGGTCGACCCCCTGATCGGGCGTCAGGCCGAGGTCGACCGCTCGATCCAGATCCTGTGCCGCCGCACCAAGAACAATCCGCTGCTGGTCGGCGAGCCCGGCGTCGGCAAGACCGCCATCGCCGAGGGGCTGGCGCGCAAGATCGTCAATCACGAGGTCCCGGACGTGCTGGAAGGCGCGACCATCTATTCGCTCGACATGGGGGCGCTGCTGGCCGGGACCCGCTATCGCGGTGATTTCGAGGAGCGGCTGAAACAGGTCGTCAAGGAGCTCGAGAACCACGAGAACGCCATCCTGTTCATCGACGAGATCCATACGGTGATCGGGGCAGGGGCCACCTCGGGCGGGGCGATGGACGCCTCCAACCTGCTGAAGCCGGCCCTCGCCTCGGGGTCGCTGCGGTGCATGGGGTCGACCACCTACAAGGAATACCGCCAGCATTTCGAGAAGGACCGGGCCCTGGTCCGGCGCTTCCAGAAGATCGACGTCAATGAGCCGACGGTCGCCGACTCGATCAAGATCCTGCGCGGTCTGAAGAGCTATTACGAAGCGCACCACAAGCTGCGCTACACCGAGGCGGCCGTGCGTTCGGCGGTGGAACTGTCGGCGCGTTACATGACCGACCGCAAATTGCCGGACAAGGCCATCGATGTGATCGATGAGGCCGGGGCCAGCCAGATGCTGCTGCCGGAATCGAAGCGCAAGAAGGTCATCGGCCAGAAAGAGGTCGAGGCCGTCATCGCCAAGATGGCCCGCATCCCGGCCAAGTCGGTGTCCAAGTCCGACACCGAGGGCCTGAAGGCCCTGGAAACCGATCTGAACCGCGCGGTGTTCGGGCAGACCGCCGCCATCGAGCAGGTGGCGGCGGCGATGAAGCTGGCCCGCGCCGGTCTGCGCGACCCGCAAAAACCGATCGGCTCCTTCCTGTTTGCCGGTCCCACCGGCGTCGGCAAGACCGAGGTGGCCAAACAGCTGTCCGCGACGCTGGGCATCGAGATGCTGCGCTTCGACATGTCGGAATATATGGAGCGCCACACCGTCAGTCGCCTGATCGGCGCACCTCCGGGCTATGTCGGCCATGACCAGGGCGGCCTGCTGACCGACGCCGTCGACCAGCATCCGCACGCGGTGGTGCTGCTGGACGAGATCGAGAAGGCGCACCCGGATGTCTACAACATCCTGCTACAGGTGATGGACAACGGCATGCTGACCGACGCCGTCGGCAAGAAGGTCGATTTCCGCAATGTGGTGCTGATCATGACCACCAATGCGGGGGCCGCCGACAACGCGCGCGCCTCGATCGGATTTGGGCGCGGCAAGGTCGAGGGCGAGGACGACAAGGCCATCCAGCGCCTGTTCGCGCCGGAGTTCCGCAACCGGCTCGACGCCATCGTCAGCTTCAAGCCGCTGGCGGCCGAGACGATCCGTCTGGTGGTGACCAAATTCGTGCTGGAACTGGAAGCCCAGCTGGCCGATCGCAACATCACCATCGAACTGACCGACGACGCGGCCGACTGGCTGGCCAAGAACGGTTTCGACGAACTGTACGGCGCGCGGCCTCTGGCCCGGGTCATCCAGGAACACATCAAGAAGCCGCTGGCCGACGACATCCTGTTCGGTCGCCTGACCCGCGGTGGTCATGTGAAGGTGAAACTGACCGACGGCAAGATCGTGTTCGACGTCAGCGGTTCCTCTGGCGCACCGGTCAAGGAGCCGGAGGACGAAACCGCCGGCTGATCATCCGGTCTGAAATGACGAGGGGCCCGGGCAGGGAATGCCCGGGCCCCTTTTCCGTGTGCCGTGTGAAGCGGCCTAGCGGCGGCGACCGGCACCGGCCAGCAGCAGGCCGACACCGGCGACAATGGCCGTGGTCAACAGCGGCTTGCGCCGGGCAAACTCAAGGCCGGTACGGGCCGGATCCTGGAGGTCGGAGGGCGCGCGTTCGACCAGCCGGTCCAGTCCGTCAATGGCCTGCCCGTACATGTCCTGGGCCTTGCCCCTGGCCTGGTTCAGGCGACCCTTGATTTCGAGTTTGGGATTGTCGGTCAGGGCCCCGAGGCGGGATTGAACCTTGCCGCCGACTTCAGTGGCGGTGCCTTCGATAGTTTGATCGGTCATGCGTCTGTCCTTGGAATGTGGAGAAGCCGGGGAGGCTATCTAAACAGCGCGCGAGGGCGGCACCGGGTTCCTCGAAACCGCGCCTTCGGGGCCTTTTGCCGCAGGCCGAAACGCGCGACAGTCCCGGCGAACTGGAGAGACCCATGCCCGATCCGGCGATGACCGAGCGACAGAAGAAATGGTTCGCCACCGTCGAGGCGAATCTGGAGGCCAGAACCGGTCGGCCGCTGGCGGTCTGGGTCGACATTCTCAAGGGATGCCCCGAGACCCGGCCCAAGGCCCAGGCGGGCTGGCTGAAGGCGACGCACGGCATCGGGGCCAATCACGCGGCCATGATCCTCGACGCGGCCCGCCCGGCGGATACCCTGGGCTGGAGCGACTCCGAGGGGTTGCGGGCGGCGTTGTGGGCCGAACCGCGCTCGCTGGCGGCGCTGGAGGCGGTCGAACGGATCGCCGCCGATCTGGCCGACGTCATCGTCTCCCAGCGCAAGGGCTATACCGCCTTCTCCCGGGCCGTGCAGTTTGCCGCGATGCGACCGCTGAACGGCGGCGGGGCCCGGCTGGGCCTGAAGCTGGATCCCGGGGAGTCGGAAAGGCTGTCGATCCCGACCCGAAGCGAAAGCTGGTCCGAGCGGCTGACGGCGGTGGTGGATCTGGACGGCCCCGGAGCCGCCAATGCCGAATTGGCGGCCCTGTTCGCCCGCGCCGCCGAGAACGGCCGCACGGCCGGCTCAGACTGATCGATAGGGGGACTGGTCGGCGGTCAATTCGGCGATTGCGGCCTCCACGGCGGGACGTTCCCCCGCCAGATAGTGGGCCACCGCCTCCCGCAGTCCCGGATGGGCGATGTGATGGGCGGACCAGACCGGGGACGGCAGGTAGCCGCGGGCGATCTTGTGCTGGCCCTGGGCCCCGGCCTCGACCCGCGACAGGCCACGCGCAATGGCGAATTCGACGGCCTGATAATAGCAGAGCTCGAAATGCAGGAAGGGCACCTCTTCCAGCGCGCCCCATTGGCGACCGTACAGGGCGTCGCGCCCGATCAGGTTCAGGGCTCCGGCGACCGGCACGCCGTCGCGGAAGGCCATGACCAGGGCGATGTGATCGGCCATGGTCGCCCCGATGCGGCTGAAGAAGTCGCGGGTCAGATAGGGCCGGCCCCATTTGCGTGAGCCGGTGTCCAGATAGAAGGCGAAGAAGGCGTCCCAGTGGGCCTCGGTCAGGTCCGCGCCGGTTAGGACGCGGATGTCGAGCCCGGCCTGGGCCTCGCGCCGCTCGCGGCGAATGGTCTTGCGGCGGCTGGACGACAGGGCGGCGAGGAAGTCGTCAAACGTCCCGTAGTCAGCGTTGCGCCAGACGAACTGCATGTCCTGCCGCTGCAGCAGACCGGCCTGTCCCATCGCCTGCCATTCGGGCTCGGTCGGGAAATTGATGTGTAGCGAGGAGACGCCCAGCCGCTCGACCAGGGCCAGGGCCCCCTGCAGCAGCGCCTCACGCACCGTGGCGGCGTCGGCGTCGGGATGGGCGAGCAAGCGCGGGCCCGTGGCCGGCGTGAACGGCACGGCCCCCAGCAGCTTGGGATAGTAGCGGCCGCCGGCGCGTTCGAAGGCGTCGGCCCAGCTGTGGTCGAAGACATATTCGCCTTGGCTGTCACCTTTCAGGTAGAGCGGCATGACCCCGAGGGCGGTCCCGGCCTCATCGCGCAGGGCCAGATGACGCGGGGCCCAGCCCCGGGCCGGCACGGCGCTGCCCGAGGCCTCGCAGGCGTGGAGAAAATCGAACGAGACGAAGGGATCGCCGGTCGGGGCCGCACAGGCGTCCCAGGCGGCCGCGCCGATGTCGGCGATCCCGTCGTGAACCGTTAGTGTGACGCTCACTTCACCTCGACGATGGCGTCCACCTCGACGGCGAAACCGAGCGGCAGGCGATAGACGCCGACGGCCGAGCGGGCGTGGCGACCCTTGTCGCCGAACACCTCGACCATCAGGTCGGAACAACCGTTGATCACGGCGGGGATGGCGGTGAAATCACCGGCTGCCTGGACGAAGCCTCCCAGTTTGACGACGCGAACGACGCGTTCCAGGTCGCCGTCCAGTGCGGCGCTGATCTGGGCCAGCAGGTTGACGCCACACATGCGGGCGGCGGCCTGGGCCTGCTCGGGCGAGACGTCGTCGCCCACGGTGCCCTTGACGCCGCCCGAGGCGTCATTCGACAGCTGGCCCGAGATATGGACGAGGTTTCCGGCCTGGACATAGGGGACATAGTTGGCGACGGCCTTGGCGGGTTCCGGCAGGCTGATGCCGAGTTCGGTCAGGCGGGCGGCGATGGTCATGGTCAGGCTCCGTGAGTGTGCTGCGGACTTAACGCGTCCAACGGCGGCTGGAAAGATGACCCGCGCATTGTCGGACCTTCAGCGTCGCGCAGGGCGTCGTCGTCACGTTTGGGGGCGGCTGGTGGCGACCATCCGGGGGCGATGCCCTCCGGACAATCACCGGCCGCTTCGCCTGTCGCCGGCGGCCACCGCCACCGCGGATCCGGTCTGGAAACTCACCGTAAGAATACGCATTGGCGCGCGCATTGTGCAGTTGTCGTTCGACAATTCGCTGCTACGATCACAGCGAATTTCTGGAGATCATGAATGCGTGCATTTCGTTTTGTCGCCGCGATCGCTGCGGTGCCCCTGTTCCTCGCCTCCGCTGCCCAGGCCCAGGTCGCAGACCCGGCCCCGATGCAGACTGCCGGCGGTGCCGTGACGGCCGTCGCCGAGACTGCCGAGACGGCGGAGCAGACGGCCGCGCTGGACGAGGTCGTCTGTCGGGCCCAGGGCCGGGCGGCCAGCCGTCTCCAGTCCCGCGCCCGCGTTTGCAAGACCCGTCGCGAATGGCGGATTATCGACGATGAAACCCTGGCGGCCACGACCCGGGTTCAGAACGGCGGCCGGTATAACCCGCCCAGCGAAGCGGTCCGGCCCCAGTAGAAGTCGAACGCCGGTGCTTGCCAATCAGACCTTATCTGGTCTGTGCGGCGGGTTGATCCGGGCGATCGGTGGTATTCAGACAACTTGCGCTGGAGTGGAAGGATGGCTCGTTCCTGCTGTTTGGCCGCGTTGATCGCGGCATCAACCCTTTGGTCTTTACCGGCCCTGGCTGCGCCCCAGGTCACGCCGCAGGCTCCGCCCGGACCAACGACCGTTGCGGCAACCGTACCTGATGTCGAGGTCACGGCTGCCACTGCGGAGTCGCCCGAGGAGACGGCCTATCTGGAGCAGGTTGTCTGCCGGCCCGTGGGCCGCGCGGCCAGTCGTCTGCCGTCGAGTCGGCAGGTGTGCGACACCCGTCGTGCGTGGCGCGATATGGAGGAGGAGGCTGTCCGCGAGACCCAGCGGTTGCTGAATTCGAATGCCTCCAACAACAGGCTGCCGGGTCACTAGGGCGGGGTACCGGAGGGCCGGCTCAACGTTTCAGGGCCCGCCCGGCCACGACAGCGTCCTTGCCGAATTTCGCGCGCAGGACGTCGATGGCCGACTCGGTCTTCAGGATGCGTGCCTCGGCGCTTTCGAACAGGGCCGAGGGGGTTTCGGCCGCCTCGACCAGTTCGCTCAGGCCGATGCCGATCAGGCGGTAGGCGATGCCCAGTTCGGGCCTCAGCAGGGCGCGACCGGCGGCAAACAGGGCCCGGGCCGTCTGTACCGGCTCGGCCAGGCTTATGCGACGGGTAACAATGCGAAAATCGGTGCGCCTGAGCTTCAGGACGACCGCCCGGCTGGCCACGCCGTCGTGCCGGGCCTTGGACGCCAGCTTCTCGCACAGCGGCCAGAGTTCGGCCTCCAGATCCGTGGCGGTCGTCAAATCCTCGTTGAACGTGGTCTCGGCACTCATGCCCTTGCGGTCACGGGCCGGATTGACGGCGCGGCTGTCGCGGCCGTTCGCCAGGTCATGCAGACGCAGCCCGTTCTCGCCGTAGCGTTTGACCAGATCGCGCGGGTCGGCGGCGGCCAGATCGCCGATCTTGGCATAGCCGTCGCTGCGTAGCGTGCTGGAAAGGACGGGCCCCACGCCTGGCAGGATGCTGACCGGTTTCGGGGCCAGCAGGGTCGCGGCCTCGGTCCCGATCACTGAAAATCCGCGCGGTTTGTCCAGTTCGGAGGCGATCTTGGCCAGGAACCGATTTGGAGCGAGGCCGATGGATACCGTCAGGCCTGTTTCGGTTTCGATCCAGGCCTGAAGGCGGGCCAGTTGCAGCGCGGGCGGGCCCCCGTTGAGCCGCTCAGTCCCCGACAGGTCGATCCAGGCCTCGTCCAGCGACAGGGTCTGGACCAGCGGGGTCAGCCGGCCGATGGCATCGAAGATGCGTTTGCTCTCGGCGACATATTTGGCGAAGTCGGGCTTGATGACCACGGCCTCGGGGCAGGCCTGCAGGGCCTTGAACATCGGCATGGCCGAATGAACCCCGTACTGGCGCGCGATATAGCAGGCGGTCGAGGCCACGCCGCGCCGGCCCCCGCCGATGATCACAGGCCGGTCGCGCAACTCGGGCCGATCCCGCTTCTCGACCGAGGCATAGAAGGCGTCGCAGTCGAGGTGGGCGATGGTCAGGTCGGCAAGTTCATTGTGGTTGATGACGCGCCGGGAGTCGCAGGCCGGGCAGCGCATGGTGCGCTGGTCCCCGCTCCACAGGCAGTCGCGGCAGATGGCCCGCAGGGTCACGACGGCGGATCTCCGGTCCAGCTTTCACGCCAACTTAAGACTGGACGGACCAGAGTGCACGCGAAGAAGGCGCAAAGCCTCAGCGCAACCGCGCAGGCGACGAGGCAACAGACCGGGTGAACATGTCCAAGAAAGTCCTCATCGTCGAGGATAACGAGCTGAACATGAAACTCTTTCATGACCTGCTCGATTCCCAGGGCTACGAGACGCTGCAGACCCGTGAGGGCCTGTCGGCCCTGGCGCTGGCGCGCGAGCATCATCCCGACCTGATCCTGATGGACATCCAGCTGCCGGAGATTTCGGGGCTGGAAGTCACCAAATGGCTGAAGGATGACGAGGAACTGAGCCATATCCCGGTCATCGCCGTCACCGCCTTCGCGATGAAGGGGGATGAGGAGCGAATCCGCCAGGGCGGCTGCGAGGCCTATATTTCCAAGCCGATCTCGGTGATGCATTTCCTCGACGTGATCCGGCTGCATCTGGGAGACGCCAGGCCGGCGGAGCCCGCATGACCGCCCGCATCCTGGTCGTGGACGACGTCGAGACCAACGTCCGGCTGCTCGAAGCCAAGCTGACGCTCGAATACTATGACGTTCTGAGCTGCAACGACGGGGCCACGGCCCTGACGATCGCCGCCACGGAACGGCCGGACATCATCCTGCTGGATGTGATGATGCCGGGTATGGACGGGTTCGAGACCTGCCGACGGCTGAAGGCGGATCCGGCCACCCGTCACATCCCGGTGGTGCTGGTCACGGCGCTGGACGGGCGTGAGGACAAGATTCGCGGCCTTGACGCCGGGGCCGATGATTTCGTCACCAAGCCGATCGACGATCTGGTGCTGTTTGCGCGGGTGCGGTCCCTGGTGCGTCTGAAGGCGGTCATGGACGAACTGCGCGATCGCGAGGAGAGCGGTCGTCGCATGGGCGTCGATACCGACGGGGCCGGACGCCTGCGTGGTTCCGGTGGCCGGGTGTTGATCGTCGACGACAGTGAATCCCAGGCCCGACGCATCGCCGACCAGCTGGCGGTCGATCATCGTCCGGTGATCGAGGCCGACCCGGACCGTGCCCTGATCGCCGCCCAGGGACCGATCGACCTGATCATCGTCAATGTCTCGAGTTCGCGGTTCGACGGCCTGCGGCTGGTTGCCCAGATCCGTTCGAAGGAAGGCTCGCGCCGGGCACCGATCCTCGCCGTGGTCGATCCTGCGGATCGTCCGCGCCTGGTCAAGGCGCTGGAGCTGGGGGCCAATGACATCCTGGCCAAGCCGGTCGATCCCGAGGAGCTGGCCGCCCGGGCCCGCACCCAGATCCGGCGCAAGCGCTACAACGACTTTCTGCGGCACAAGCTCGACTACAGTCTGGAAATGGCGGTCACCGACTCTCTGACCGGTCTGCACAATCGCCGTTACATGGCCGGACAGCTTCAGGGCATGGTCAACCGGGCCGGGCAGGGGGGTGACCCGGTCGCCGTCCTGGTCATCGACATCGATCACTTCAAGGCGGTCAACGATGGCTTCGGCCACGATGCCGGCGACGAGGTGCTGCGTGAGTTCGCGGTGCGCCTGGCCACCAATGTCCGGGCCATCGACCTGCCGTGCCGCTACGGGGGCGAGGAGTTTATCGTCGTCATGCCGGGGACCGGCCTGGACGACGCGGTGATGATCGCCGACCGCATCCGCCGGGACGTGGCCACGGCCCCGTTCCGCATCATGGACGGCGAGGAGCACCTGACCATTACCGTCTCCATAGGCGTCGCCGCGACCCTCGAGGCCGGCGATACGCCGGACGCCCTGATCAAGCGGGCCGACGAGGGCGTCTATGAGGCCAAGGCCCATGGCCGCAACAGGGTCATCGCCCGCGCCGCCTGACGGATCCTTGGACCGCACGCGCAGAAAAACGCCCGGTCGCAGGACCGGGCGCTTTCATGTGTGACTGCAGATCTTCGGACCGGGCGACGCGACGCGCGCCCTGCGAGACGTCCTACTTGATCTTGCCTTCCTTGAACTCGACGTGCTTGCGCACGACGGGATCGTATTTCTTGACGACCATTTTCTCGGTCATGGTCCGGGCGTTCTTCTTGGTGACATAGAAGAAGCCGGTGTCGGCCGAGGAGTTCAGGCGGATCTTGATTGAAGCCGGTTTGGCCATCGTAATTACCTTTGCGACGGCGAAAGCCGCTGAAATGAGAGGCGCGGAACATACTCGGGAAGTCCGCGAAGTCAACCGTGTGCATGGCCGCTTGAGTGGCGGGCGTCAAAGGCTAGGATGGGGCATGACCCGCATCTCCCTCCTGGCCGCCGCGGCCCTCGCCCTGTTCCTGTCCGCCTGCGCCAGCCTGCCCGAGGCCAGAGCCCCGCAGGACGCCTTCTTTGCCAATCTGACGGCCCTGTGCGGCCAGAGCTTCGCCGGCCGGCTGGTGACGACGGACGCCGCCGATGCCGACCTCGCCGGCCAGCCGATGCGGATGACGGTGCGTGACTGTTCGGCCCGGGAGATTCGCATCCCGTTCCAGATCGGCGAGGACCGCTCCCGGACCTGGTTCGTGACGCGCACGGCCACGGGCCTGACGCTGAAGCACGACCATCGCGATCCGCAGGGCCAGCCGGAGGGCTGGCACTGGTATGGCGGGGATACCGAGAGCGCAGGCACGGCCCAACGTCAGGTGTTTCCGGTCGATCAGGAGTCCATCGATCAGTTCAACGCCGGGGACGCCGTGGTCTCGACCACCAATGTCTGGGCCATGGAAGTCCACCCCGGCCGGACCTTCGCCTATGAGCTGCGTCGGGCCAATCGGCATTTCCGGGTCGAGTTCGATCTCACCCGTCCCCTGACCGACTAGACGGCGTTCCAGCCGGTGGCGGAACGGACGGTGGCGCAGGCGGGCGAGCCGTCCGCCCCTCGGCCGGGCAGGATGATCTCGAGGATTCGCCCCGCACGCCCGAGGCTCAGCAGGGTGGGAGCGATGTCGTGGATGTCGATCTTGGCGCGCCGCGTCCAGGGGCTGGACGGGTCGCCCGCAGACTGGCCGATGCGGATATAGACAAAACGGCGTATCGGTCCCTCGCGTCGCACGAAGGGGCCGAGAAACCGACCGTCATCGGACAGCCGGACCGGAACATCGAAGGCGACGGGACCCTCGGTGGCGACAACGGGGCCGAAGGCCGCATCGTCATGCTGCAGACTGTAGCGGACGCCGGGGACCGGATCCGCGATTGTCAGCCGCAAAGTTATGGACGTATCGGCCATGTCTAGGCGACGTGTTCGACAATGTGCCGGCCGCGCACCATTCGTACAAAGGGCAGGGGACGGTTCGGGGTTTGCTGTCGTTCGCTGATCTCGCCAAGAACGAACCGGGTGATGGCGGGCAGGTCCAGCGCGCGGGCCTCGGCCAGCGGCAGCCAGGCGATTTCATCCAGCTCGCCCGAACCCGCCGTGGGCTCGGGATGCAGGAGGGCCTCGACCGGGGCGAGAAAGAACCGGGCGTCGAACCGCCGCGTCCGCCCCGGCGGCGTGATGGCGCGAGCGACATAGGTCAGGGATGACAGGTCCGGCAGCGCCCCGGCCGCCCGGTATTCACGCCACGGACCGGCTACCGGGACGGGCGGGGCCGGCCGCCCCAGGATCAGTCCGGTCTCCTCGAAGGTCTCGCGCACGGCGGCCATGGCCAGGGCCCGGGCGCGGCGGGCGTCGGTCTCGTGGACCAGCAGGCGCAGGGCTTCGGGGGGCAGGTCGGACCCGGTCGCGGCGGTAAAATCGGCCCGCTCGATCCGGCCGCCGGGGAACACCCATTTGGACGCCATGAAAACGTGCCCGCGTGCCCGTCGCCCCATCAACACCTCCGGATCCGGGCCACCGCGCAGCAGGATCAGGGTGGCGGCGTCCCGGGGGCGCTGGCGACCCCCGACGCGCGGAGCGTCGGCGAGGTCCTGTGCGGAATCGAACGGGTCAGTCGGTGTCGCGGTCACCCTGGACAATTAGCACGTTCAGGTCGCGAGTCGGCGTGTAGTTGGTGTAGCGGACCTCGAACCGGGTCGGGCTGATCCGGCGCACGCCGTCGCCGCAGAAGCTGACGATGTTGTGCTCGGAGCCCTTGTCGACCACCAGGCGAAAATCGCGGATCGGACCGGACCAGTTGGCCCCCGTGACCAGGGTGTAGTCCAGCCAGGTCTCCGCCATCTGGATTTGCCCGGCCTGTTTCCGCGCGAGGGCTGAACGGACCGCTTCGTCGACGCAGTAGGCGTTGCGATAGTCGGGCGGAATGTCCCCGCTTCTCCAGTCCCGGGTCACCGACGTTCCTCCGGGCACCGGAACATAGAGATGCCGGACCTCGATCTCTGCGCCGGGTGCAAAATACTGCGTCCAGTAGTGGGTCGTCTTCAGGGTCCACAGGCCGATGCTGGTCCGGACGCCATCGTCGTGGACATTGCTGTCGAGCAGGCCGTCGGCGACCAGTTCGGCGATCTGGGACTCCGACAGTTCGGCGACGGGGTCCTCCAGGGCATCGTAATGGGGGTTAAGCGGCAGACCGAGGCGCTGCAGTCGACGCGTCACGTCGACGCCGTTCAGCATCGCCTTCTGTTCGACCTGGGTGTCCACGGAATAGCCGTCGACCCGCGTGATGAAGGGCAGGGCCCGCATCGGGTCCGGAACCGGTCCGCGAATACTGCCCATCCAGTCCGGCTCGATGTCCGGCATGGGAAAGGCCACGATCGTTTCGATGCCCTCGTCGGTGTGGTTCAGGAAGCGGTAGGTGACCCGCACCTCGTCCACCGACAGGAACAGATCCTCCGACAGCATGGTGATGCCGTCCGTGCGTTCGAACACCAGGCCGCCGGCCTTCATCGAGGCCACGGTGTCGTTGGCGACCGCCGGGCCGGCGGCGAGCAGGGCGGTGGTCAGGGCCACGGAGGCGGCGAGACGGTTCATCGGCATTCTCCCGGTCAGAAACCGAAGGTAGCCGAAGCCTGGCCAGATGCGAAACCTGTCAATTCCTGTCGCCGTCGGGACCGCTCAGCGGCGCTTGCCCTTGCGCACGCCCTTCAGACCGCCGGAGGGCGGCTTGGGCCCGCCCGGGCGTTTGCTGCCGCGCCTGGGCGGGCCGTTGCCACCGGGGCCGCGATCCCGGGCCCGGACGCCGTAGCGCGGGGCCGGGGCATCGGGATCGCGCGGGGCCGGGTCGCTGAGCATCTCGAACAGCAGGCCGCCGGTGATCGGCGTCGCCTCCCTGAGCTTGACCTCGACCTGACGGCCCAGGGTCCAGCGCTGGCCGCTGCGCTCGCCGACCAGGGCGTGGGCGCGGTCATCGTGGTGGAAATACTCGTTGCCCAGGGACGACACCGGGCACAGGCCGTCGGCCCCGGTCTCCTCCAGCCGCACGAACAGGCCGAAGCGGGTGACGCCGGTGATCCGGCCGGGGAAGGTGGCCCCGACCCGGTCCTCGAGGAAGGCGGCGATATAGCGGTCCATCGCGTCGCGCTCGGCCGCCATGGAGCGGCGTTCGGTCGTGGTCACCTGTTCGGCGATGGCGGGCAGTTCCGCCACCTCGCGGTCGGTCAGTCCGTCCTTGCCCAGCCCCAGGGCGCGGATCAGGCCCCGGTGCACGATCAGGTCGGAATAGCGCCGGATCGGCGAGGTGAAATGGGCGTAGCGATCCAGATTCAGGCCGAAATGGCCGATGTTGTCGGGGCTGTAGATGGCCTGCATCTGGCTGCGCAGCACCACTTCGTTGACGACCTCGGCGTGGGGCGTGTCGCGGGTCTCGTCGAGCAGCTTGTTCAGCCGTTTGGTGGTCGGGGCCTCGCCCTTGCTCCACGGCTTGCCGATGGTCTGCAGGAAGTCGGCCAGGTTGAAGGTCTTCTCCTGGCTGGGCGTGTCGTGGATGCGGTAGATCAGCGGCGTGCGCTTCTGCTCCAGCGTCTCGGCGGCACAGACATTGGCCTGGACCATCATCTCCTCGATCAGGCGATGCGCCTCCAGCGATTTGCGTGGCTCGATGGCGGTGATACCCCCGTCGGGGGCCATGATGATGCGCCGTTCCGGGCTCTGGATCGCCAGCGGGCTGCGCTTCAGCCGGCCCTTGAGCATGGTGTGATAGGCGTTCCACAGCGGATACAGGATGGCGTCCATGATCGGGCCGGTGGCATCGCCCGGCTGGCCGTCGATGGCCGCCTGGGCCTGTTCGTAGGACAGTTTGGCGTGCGACCGCATCAGGCCGCGCACGAAGCGGTGGCCGGTCTTGCGGCCATCCTTGTCAAACACCATCCGCACGGCCAGGCAGGCGCGGTTTTCGCCCTCCCTGAGGGAGCACAGGCCGTTGGACAGGGTTTCGGGCAGCATCGGCTCGACCCGGTCGGGGAAATAGGTCGAATTGCCCTTGGCCCGGGCCTCGCGGTCCAGAGAGGTGTCGGGGCGGACATAGGCGGCGACGTCGGCGATGGCGACCCAGACGATCCAGCCGTCGGGGTTCTTGGCGTCCTCGTCGCGGTGGGCATAGACCGCGTCATCGTGATCGCGGGCGTCCGCGGGGTCGATGGTGATGAACGGAATCTCACGCAGATCCTCGCGGCCCTTCAGCGTCGGCAGGGCCTGATCGAGCGCCTCCTGTTCGACCGTTTCGGAGAATCCCGTCGGCACGCCGTGGGCGTGGATGGCGATCAGGGAGGCGGCGCGCGGGTCATCCTCGCGGCCGATGGTCTCGAGAATCTTGCCGCGCTTGGGTCCGTAGCGCTGTTCGCCCTTCTCGATCGAGGCCAGCACCAGGTCGCCGTCGCGCAGATCGGCGGCCTGCAGGGGCGGGATGACCAGCACGTCCCTGGAGCGACGGTCCACCGGCTCGACCCGCGTCTCCTTGCCGGATTTGCGGATCACGCCGAGAACGCGGTTGGTGCCGGCGTCCAGCGCCTTGATCAGCCGCGCCTCCCAGCCGTCCTCGCCCCGGACGAACTTGACCAGCAGCCGGTCGCCCATACCGGGGGCAGGGGCGGTTCTGGGGCCGCTCTCGGGGACCAGCACGGCGCGTGGCGCATCGGGCCCGGCGTCGACGAGCCGGACATACATATCGCCGTCGACATCGCGCTCGACCACATCGGCGACGCCGACGGGCGGCAGATCACCGGCGGGCGAAAAGGTCTTGCGACCGCGCTTGCCCAGCAGGCCTTCGGCCTCCAGCTCGCGCATCATGTCGCGCAAGCGACGGCGATCCTCGCCCTTCAGGCCGAAATGGCGGGCGATATCGGTTTTTTCGGCTCCGCCGGCTTCCGTCAGGAAGGCGAGGAGGGTGGCTTTGTCGGGGAGGCCCGATGCGGGCCTGCGGGGTGTTTTTGTCATTGTGTACCTATGTAGTGTGCTTCGCCCCAAAGGGCTAAATCTTGCGTGGGTTGACCTGGTCGGGTCTGACGATCAGCTTCCGCCGCGAACGCTCACGGAGTCTGTCCATGTCCTTGCCTGCCACCCCTGTTCTCAGCCGGCCTGCCGCATCCCTGCTGGACCTGATCGGCCTGACGCCGATGGTCGAGGTGACCAACATCGACACCGGACCGTGCCGGCTGTTCCTGAAGCTGGAATCCCAGAACCCGGGCGGCTCGATCAAGGACCGGATCGCCCTGTCGATGATTGCCGCAGCGGAGAAGGAAGGCTTTCTGAAGCCCGGCGGCACCATCGTCGAGGCGACGGCGGGCAATACCGGCCTGGCCCTGACGCTGGTCGGCCAGGCCAAGGGTTACAAGGTGCTGCTGGTCATCCCCGACAAGATGTCGAAGGAGAAAATCCAGCATCTGCGGGCCATGGGGGCCGACGTGCGACTGACGCGGTCGGACGTGCCGCACGGCCATCCCGAATACTACACGGACATGGCCGAGCGCCTGGCCCAGCAGCTGCCGGGTGGATTCTACGTCAACCAGTTCGCCAATGACGCCAATTCCGCCGCGCATTTCCAGACCACCGGTCCCGAGATCTGGGAGCAGATGGACCACGACGTCGACGCCTTTGTCGCCGGCATCGGCTCGGGCGGGACCATCACCGGTATCGCCCAGTACCTGAAGAGCGTCGGCTCAAACGCCGAGATCATTCTCGCCGACCCGACCGGCTCGGTGCTGGGCGGCATCGTCAACGACGGCGTACCGGGGCCGGAAGGCAGCTACACCGTCGAGGGCATCGGCCAGAATTTCGTGCCCGAAACCGCCGACATGAGCCTGATCGACAAGGCCTATTCGATCCCCGACGCCGAGGCGATCGGCACCGTCCGTGAACTGCTGCTGAAGGAAGGCATCCTGGCCGGGTCCTCGTCGGGTACCCTGATCGCCACCGCCCTGCGCTGGTGCCGTGAACAGACCGAACCCAAGCGCTGTGTCACCTTCGTCTGCGACACCGGGGCCAAATATCTGTCCAAGGTCTATAACGACGCCTGGCTGGCCGACCAGGGTCTGGGCGAGCGCGAGATCCACGGCAATCTGTCGGACCTGATCCACCGCAAATACGCCGAGGGTGATGTGGTCGTGGCCGGTCCCGATGACACGCTGGATACGGTGTTCAAGCGCATGCGCGGAGCGGACGTCTCGCAGCTGCCGGTGATCCAGGACGGTCGCCTGGTCGGCATCGTCGACGAAAGTGACCTGATCCACGTGATGAACACCGATGAGATCACCCGCCAGGACCGGTTCAAGAAGCCGGTCGGCACGGTGATGACCCGTGACCTCGACACGGTTCAGGTCAATGAACCACTGGACGCCCTGATCCCGGTGTTCGACCGCGACCGGGTGGCCATCGTGCTGGACGGCGAAGCCTTCGTCGGCCTGATCACCCGCACCGACCTGATCAACCACCTCAGCCTGAACCGGTAAGCTTATGGCCAACCTCAAGAACCAGCAGGGCTTCTCGACCCGCGCCATCCATGCCGGCCAGCGGCACGACCCGACCACGGGCGCGGTGATGACCCCGATCTACGCCACCTCGACCTATGCCCAGGAAAGCCCGGGTGTGAACAAGGGCTACGAATATGCCCGCGGCAAGAACCCGACCCGGGAGGCGTTCGAGGGCTGTATCGCCGACCTTGAGGGCGGGGTTCAGGGCTTCGGCTTCGCCTCGGGCATGGCGGCGACCTCGACGGCGCTGGAACTGCTGGACGCGGGATCGCACATCGTAACCGGCGATGACCTGTACGGCGGCTCCTGGCGTCTGTTCGAGCGGGTGCGTCGTCGCTCGATGGGTCTGGACTTCGCCTATGTCGATCTTAGCGACATCGCCGCCGTCGAGGCCGCGATCACACCGAAGACGAAGATGCTGTGGGTCGAGACCCCGACCAATCCGATGATGAAGATCGCCGACATCGCCGCCCTGTCAAAGGTAGCGAAAGTCCATGGTCTCCTCCTGGTTGTCGATAATACCTTCGCCACGCCCTGGTGCCAGCAGCCACTCGGCCTCGGGGCCGACGTCGTCATGCATTCGGCGACCAAATATCTGAACGGCCACTCCGACATCATCGGTGGCGTTCTGGTCGCCGGGAACCCCGAGGTCGCGGCCGAGATCAAATTCCTGCAGAATTCGGTTGGCGGTGTGATGGGGCCCTTTGATGCCTTCCTCGCCAACCGGGGTCTGAAGACCCTCGGCCTGCGCATGAAGGCCCATTGCGAGAATGCCCTGACCATCGCGCGCTGGCTGGAAGAGCGGAAGGGTGTGGCCCGGGTCATCTATCCCGGCCTCGTCAGTCACCCGCAGCATGATCTGGCCAGCCGCCAGATGCGGGCCTACGGCGGCATGGTCTCGGTGGTCATCGACGGCGATCTGTCACGCACCCGTCAGGTGCTCGAGCGGGTCGCGGTCTTCACCCTCGCGGAATCGCTGGGCGGGGTGGAAAGCCTGGTCAATCATCCGGCCATCATGACCCACGCCTCGGTGCCCAAGGCGTTGCGCGACGCCGGTGGCGTCACCGAGAACCTGATTCGCCTGTCGGTGGGGGTCGAGGACGTCGAGGACCTGATCGCGGATCTGGATCAGGCCCTGTCCTGACGTCAGCTCGCGGTCGCTTCGGCGTCCGCGGCAATCTTCTTCTTGGCCGGGGCGCGCTTCTTCGGCGCAGCCTTGACCACCGGCTCGGCGCCATCGGCGGCGGCGACGACCTTCTTCTTGGCCGGGGCGCGCTTCTTGGCGGGCGGCTTGGCGGCGATGCGGGCCGCGAACTCGGCTTCGATCAGCGGCAGGATATCGGTGGCGGAAGCGATCTGGCCAGCCGTTCCGCGGACCAGCAGACGTTCCGCATTGGCGCGGAGGGTCTTGAGGTCGGCGTCGGGCATCGCCGGTATCATCTCGGACAGAGGCGTCATCGGCGTACTCCATTGAAAAACAGCTTCAGGGCCGGCGCACGAAGCGCCGGCCCTTCAGCCCGGATGGCGGCCGGAGCCGCCGAAACCTGATCTACTCAGCAGCCTTGAGCTGCGTAGCCGATTCCTTGCCCGTCTTGCGATCGCGCTCGACTTCGAAGGAGATCTTCTGGCCTTCGTCGAGGCTGTTCAGCTCGGAAACCTCGACAGCGGTGACGTGGACGAAAACGTCCTTGCCGCCGTCGTCCGGCTGGATGAAGCCGTAGCCTTTAGTGGAATTGTACCATTTTACAGTGCCGGTAGCCATTTTCAGGACCTCCATTAGCGTTGGCCGCCGGAAATAGCTCCTGCGCGGCCTGTCGGGTCTGAATGGGATCGGCTTTTTGACTCAGTGCGTGATGCAAAGGACAGCAGCGTTACGCAGAGAGATCGACAGCTTCTATGTGGGCGTTGTCCGCATCAATAGCAAGGACAACGCGAATTCAGTTGGAAGAGGCGTCCTGGACCGACGCCGGCATCCAGACGCAAAAATGGCGGCTGCATCCGGGACGCAGCCGCCATTCAACGCGTTATCTAGCCGACAGTCTTGAGTTGACCGGCCGATTCCTTGCCCGTGCGACGGTCGCTTTCGATCTCGTAGGAGATCTGCTGACCTTCGTTCAGGCCGTTCAGGCCAGCGGCCTCGACGGCCGAGATGTGGACGAACACGTCCTTGCCACCGTCATCGGGTTGGACAAAGCCATAGCCCTTGGTGGAGTTGAACCATTTTACAGTGCCGGTAGCCATTTTCAGGACCTCCGTTAGAATTGGCCGCAGGAAATAGCTCCTGATCGGCCTGTCGGGTCTGAATGGATCGGCTTTAGACCTCGGTGCGGATGCAAAGGGGTGCAAGAGCGTGACGCAGAGAGATCGACGTTTAGCCTTGTGACGCGCCTTTCGGTCGAAAGCAAGGCTCAGGCTGTCAGTCGTCGTCGCCGTCGTCGTTCTCGGAAGGGGCCGGTGATGCCGCGTCCTCTTCGGACGGCACATAGTGTTTCTGGCACAGCTTGCGCAGCGCCCCCGTCAGGGAGGCACCGTACAGGTTCTCCTGAACCCGCTCATGGCCTTCGGCCTGCAGCTTCTGCTTGATGTCGCCGACGGTGCGGCAATCGCCACTCTCGGCCAGCTGATAGGCGCGTTCGATCGTCGTCGGTCTGAAGCTCATGCCCCTAGGTGGGGGCATGAGCGTCGTTTGACCAGCACTATCAGAAGGAAAAGGTCACCTCGCCGACGAGGGCGGACGCATATTGCGGGCCGGGCACGTTGGCGTCGGTGTCATAGTAGCGCAGGTCGAAATCCACATCGCGGGTGACGGCATAGGTCATGCCGGCGTTCCAGGCCGTGTAGTCGACGCTGGTCTCCTGTTCGCGGCGACCGATCGCGGCGGTCCCGGACAGCTTGTGTGTGAAGTCCCAGCCGACCCGGCCCTCGACCCAGGTCCAGGCCTTGGAGGAGCCGGTGCTGTCGGGCGAATACTGCACCGTCAGACGGGCCTTGGCCGGTCCGATCGAGCGCGAAATCCTGCCGGTGAACTCCCAGGAGTCGGCGTCATAGCCGTCGATGGCGTCGACCTGCCATTTGTATTTGGCGTTCAGGTCGACATCGAAGCCGGCGATCTCGGGGCGGATGCCGGCGTCGACGGCGGCTTCCAGCTCGGACCCACTGGAGCTGCGAATCGTCTGGAACGAGGGCCCGGCATAAAAGAAGCCGTCGGCGCTGTCCCACTGAGCCTCACCGAACACATAGGCATCACCGTCAGACTTGGACGCGCCCTTCGAGCGGTTGTCCGTCCCCGCACCGACGGCGAACGACCAGGAGCCCGCGGCAGGCCCGTCCTGGGCATGGGCGACGGCGGGCAGGGCCAGTACGGCGGCAGCGGCAAACAGCAGGGGACGCATCATTCTTCACCTCGGTTTCAACGAGGAGGCGTCTAACCCCAGTCCTTGACGAATTTATCACGTGCGGACGACATTTCAGCCGCCAAGCGATGAACCAATTCCGATACCGGCACGATGTCCTGCACCGCGGCCGAGCCCTGGCCCGCCGACCATACGGTTTTCCAGGCCTTGGCCTCGTCGGCCATGTCCAGCTTGTGCTCGGGCAGGGATTTGGGATCGATGCCGTTGGCGACCAGCGACGGGGTCAGGAAATTGGCCGGAATGCCCGAGACGGCGGGGGTGTAGGTGATGTCGGACGCGCCGGCGTCGACGATCATCTGCTTGTACTCGCCCTGAGCCATCGATTCGTCGGTCGAGATAAAGCGGGTGCCCATATAGGCGAAGTCCGCTCCCATCATCAGGGCTGCGGCGACGTCGGAACCGGTCGACAAACAGCCCGACAGAATGATGGTGCCGTCGAAGAAGGAGCGCACCTCGTTGACGAGGGCGAAGGGATTGACCACCCCCGCGTGACCGCCCGCACCATTGGCTACCAGGATCAGGCCGTCGACTCCCGCCTGGGCCGCCTTGCGGGCGTGGCGGACATTGGCGATGTCGTGAAAGACCACGCCGCCATAGCCGTGCACCGCATCGACCACGTCGCGCACCGCGCCGAGCGAGGTGATGATCAGCGGCACCTTCTCCTCGACCGAAACCATCATGTCGGCCATCAGGCGTGGATTGGTCGGGTGGACGATGTGGTTGACCCCGAAGGCGGCAGCGTCGGGGCTGAGCCGACCCTTGATCTCCTGGACCCAGTCCCGATAGCCCTCGGTGGTGCGCTGGTTCAGCGACGGAAAGGTGCCGATCACCCCGGCGTTGCACGCCTCGACCACCAGATCGGGCCCGGATACCAGAAACATCGGCGCGGCGATGACCGGCAGCTTGAGACCTTTTTTCAGCGATGCCGGAATGGCCATGATGTTTCCCCGTTTTGTTTGACTACGGATAGCGGGCTGTCGTGGGGGAAGGCAAATGTCCCGGACCCTGGCCGTCCAGGACCCGCCGCACGGTCACAGCCAGCTCGTGATAGGTGAAGGGTTTGCTCAGCAGGTTCACCCCGGGATCGAGGCGTCCGTTGTGAACGATGGCGTTGCGGGTATAGCCGGTTGTGAAGAGCACCTTCAGCCCGGGACGCCGTCGACGGGCCTCGTCCGCCAGCTGACGACCGTCCAGGCCCGCCGGCATCACGACGTCGGTGAACAGCAGCGCGATATCGTCGTGGGCCTGGAAGACGTCGAGCGCGGCGCGGCCGTCGGGAGCTTCCAGCACAGTGTAGCCCAGCTCGCGCAGAACGCCTGCGCTGTAGGCCCGCAGATCGTCGTGATCTTCTACCAACAGGATTGTCTCCGACCCGCCCTCGGTCGCCGAATTCGCCGCTTCCGTCGGGTCAGAGACCGAGTCGCCAATGAAGCGGGGCAGGTAGATCTTGACCGTCGTTCCGGACCCGACCTCGCTGTAGATCCTGACGTGACCGCCCGTTTGCCGAACGAATCCGTACACCTGACTGAGCCCGAGTCCGGTTCCCTTTCCGACCTCCTTGGTCGTGAAAAAAGGTTCAAAAACCTTCCGGGCAGTGTCCGCGTCCATGCCCTCGCCGGTGTCGGTCACCGCGACGAGGACATATTGACCGGGTGGCACTGGCTCGGGGATGGACGCGACATAGGTTTCATCCAGGAAGGCGTTGCCGGTCTCGATCGTCAGATGTCCGCCGTCCGGCATGGCGTCCCGCGCATTGACGGCGAGGTTGACCAGGGCATTTTCAAGTTCTCCGGCGTCGACGTGAGCCAGCCACAAGCCGGCCCCGCCGACCGTTTCCAGGGCTACCTGTTCACCCAGGGTACGTTCCAGCATGTCGGCCAGTCCGATGATCAGGCGTCCGGCGTCGACGGGGCGCGGCTCCAGCGGCTGCCGCCGGGCGAAAGCCAGCAGTCGAGCCGTGAGGGTCGCCGCCCGCTCGGCACCGTGCGTGGCCATGGCCACGGCCTTCTCGATCCGCGTCCGGCTTTCGGGCGACGGGCTCACGGTGAGTTGGCGGCTGACGGTCTCCAGGCCGCCCAGGATGACCGTGAGCAGATTGTTGAAATCGTGGGCGACGCCACCGGTCAGCTGACCCACGGCCTCCATCTTCTGGGCCTGGCGGAGGGCATCCTCGACCTTGAGCCGTTCCGCGACTTCGGCATCGACCCGGGCCTCCAGGGTCTCGTTGAGCTCGAGAAGGGCCGCGCCGGCCTTCCGGGCGGCCGCCCGGGCTTCCAGTAGTTCCTGCTCATAGCGCCGTCGATCCGAGGCGTTGAAGACAGTGATGCGGATGACCCGCCCCGAGGCGTCCGCCGAGGGCCGCTCGGTGGCATTGATCAGGACCGGCAACGGCTCCCGGCCCGGTCGGGCCAGGTCCAGCGCCACTTCGTTGAAGAAGCCCTGCATGCGCAGCAGCGGTGCGAAATGGGTCTCGTAGTAGATCCTCCCGGCGATGGTGAGCAGCTCGGAGAATTTGCGGCCGGAGTAATCAGCCGGGCAGCCGTCGAGCCAGGTCGCCATCGTCACATTCATCCGGGCGATGCGGCCGGTCGCGTCGACGATCAGGTATCCGCAGGGGGCGTTCTCAAAGAGATCCTCAAGATCACCTGATCCAGCATGCCCGAGCGGTGGTCCGGGCGACTCAGACAAAGCCGTCTATCGCTGCGATGGTCTCTTCTGGCGCACTGAGATTGGGGCAGTGTCCGGTTGCCTCCATCAGCACCAGCCGGCTGTTGGGCAGGGTCCGGTGCAGATATTCGCCGACCGCCTGAGGCGCGATGACGTCGTCGGCGCACTGCAGGATCAACGTGCGGGTTGCAAAGTTCGCGAGGTCCTCGCGGTTGTCAGACAGGAAGGTGGTGCGGGCGAAGCGCTTGGCGATCTCCGGGTCGGTCCGGCAGAAGCTGTTGGTCAGTTCGTCAGCCAGTTCGGGCCGGTCGGGGTTGCCCATGATCGTCGGAGCCATCGCCTGCGACCACCCCATGTGGTTGCTGTCGAGAAAGGTCAGCAGTTCCTCGATCTGGCTCTCACTGAAGCCGCCGACATAGCCGCCGGCCTCGTCATCGATATAGCGCGGGGAGGGTCCGACCATGACCAGGTCACTGAACAGGTGCGGTGCCCGCTTGATCGCGAGCAGGCCGATCATCGCGCTGACCGAATGCCCGACAAAGACACCATCCCGGACGCCGAGCTCTTCAGCCAGGTCGACGACGTCCTCGGCATAGCCATCCAGATTGGCGTATTTTTCAGGCTCATAGGCGGCCAGATCCGAGCCGCCCGCGCCGATCTGATCGAACAGAATGGTCTGGAACCGCGCCTCGAACGCGGGGGCCACCAGCCGCCACATGTGCTGGTCGCAGCCGAAGCCGTGGGCGAACATCATGGCGCGGGGGCCCGAACCGCCGGTGACGACATTATGGCGCTGCGAGACCGTCATGGCATCCTTCCACAGTTGATATCTGTCGGGCTAAGGCAACGGCCGGTGCCCGACAACCCCGCCAGGCGTGCTCCGGGCCGAGCTGTCTTGAGAGGACGCTTTCAAAAACAGGCTGCATGGGCCTATTTCAATCCCTCGGTTCAATAATGGACACTCGCGAGCGTCCAGCCTCTGCAAGCTGAAATCATGACCACAGACACGACCGGCCTGTCCCAGCTGGGCCAGCACACCGTACAGCCCGTCAGTCCGGAAGCCGCCGAGCTGGAACGGGTTCCCAACCCGCACGCCGGAACCCTGTATCTGGCCCGGTTCACCGTGCCGGAATTCACCAGCCTGTGCCCGGTCACCGGTCAGCCGGACTTCGCCCATATCGTCATCGACTATGCGCCGGGTGACTGGCTGGTCGAGTCCAAGAGTCTGAAGCTGTACCTGACCGCCTTCCGCAACCACGGGGCCTTCCACGAGGACTGCACCGTGGCCATCGGCAAGAAGATCGCCGACCTGCTGCAGCCGAAATGGCTACGCATCGGCGGCTACTGGTATCCGCGCGGCGGCATCCCGATCGACGTGTTCTGGCAGACCGGCGTCGCGCCCGAGGGTCTGTGGCTGCCGGACCAGGGCGTGCCGACCTATCGCGGGCGGGGATGAGACCCACAATGACGCTGCGCCCGTTCCATCTCGCCTTTCCCGTCCACGACCTCGACGAGGCGCGCCGGTTCTGGGGCGGAACCATGGGCTGTGCCGAGGGGCGCAGTTCCGGCGAATGGATCGACTTTGACTTCTACGGCCATCAGATCGTGACGCATCTCGTTCCCGGAATGGCCGCACCCGACGCCGGCGGCAATCCGGTCGACGGCCATCAGGTGCCGGTGCCCCATTTCGGCGTGGTTCTGGCGATGAAGGACTGGCAGGCGCTGGCCGACCGGCTGATCGCGGCGGGAACGAAGTTCGAGATCGAACCCCATGTCCGCTTCAAGGGTCAGCCGGGCGAGCAGGCGACGATGTTCTTTCGCGACCCCAGCGGCAATGCGATCGAGATGAAGGGGTTCGAGGACCTCGGCCAATTGTTCGCCCAATAGACGGTCGTCCGGGGTGCTGTTTTTCCGCGCGCCGCCGGCCGCGCGCCAGTCTGGACTGACGCCATGATCGCTGACCGCCGCCTCCCGCTCGAAACCTGGGGCCGCCACTGGCTGGTCCGGCTGCAGGTCGTGGCCGATCGCGCAGTCTGGTCTCGCCATGCTTTTGAATTCCTGATGTTCGGGATCAAGCAGGGCTGGGCCTGTCTGTTCGGCGGCGCGATGCTGACCCTGTTGCTGGCGACCCATCTGTGGTGGCCGCAGAGCGCGCCGATCGCCCGCTACGACTTCCTGGTCCTCGCCGCAGTGGCCATCCAGGCGGCCATGCTGATCCTGAAGCTGGAGAGCTGGGAGGAGGCCCGCGTCATCCTGGTCTTCCACGTCGTCGGCACGGTCATGGAGCTGTTCAAGACATCGCAGGGCTCCTGGATCTATCCCGAGGACAGCGTCCTGCGCATCGGCATGGTGCCGCTGTTCTCGGGCTTCATGTATGCGGCGGTCGGCAGCTATATCGCCCGTATCTGGCGCATCTTCGACATCCGTTTCACCCGCTATCCGCCACTGTGGGCGACGTGGGTTCTGGCCGCGGCGATCTACGTCAACTTCTTCGCCCATCATTGGCTGCCCGACATCCGCCTCGGCCTGTTCGTGGCGACGGCCCTGCTGTTCGGACGCGGCTGGTTCCATTTCACGCCGGACCGGACCCGGCGCTCGATGCCGTTTTTGCTGGGATTTTTTCTGGTCGCAGTCTTCATCTGGCTGGCCGAGAACATCGGCACCTATGCCCGGGCCTGGGTCTATCCCGACCAGGACGATGTCTGGACGCCGGTCTCCCTCGCCAAATTGGGCAGCTGGTTTCTGCTGATGATGATCAGTGTGGTGCTGGTGTCGCTGGTGCACCGGCCGCAAGCGGAGGCGTCACGATGAGCGATGGCTGGGAGGAGTCGGCGGCGGCCTGGATCGCCGATATGGGCGACGCCGGTGACTTTGGCCGTCGGGTCGTGATGGACGCGCCGATGATGGCGCGCGTGCGCCTGCGTCCCTATCGCCGGGCGCTGGACGTCGGCTGCGGTGAGGGGCGCTTCTGCCGTATGCTGAGGGCCGAGGGCATTGAGGCGGTCGGGATCGATCCGGCGCGAAGCCTGATAGACCGGGCGCGCGCGCTCGACGCCGGGGGTGACTACCGCGTCGAAGCGGCGGAAGCGTTGGGTTTCGAGGACGGTGCGTTCGATCTGGTCGTCAGCTATCTGTCGCTGATCGACATTCCGGATGCGGGCGCAGCGATCGGCGAGATGGCGCGGGTGCTGGCACCGGGCGGGAGGTTGCTGATCGCCAATCTGAATGGATTCAACACGGCGGGCGATGCGCTCGATCTGGGCTGGACCACGCTGGCGGACGGTCGCCGCGCGCATGCGATGGACCACTATCTGGAAGAACGGCCCGCCTGGGTCGCCTGGCGGGGGATCCGCATCCGGAACTGGCACCGGCCGCTGTCGACCTACATGGCGCTGCTGCTGGAGCAGGAGCTGGTTCTCACCCATTTCGCCGAGCCGGCCGCGCAGGGCGGTGACCCCGCCCGAACAGCCCACTACAACCGGGCACCGTGGTTCCTGATGATGGAATGGTGCAAGCCCGACGGTCGGCTTCAGCCCGGTTCGTGACGATCGACCTGGCCGGGGGGCTGGCTCAGGCCATGGCCACACCGGTCAAGGAGGCCCGCGGATGCTGCCAGCACCAGACTAGCCACAGCGAAGGCCAGAATGTTGCAGGGCCTTGCCCGGTTGATTGCACCTCCGTTACGAAACAGCGGGAGGCGCGCCACGAACGGCGGGTCTAGGGCAGGCGCGTGACCTTGGTCGACAGGTTCGGACGCGGGCGTTCCAGCGGGGCCTCGGTCAGGCTGCCGACATGGATGAAGCCGGCGATACGCTCGCCCGGCTGGACTCCGAACAGGTCCGCGGCCTCGGGATCATAGCTGTACCAGTCGGTAATCCAGCTGGTGGCGTAGCCCATCGCACTGGCCGCGTGTTCCAGGTTCATGCAGACGGCACCGGCCGACAGTTCCTGTTCCCAGACCGGCACCTTGTGACCGCGCACCGGCGCGGAGATCACCAGGATCGACAGCGGCGGATTGGCCAGCTTGGCCAGGGTAGCCCGCGCCGGGTCCGGCTGGGGCTGGCGCGTGGCCAGGGTCTCGAGCCGGGCCACCAGCTCGGCGCGGCTCTGCGGGCCCAGCACGACGAAGCGCCACGGGAACAGCTTGCCGTGATCGGGGGTCCGGGCCCCGAGCGTCAGGATGTCGTCGATCTCCGCCGCTGTCGGGCCGGGGGCGACGAGCATCTGCGCCGAGGCCGAGCGCCGGACCGCCATCCGCTCGAGCTGTTCGGGTGAACGCGCCGGCAGCGGCAGGACAGCGCCGAGGACGGATGCGGGCAGGGTCAGGCGGGTCATGGGGTCAATCAGGCGTCCTTGAGCCAGGCGAGAATGCGCTGGTTGATGTCGTCCGGGCGTTCGCGGTGCAGGAAATGGCCACAGCCGGGCACCACGTCAAATCGGTAGGGGCCGGTGAAGTGCGCCGCCTGATCGGCCATTGGCGCGGCGCGGACGTCGTCGGCTCCGCACAGGGCCAGGGTCGGCACCGCGATCGGCCCGTCGAGGCGCGCGCGCAGCTCGCCGAGGGCCGGGTCCTGCAGGACCGGGTTCAGTGCCGCCCGGTAGTAGTTGATGGTGGCGGCGACGGCACCGGGCTGGGCCAGGGTCTGTTTGACCCGCGCCACATGCGCCTGTTCCGCATGACCGGGCGACCACTGCTCCCACAGATAGTCGATGAAGGCGAAGTCGTCGGCGGGCACCATCTGCTCCGGCAGGGCGGGCAGTTGGAAGAACCACCAGTGGAACGCGCGATGGATCTGGACCGGCGAGGCCATGCTGCGCGCGGCTACGGCTGGATGGGGTATGGCCATCAGCACCGCGCGCCGGACCAATTCCGGATAGGCCGCCAGCGCCCCGTAGGACAGGGCCGCGCCCCAGTCCTGGGCCACCAGGTCGCACGGCTGACCGTCGTTCAAGCCCTCGATCAGACCCTTGACGTCCTGGGCCAGGGTCGCGCGATCATAATAGCCGTCGACCGGAATTTCCGTTGGAGGGTAGCCGCGCAGAAAGGGGGCAACCACCCGGTAGCCGGCGGCCGCCAGCGCCGGCATCTGGTGTTCCCAGGTCCAGGCCGTGTCAGGATAGCCATGCAGCAGCAGCACCAGCGGGCCCCGGCCGGCCTCAAGGTAGGCGAAGTCGAGCCCGTTGGCCCGGGTCTGCCCCTGTCGAATTACGGTCGTCATGCGGACGGTATCGCCGACCCCTGCCGCCATCACAACGGCCGATCGACTTTGCCGGACGCCGCACCGGCGCCATACCGGGACCATGACCGACTCCCGGGACACCTTCGACGCCGACCGGCCCGTGCCCGTCTGGGACGACGGCAGCGAGCGTCCGCCGCCGTGGCGCGACGGCGGGGCGACCACCTGTTTCGACACGCCGTGGCTGCGACTGACCCGCCATGACGCCACCGCCCCGACGGGGATGAAGGCCGACTATGTCGTGATGCGACCGCACAATCTGTCGGTCGGCGTCCTGCCCCTGCACGACGACGGCACGGTGACCCTGGTCGGCCAGCAGCGCTTCGCCCTGATGAACTATTCGTGGGAGATGCCGGAAGGCGGTGCGCCCTATGCCGAGGCCCCGCTGGCCGGGGTCAGGCGTGAGCTGGCCGAGGAGGCCGGCCTGGCCGCGAAGGCGTGGCGCGAGGTGTTACGGCTCGAGATGAGCAATTCCGTCACCGACGAGCGGGCCATCGCCTGGCTCGCCTGGGATCTGACGCCGGTCGCGGTCGATCCGGACCCCACCGAGATCATCCGCACGGTGCGCGTGCCCTTTGCGGATTTGCTGACCGAGATCGGCCGGGGATCGGTCCGGGACGCCTTCACGGTGGCGACCGCCTTGCGGGCTTACCATATGGCGAGGGAGGGCGATCTGCCGGACCGGCTGGCGCAGGCCATGGTCGGGCGGGTATGATGGCCCGTCGCAAGGAAGTCTGATGCCCGCACTCGAAGTCGTCGCCAAACAGCCCGAAATCTGGACACAGCTGCGCGCAGCGGCCGAGGCGGCGGCGCGTGACGAGCCCCAGCTGGGCTCGCAGCTCAACGCGGTGATCCTGTCCCACACCGACCTGTCCGGGGCGCTGAGTTTCCAGATCGCACGCAAACTGGGTGACGAGGAACTGAGTGCCATGACCGTGCGCGAGGTCTGTCTGGCCGCCTATGCCGCCGATCCCGCCATGGTCGTCGCCGCGGAAGCGGACCTCCAGGCCGTGGCCGAGCGCGACCCGGCCATCCATTCGCTGCTGCAGCCCTTTCTCTATTTCAAGGGGTTTCAGGCGCTGCAGGCCTGGCGCGTGGCGCACTGGCTGTGGACCGAGGGGCGCGAGACCCTGGCCTTTCATTTCCAGAGTCGCATCTCCGAGCTGTTCCAGGTCGACATCCATCCGGCCGCGACGCTCGGCTCGGGCCTGTTCCTCGATCACGGCACCGGTATCGTCATCGGCGAGACGGCAGTGGTCGGTGACGAGGTGTCGATGCTGCACGCGGTGACCCTGGGCGGCACCGGAGCCAGTCGCGGTGACCGCCATCCCAAGATCGGCAAGGGCGTGCTGCTGGGGGCCGGGGCCAAGGTGCTCGGCAATATCGCCATCGGTGACTATGCCAAGGTCGCCTCGGGGTCGGTGGTCCTGAAACCGGTCCCCGCCGGCTGCACCGTGGCCGGGGTGCCGGCGCGTTTGGTGAACTGCCCCACGGATGCCACACCGGCCCGGACCATGGACCACACCCTGGCCGACATCGCGCATGACTTCGTGATCTGAGGCTTTCCCTCACCGACGCCAGTCTCTAGGGTCCGGCGCGTCTGCCATCACTGAACTGACTGCCGAGGCCCGCCGTGAACGAATCCGACATCAAGCGCATCGAGACCCATCTGAAGCGCACCTTCAATGCCGGTGGCATCAAGCTGAAGGCCCGCCCCAAGCCGAATGACTCCGCCGAGGTCTATGTCGGCGACGAGTTCATCGGAATCGTTTTCGCGGACGAGGACGGCGACGGCTCCTTCATGTTTGAAATGGCCATCCTGGCCGAGGATCTGCCCGAGGACTGAGCCATCGCGACAGGCTTCCGGTTTCGCGACCCGACGTAAAAAAGCGCCGGAGGGGATGGCCCCTCCGGCGCTTTTCGATTCCGATGACGGACAGGTCAGCGCTTGTCGAAGATCGCGTCCAGCAGACCGCTGATGAAGCCCTTGTTCTGGGGCCTTGCAGCCGGCCGGGCTGCCGCGGCGGCCGGTGCGGCGGCCGGACGCGGAGCGACGGCAGCGGCCGGCTTGGCGGCGACGGGAGCGGGACGCGCGACGGGCTTGGCCGCTACGGTCTTCGCCGCAGCAGTGGCGGCGGGCTTCCTGGCGACGGATTTTTTGGCGGCCGGTTTGGGCTTGGCGACCACAGTCTTCGGCGCAGCCTTGGCGGCAGGTTTCGCGACCGACTTGGCAGCGGGCTTCGCAGCGGCCTTGGTCACCGGCTTGGCGCTGGCCTTCACCGGCGGCTTGGCGGCGGCGCGCACGGCCGGCACCTTTGCCGCAGCGGCGGGCTTGGCCGTCTTGGCGGCTGTTTTCGGCGCAGCGCTCGACTTTGCTGCCGGTTTCGGCTTGGAAGCGCTTGCAGACGCTTTAGGCGACTTAGACGGTGACTTGGCCATGAACTCCCCGACCCCTCGGTTTGAGCCGACGCGCAAATGCGTGAAGGCGTGTGTTTCGATTCGTCATGATAGCGGCGTTTGAGAAATGTCCGAGTCCGCAATTCAAATTATCGCGCGCGGTCTTCGCGCGCCCGCCGAGACCGCAGCACTGGCGATTGATTCCGATCCCGTGCTGGAGGGGGTCACCTATTCGATTCTCGAAGAGGACGAGGACGCCGGCCTCTGGCGCATTGATGCCTTCCCCACCACGGACGATGAAGTCGAGGGGCTGAAGACGCTGCTGACCGGACGCGACGGTCTGGCGGTGGTCGTCGAGAAACTGGCCGACGCCGACTGGCTGGCCATGTCCCTGTCCGGACTGCCGCCGGTCGAGGCCGGGCGCTTCTTCGTCTACGGGGCGCACGACCAGGGGCGGGTGCCGCCGAACCGTATCAGTCTGAAGATCGATGCCGGGGCCGCGTTCGGCACCGGCCACCACGGCACCACCGTCGGCTGCCTCGAGGCGTTTGACGACCTGCTGAAGCGCGAAAAATTTGAACGGGTGCTGGATGTCGGCTGTGGCACCGGCGTGCTGGCGATCGCCGCCGCGCGCACCGGCAGCCGCATCGCGGTCGGCACCGACATCGACGGGCCCTCGGTGCGCATCGCCAACGAGAACGCCGAGCTGAACGGAGCCGACGCCCGCTTCGTCCATGCCTCGGGACTCAACGACCGCCGGGTGCGCGAGCATGGTCCCTATGACCTCGTGTTCGCCAACATTCTGGCGCCGCCGCTCGTGGCCCTGTCGCAGGATATCAAGGAAGCCCTGAAGCTGGGGGGCGTGGCCATCCTCTCGGGTCTGTTGCGCACTCAGGAACGCCGCGTCAGCGCCGCCTATCTGTCCCGGGGTTTCGTGCTTGAACGGCGCATCCACCACGACGCCTGGAGTGCCCTCGTTCTCCGTCGGACGGGCTGACGCGGAACCGGTATCGAACCCGGTGGTTACGAGTGTTCAACCGAGGACGCACCGTGACCCAATTTGATCCCGACTCCGATCCCGCCCGCACTCCGCCGCCCGAGCCGGTCTATACCGAGACGGTCGAAACCGTCGTGGTTCGCGACTCCAACACCGGCTGGTGGATCGCCGGCGTGCTCGGCGGCCTGGTGCTTATCGCCGTCCTGTGGATTCTGTTCGCGGGGCAGGGTTCCGGCGATGCGGATGTCCGGATGCTGGAGGCCCAGGCCGAGGCGGCCCGTGCCCAGGCGGCCGCCGACGCCGCCCTGGTACAGGGGCAGATCACCGGAGCCCAGGCCAGTGTCGACATCGCCCGCGCTGACGCGGCGCGCGCCCAGGCCGAGGCTGTCCGTGCCGGCAATGACGCCCGCGCCGCCGAGGCCCGGGCCACGCCGCCGCCGCCGCCGGTGGTGATCACGACGCCGCCGCAGCCGGCTCCGGCGACCGTGACGCCGACCGCGCCGCAAAACTGATCCTGTGCCTCCCTCCCCAAGACGGGGAGGGAGGTGCTATGTCGACGCATGCGCCAGACATTCGACGAAACCACCGACCCGTCCTTCGGGGCCAAACACCTGCCGCTCGTGCGCGCGAAGATGGCCGAGCAGGGTCTCGACGGTCTGCTGGTGCCGCACGAGGACGAGCATCAGAATGAATACCTGCCGCCGGCCAATGACCGGCTGGCGTGGATCAGCGGTTTCACCGGCTCGGCCGGGGCCGGGGTGATCATGACGGACCGGGCCGCGGTGTTCGCCGACGGGCGCTACACCGTCCAGGTCAAGGCCCAGGTCGATGCCGGCCAGTTCGAAATCCGGTCGCTTGAAGACGGTGTCGCCGCGTATCTGGCGCACGCGCCGAAGGGCTCGGTGATCGGCTATGATCCGCGGCTTCACAGTCCCGACGCCCTGGCGACCCTGAAGGCGGCGGCCGACAAGGCCGGCGCGACCCTGAAGCCGGTCGAGCCCAACCCCATCGATGTTGCCTGGGCCGATCGCCCGGCCCAGCCGCAGGCCCCGGTGGTCCCGCATGACGATGTCTATTCCGGCGAGAGCAGCGCCTCGAAGCGGGCCCGCATCGGCGCGGCCCTGACCGAGGCCGGGGCCGAGGCCACCGTGCTGACCGCCCCGACCTCGATCGCCTGGCTGTTCAATGTGCGCGGCGGGGACGTGATCCGTTCGCCGTTGCCGCTGGGTCAGGCCATCGTCAATGCCGATGGGACGGCACAGTTGTTCCTCGACCCGCGCAAGGTCACCAACGAGCTGCCCGGCTGGCTGGGCGACGCGGTGACGCTGGCGGCCGAAGACGCCCTGCCGGCGGCGCTGGACGCCCTGTCGGGGCGCAAGGTGATGATTGATCCGGCCCAGTCCTCGGCCTGGTATTTCGACCGGCTCGCCGCCGCGGGCGCGACCGTGGTGCGGGCCATGGATCCCTGCGCCGTGCCGCGCGCGGTCAAGAATCCGGTCGAGGTCGAGGGCGCGCGTCAGGCGCACATCCGCGACGGCGCAGCCCTGACCCGCTTCCTGCACTGGGTCGATACGGTGGCACAGCGTGACCTGCCCAGCGAGCGCGAGATCGTCGAGGCGCTGGAGAGCTTCCGCGAGGAGACCGGTCAGCTGAAGGACCTGTCGTTCGACACCATCGCCGGGGCCGGTCCCAACGGGGCCCTGCCGCACTACAAGCCGGTGACCCGCACCATCCGCAGGATCGAGAAGGGGTCGCTATTGCTGGTCGACGGCGGCGGCCAGTATCTGGACGGCACCACCGATGTGACCCGGACCATGGCCATCGGCGAGCCGACGCAGGAGCAGCGCGACCGCTACACCCGGGTTCTCAAGGGCCATATCGCCATGGCGGTGATCCGGTTCCCGGCCGGGACGACCGGCCACCAGCTGGACGCCATCGCGCGCCAGCCGATGTGGATGGCGGGGCTCGACTATGACCACGGCACCGGCCATGGCGTCGGCAGTTATCTGGGCGTGCACGAGGGGCCGCAGCGCATCTCCAAGGCCCCGAACAGCCAGCCTCTGATGACCGGGATGATCCTGTCCAATGAGCCCGGCTACTACAAGGAAGGCCACTGGGGCATTCGTATCGAGACGCTGCAGGTGGTCACGCCGCCCGAGGCCATTCCCGGCGGCGAGCGCCCGATGCACGGCTTCCGCCAGCTGACCCTGGCCCCGCTGGACCGCAAGTTGATCGATGTCGACCTGCTGACGTTTGACGAACGGGCCTATGTCGATGCCTATCACGCCGAGATCCTCGCCACCGTCGGGCCGCTGCTGCCGGGCGAGGTGCGGGACTGGCTGAAAGTGCAGGCGGCCCCCCTCTAGCCACTTGCGGCGGGGCGGGCCGACACCGACCTGTGGGGCTGGCCCCCACAGGAGTTCGCCCATGAAGACCCGCACCCTCGGCCCCAGGGGCCCCGAAGTCTCGGCCATCGGTCTGGGCTGTATGGGCATGGCGGCCTTCTACGGCCAGGGCTCGGACGAGGCCCAGGCGACGGCGGTGATCCACCGCGCGCTCGATCTGGGCATCACCCTGTTCGATACGGCCGAAATGTACGGTCCGCACACCAATGAGATCCAGCTGGGCAAGGCCCTCGCCGGCAAGCGTGACAAGGCCTTCGTCGCCACCAAATTCGGTATCGGCTACAATGCCGAGCGCACCGCCCTGAAGGTCGACGGCAGCCCCGCCAATGTGCGCCGCGCGATCGAGGGCAGCCTCAAGCGGCTGAACATGGACCATGTCGATCTCTACTATCTGCACCGGGTCGACCCCGACACGCCGATCGAGGAGACGGTCGGGGCGATGGCTGAGCTGGTCACCGAGGGCAAGGTCCGCTTCCTCGGCCTGTCCGAGGCCGCCCCGGCGACGCTGCGCAAGGCGCACGCGACCCACCCGATCACCGCCCTGCAGACCGAATATTCGTTGTGGAGCCGCGAACCTGAGGATGAGATTCTGGCGACCTGCGAGGAATTGGGCATCGGCTTCGTGCCCTACAGCCCGCTGGGCCGCGGATTCCTCAGCGGCGCGATCCGCTCGATCGACGATCTGGAAGAGGGCGATTTCCGCCGCACCAATCCCCGATTCATCGGCCAGAATTTCCAGAAGAACCTCGATCTGGTCGAGGCGGTGAAGACCCTGGCCGAGGCGCGCGGGGCCACGGCGGCCCAGCTGGCCCTGGCCTGGGTGCTGTCGCGCGGTGACCATCTGGTGCCCATTCCCGGCACCCGCCGGATCGCGACCCTGGAAGAGAATGCCGCCGCCGTCGACATGGTGCTGACCACGGACGAACTGGCCGCGACCGCGGCGATCTTCCCCCGCGACGCCGCCGCCGGTGAGCGCTACGCACCGGCCGGACGGGCGGCCCTGAATCGTTAATCTGTCTCC
>TARA_R110000868_G_scaffold4476_1_pt1 | contig 43020 bp, 37 predicted proteins | sample TARA_R110000868 | Tara Oceans TARA_R110000868 (sample SAMEA4397489) | marine metagenome | biome: Polar Biome; feature: [SRF] surface water layer (ENVO:00010504); material: water (ENVO:00002006), including particulate matter (ENVO:01000060) such as... | depth 5 m | reverse complement strand
AAAAAAAAAATCATGAAATGAGATTCATGAATATAAAATACAAAATTAGAGTTAACATGAAAATTAACTACATGTAATTTTTCACGTTATCTGACTTAGATGATTTAAAGCAAAACAACTAATAATTACAAAATGAACTTACTTATAGTTGAAGACAATAAAGAATTGGCAATCGAATTAAAAGAATTCCTTACTAGTTCAGGCTATATATGCAAAATTTCAAATACTTGCGAAGACGCACTTGATGAGGCTAATAGTAACAATTATGACATCATGCTGTTGGATTTAGGTTTGCCAGACGGCAGTGGTTTTGATGTTCTAAAATCTATTAGAAAAAATCAATCTAAAATGGCTGTTATTGTAATTACAGCGCGTGGAGAACTAGACGATAAAATAAATGGATTACAACTTGGAGCCGATGATTACTTGACAAAACCGTTTGCTCTTACTGAATTGCAGGCCCGGTTGTTTGCCATAGTTAGGCGGTTAGGTGGGTTTGCGCAAAACGAACTCGAATTGTATGATTTCAAATTGCACTTGCAAGATTACAAATTGAGTTACAAAGAAATCCCTATAAAATTAACAAAAAAGGAATTTGATATTTTTCAGTATTTAATATTAAATAAAAATAGGGTAATTACGCGTATGCAACTTATTGAACATGTTTGGGGTGACATTCTCGAACTAAGTTCTGATAGTAATTTCATTGATGTTCATGTTAGAAATCTTCGAAAAAAATTAGACAAACACAGCTCGATAGAATGGTTTGAAACGGTTAGAAATGTTGGTTACAGAATAAATATTTAAAAGATTAACAGCCAAAACATGAAATTAAAACATAGACTTTCATTATTCAATATTGTTACTAAATTATTCTTGATAATTATTTTATGGTTTGTGTTACCCTTTATCGTACAAATAGTTATTTACAACAACGCTGATGATGAATTACTAGAAAAGAAAGAAAAGTTTGTTCATAATCTCGATTCTAAAGAAATTAAAGATTTTTTACTGGCTAATGATTCTACAAAAGTGTATGATAGTTTTACCATTTTACATAAAGAATTTATGCAATTAGAAATTTCTCCTAATCAAAAAAAAGCAAGCAAAGATCTATTTTACAATGACATACGAAAAATCGAGAATCAAGAGTCTGAATATCGAATTTTACAACATCATTTTAGATATAACACTACTACCTATCAAATTGAGATAGGAACAAATATTAAAGCTATCGATGATATAATAGCCTTACTTCACTATATAATTATAATCATTTTTTTAGTAGTTACCTTTTTTACATTCATCATAGATCTATTTTACGTTTCTTACCTATTAAAACCATTTCGTGAAATTGTGACAACGAAGATTGCTTTAATCAACGAACCCGAAAAATTTAATCATGTCGAAATACATAGTAAAACTTCTGAATTTAAGGATTTAGATGATGCCTTAAATAATATGATGAGTAGGATTACACAAGCATTTATAAAGGAAAAACAATTCATAGGAAATGTTTCACATGAGCTACTTACCCCTATTGCTATTTTAAAAAATCGATTTGAAAACTTAATTCAAAATCAGTCTTTAGATGATACTGCTATTGATAAAATTTCTGATTCGTTAAATACGCTGGACGCAATGAAAAAAGTAATAAATAATTTACTTTTAATTTCAAGGATAGATAACAAGCAATTTCAAACCAATGACGACATTAGTATTAATTTAATTGTTAGTGAATTAATTGATAATCTAGAAGATAGAATTCAAGAAAGAGAGCTTATGGTCATTAAAAACATCAGTAATAACTTTAAGTTCAAAGGCAATAAAACACTTGTTCAAATCATGCTTGCTAACTTAATGACAAATGCAATTAAATACAATAAGCCTACGGGAACGATTACTATAACGGATAAATTTAGTGACAGTCATTATACCTTGATTATTTCAGATACTGGAATAGGAATAAACGAAGAGCAACTCACTCAAATCTTTAATCGTTTTACGCGTATAAATTTTGAACAAGAAGGCCACGGTATAGGGCTTGCAATTGTAGACAGTATAGCAAGATTAAATCAGATTGAAATTCAAGTAGAATCAGAAATTAATAAGGGAACTTGTTTCAAAGTGATATTCCCCATCCATAAAAAGTTAATAATTAGTTAAAGGGCTTACCATAGTCAAATCTTCATTTCTTCTTCATTTAAGCATTATACATTTGACCTATAAATAAAAACATTTATATCAATATCACCTATTAAATCTTAGAAATTATGAAAAAAGTAATGATGTTAGCAATGTTAGTTTTAGGAACTACAGCTATGGTAAATGCTCAAACAACTCCTGTAAAAGCAACTTCTGTAAAAGAAGTGAAAATGGGAAAACAAAAAAAATCACATAGAAAAGAAGTTAAAGAAGAAGCAAAAAAAGTAGAACTTAATAAAAAATAGAAAGTTATAAGCTGTTTGTTTTTTTTATAAAAGCTATTCAAATATAAATTTGAATAGCTTTTTTTTTATGCCGTTTTTAAACAATTATAAAATTTACATTCCATATATTATTACCAAAACAAATTTTTAAATTTTGTTTGATGTCACAAATTTATTTTACTCACTATAATCTACGTTCTGATCATAGCAAAGTTAAACAAGTCTTAAAGTTTGATGTTATAAGATTTAAAAACATTCTAAGGGATAATTTTAAAGTACCTTTAACAAGTGTTTTCTTTTCTTATAAAATAGATAAACAAATGAATTTAATGAAATTCCATTTACTAATGAATCTGCAAAATAGAAAAAAACTAGAAATTCTAAGCATCATAATTGTGGTCATTTCCATAGTTAGTTTTCTAGGCTATCTATTCAAATTCAGTTTTTATTCAATTTTACCTTATCCTTGGTCCTTACCTATTCAAGTAAATTCCTCAATAAACTTAGTCTTATTTTGTGTTTTGTTACATTTTATAGTTAACAAAAAAAACAATCTTTTTATTAAATATTGCTCAATACTAATAATTGTAAATGGTCTTCTAAATTTACTCTATATTATACACCTTGACTCGGGCATTCTTAATTCAATATTTACTAACCCTATTTTAGATAGTGTATTAATTACCAGGTACACTAATGGCCGTCCTTGCGTAGCAAGTATCCTTAGCTTTACGTTAATAGGGTTTTCTTTTTTGGGGATACGTTCAAAAAATAAAATTTTTAATCAAATAGCACAAGCTACTTTACATCTAGTTACACTAATTTCAATTCTTGCAATCTTAGGCTTATCAGATCACATCCCAAGTTTAGATCAACTCTACTTCTTTAGTAATTTTTCGATATACGGTGCTTTTATGCTCATGTTATTATCCATAATGGCCGCAGCTCTTCAGCCCAATTTGGGTTTTGCTGCAACATTTATTGGTTCTAAAATAGGACACGAAATTAGCCGTTCTTTATTTCCGAAAATATTATTCTCGGTTTTAATCGTAGGATATTTAAAAATTTTAATAGCACGATCAGCTTTAATAAATGAAGCTTCCGCAAATGCACTATTACAAACCTCATATATTTTAATCGCCTTATTTATAATCTACTTTACAAAAGAGAGTTTAAATAAAATTGATGATAAAAGAAAAGAAGCTGAAAGTAAAATTGTCTTAGCAAACAACAGCCTTGAAAAAAGGATTATGGAACGTACAAACCATCTAACGCAACAAAATAAGCAGTTAGAGGAATTTGCATATGTAGTCTCTCACAATTTTAGAGCACCCGTTAGTAATTTACATTCTCTTATAGATTTTTATAAGGAGGAAAAAGACATCAAAATTAAAGACCTATTATTAGAGAAATTTGAAATAACAATAAATAATCTTGATACGACACTAAATGATCTATTAAACGGTATTTCCGTTAAAAATGATTCAAAAAAGGAAAAACACCACTTATTATTCAACAACTGTTTTTTAACTGCAGTCGAATCTTTTCAAGGAGACATTATTAAATCTGGGGCTCTAATCACAAGTGATTTTTCAAAGGCGCTAGGTATAGAATATTCAGCCTTGTATTTAGAAAGTATAATTCAAAACCTTCTGAGCAATGCCTTAAAATATAGTTCCCCTCTACGAACTGCCAAAATTCATTTTGAATCCCATATTATCAACGATGAAGTTGTACTTACGGTTTCTGATAATGGACTAGGAATTGATTTAGAGGAACATGGAAAGGACATCTTTGGGTTTAATAAAGTTTTCCACAAGCATCCTGATGCAAAAGGTGTTGGACTTTTCCTAGTAAAAGCGCAAGTTGAAGGAATGGGAGGAACAATAAGCGTAGAGAGCAAAGTTGATGTTGGAACAAAATTTAAAATTATATTTTAAAACAATATTATGAACAAAAAATTACTAATTGCGATTGTAGACGATGATCTCATTTTCCAATTTATCGCAGAAAGATTGATCGAATCAATTAATTCTGAACACCAAACAATTATATTCTCGGATGGAAAAGAAGCCATCGATTTTATCGATTCTAACCGTAATGAGCTCGATACTCTTCCTGATATTATATTTCTTGATATTAATATGCCAGTTATGAATGGTTGGCAATTCTTAAATAAATATATTGAAATCAAATCGGAAATTAAGAAAGAAATAACGATCTATATAGTTAGTTCTTCAAAAAATCCGGATGACTTTATTAAAGCAGAGAACATAAATGAAGTGACTGATTATATAGTCAAACCTATCAATCGCGAAAAATACACTAGCATCCTAGATTCCTTTTGCAAATAAAACCCCCATTATCATTTTGTTTAAAAAAACTTAATAATAGACATTAAAAAACCGCAAAAGAGCACCCTTTTGCGGTTCGATAGATATTATATACTTTATTCTACTAACTTATAAAAGAACATTTCCGGAACACCTTCTACTCCTGCGTCCATCATCACTTTTTTCTGTTCTTCTGATTTGATCAATGCTTTTGCCTTATCAATATCTGAAATTGCAAATACTATAGTCACTATATTAGGATCATCAATATTTCTTGCCATTCCGCGGTCAATTAAGCCTCCCTCCATTCTTTTGATTATTCCTTCTTCGTCATATACTTTGAGCCAAGCGTCAAAATCTTTTACGCGGTGGGTTACCATTAGTCTATCTTTCAGATTTATTTTTGAATCATCATTTCGAATTACTTCATAAAAACCAAATTTAGGAGTATTCAGCACACCCGCTTTCTTCATTGCGTCCTTGAGGCTGGGGAGCATGCTAAAATCTTTTGCTTTATTGACATCATCCATTTTATCAATTACCATAATCGTATTGGGATTATCCATCCCTCTACCAATAACAAAATGCGAAATTCCATAGGTCATTCGGACTGAATCATGAGCGTCATATGCTAGTCTCCATTTATTGTAGTCAGCAACATCGTGTTTGATTACAATAACCTTAAAAGGCATGAATGCAGTACTCGCGGTATCAACCTCTTCCATTGTACTTACTTCCTCTACTTTTTCAGCTTTGTTGTTTTTACATGAAAAAAATACAACAGTAAAAACTATAACTAAAACTGACATCCACAATCGTTTACTATTTTTCATACTATTACTTTTAAAGTTAATTACACTAAGTAAATATAGTAATAAATACTGATTATCAGATACTTATATTTTAATATAATTGAAAAAGAAAAAAAATATTAGTTTCTTTCTCTAGTGAAAAGAACATAAAACTCCATAAAAAAACCGCCTAATCTTAGAATTAGGCGGTTACTATTATAAGTAGTACTATTTATTATAAAATATAATCAGTCGTAATGAAATTAGACTGATCGCTATTCAATAACGCTTGTAAAATTTCATTGTTATAGTCATTGTCTTTTGAAGCTACGAAAGTTCTAATTGAGAAGGAACGTAATGCATCGTGGATACTCAAGGTTCCCACAGCCGAATCTTTACGTCCTGTAAATGGATAAATATCCGGACCTCTCTGGCAAGAACTATTTAAATTTACACGACATACCAGATTCACTAAAGTATCGATAAGCGGCGCAATAGTTTTAATATCTTTTCCAAACAAACTTACTTGTTGCCCGTAGTTAGACTCTGCCATATCATTTAAAGGCTCTTGTATGTTCTTAAAACTAATAATAGGCACTACAGGTCCAAACTGCTCTTCATGATACACACGCATCTCTTTGTTAATAGGATATAAAACCGCTGGGAAGATAAAATTAGGAGAATGCTCTCCTCCTTTTTCATTAATCACTTTAGCTCCTTTGTCGATTGCATCATCAATCAATTCTTGAATATAAGCCGGTTTTTCTTTCTCCGGTAATGGAGTCAAAGACACAGCTTTGTCCCAAGGGTTTCCAAAAACTAGTGCATCTACTTTAGCAGCGAAACGTTTGTTGAATTCTTCCACTACGTCTTCGTGTACATATAAAATTTTCAAAGCGGTACAACGTTGTCCATTAAAGGATAAACTTCCTGAAATACATTCTTGAATGGCTAGATCTAAATCGGCATCCGCTAATACGATTGCAGGGTTTTTAGCTTCCAAGCCTAAAATTAAACGCAATCTATTCTTATTAGGATGCTGGTCTTGCAATGCTATAGCCGATGTACTGTTTCCAATCAAAGCCAAAACAGTTACTTTTCCTGATTTCATAATAGGAGCAGCTACTTCACGACCGCGACCATATACAATATTGATAACACCCGCTGGAAAACTATTTTTAAAAGCTTCTAATAACGGTGAAATTAATAAAACTCCATTTTTTGCAGGTTTGAACACTACTGTGTTTCCCATAATTAAAGCGGGAATTAGTAACGAAAAAGTTTCATTTAAAGGATAGTTGTACGGTCCAAGACACAACACAACTCCAAGTGGTCCACGACGTACCATGGCATTTACACCTTGACTTTTTGTAAAACGCGCACTATTACGGTCTAATTGTTTGTAATCCTCAATTGTATCGTAGATGTATTCTACCGTTCTATCAAATTCTTTTTGAGAATCAGGAAGTGATTTCCCTATTTCCCACATCAAATACTTCACCACCTCGTCGCGAGTAGTTTCCATTTGAGTAACAAAACGAGTCATACATTTGATACGATCTGCCACTTTCATAGTAGGCCATAATCCCTGACCGTTGTTAAACGCCACATCTGCCGCATGTACTGCCTCTAGTCCTTCTCTTTCTCCCATAAATGGAATAGAACCTAATATGGTTGGTTCGTATTTTTCGGTAGATGAAATTGTAGAAAAAACTGCTGATGTTTGACCATCCCATTTTTTCAACTCACCATTTACTAAATAGGTATCTTGATTTAATAATGTCTTTATCTGAAATTCTTCCGGTATTGCGTTCATTTTTGGTTCTTTTTGATATTATGTTTTATAAGGTATAGCAATAGATTTATATCTATATAAAGTCTCAGGGCGATACGATTTCTCCGTCCCAGCCTAAGATTCCTCCAGTTAAATTAAAAGCGTTTTCTATTCCTAATTCATTCATTATTTCGCAGGCTTTGCCGCTTCTGGCTCCTGAACGACAATAAACATAATAGTTTTTACTCTTGTCTAACGCTTCAATTTCAGAAACAAAAACCGGTCCCTGATGGATATCAATATTTATCGCATTAGAGATTATTCCGTCATTGTATTCATCCTCTGTACGTACATCTAGGATTACCGCGTTTGCATCTCCTTCAAGTTGAGATGCCCAATCTTCTTGTGATAAATTCATAAAACTGTTTTTTGTAAATTTACGATGTTTTTTGATAACAATAAACCTACGATTTTAGAATTAAATAATAAATCAGTGAAAACGTTTTCGCGACTATTTAATAATCAGTCAATTATATATTTCACTAGTAATCATCAAAAATAGTCCACTAAATCGATAGGAAAATTGTCAATTCTTCAGAGAAGATACTGTTAGAAATAAGATGACCAACTACTACATCCGTTCCTTTAACTTATTCAATAATTAACGTACTTTTACATTATTGCACACAAAAGCTAATTCAAACTCAAACTCAAAATGCAAGATTCTCTAAAAAAAACGTTCCCTACTTTTTCCAATGAGTTGATTCAAGATATTCAAAAAAATGCATCAATTCAATCCTTTAAAGCTGGAGATGTAATCATGCGAACTGGTCAGTATATCAACTATACTATGTTGATTACTAAAGGTCAACTGAAGGTTTTTAGAGAAGGGGAGAATGGTGGCGAGTTTCTAATGTATTATTTGCAACCGGGACAAGCATGTGCAGTTTCGATGATCTGTGCTACTAAAAGTCAAACCAGTCAGATAATGGCTAAGGCTGTTGATGATGTGGAATTGATTATGGTGCCACTTGCTTTGATGGAAAAATGGATGATGGAACACCGCACTTGGTATGAATTTGTAATTTTCACATACCGAATCCGATTTGAGGAATTACTAGAGGTCGTAGACAGTATTGCATTTAGGGCAATGGACGAGCGTTTAGAGTTTTATTTGAAACGCCATTCAGATGCCTGCGGCTGCAAAGATTTAAAATTATCACACCAAGAAATTGCGACAGAATTAAATACTTCCAGAGAAGTGATTTCGCGACTGCTCAAAAAAATGGAACAACGCGAATTAGTAAAATTACATCGCAATCACATTGAACTTTTAACCTAAAAAAAAACGACCTATGTGACAATTGTTACTGTTTGCGAAATAAAGAGGAACAACCTTTGTAAGAAAAATTAAGAGATGGAATATATTGGTTATTTAGCTTCAATTATTATCGGTCTTTCCTTGGGTTTAATAGGCGGTGGAGGATCAATACTTGCCGTACCCATTTTAGTGTATCTTTTTAAAATACATCCAGAACAAGCAACTAGTTATTCTTTATTCATAGTTGGGTTCACCTCAATGATAGGTTCATTTAGTCATTACAAATTAGGTAACTTAAAAATTAAATCGGCACTGGTTTTTGCAGTTCCTTCGATCTTATCTTTACTTTTTGTTCGAAAAATTATTCTCCCACTACTTCCCGATATTCTCTTTTCTATTGATAATTTTGACATTACTAAGAATTTATTAATCATGATTGTGTTTGCTTTTCTTATGATTGCAACCTCGGTTTCTATGATTCGAAAATCGAAAAAAGTCAAAGAAGCAAAAGAAATTAACTTTCTGATACTTTCAACAATTGGATTATTTGTTGGGTTAATAATAGGTTTTTTAGGTGCTGGCGGAGGATTTTTAATTATTCCAGCTTTATTATTTTTTGCTAACCTTCCTATGAAGCAAGCCGTAGGAACTTCACTATTCATAATATTTATCAACTCTTTAATTGGTTTTGGTGGTGACTTACTAGGAGGCGTTGATTTAAACTACAAGTTGTTGCTCATTATTTCGGCCATGGCTATCATTGGACTATTTATCGGAACCCAATTGTCTAAAAGAATAGATGGAGCTAAATTGAAACCTGCTTTTGGATGGTTTGTATTGGTAATGGGAATCTATATTATCTTTAAAGAGCTTTTCTTTAAATAAAACGCTATGTAACATAAGTCACTGAAATACAGCAACTAGTATTGTACTATTGTAGTAACTCTAATACTTATCAACCATGCAAGAACATTTTCAAATACTAATTGTTGGCGGCGGTAATGCAGGACTATCTGTTACTTCCCAACTACTTCGTAAAAAAAGCGACCTGAAAATAGGAATCATAGAACCCTCAGAAAAACATTATTACCAACCAGCTTGGACATTAGTGGGTGCCGGTATCTATGACATCAATAAAACAAGACGAAAAGAAAAGGATTATATTCCAAAAAATAGTACCTGGATTATTGATTCCGTTACTGAATTTGTTCCCACTGAAAACAAAGTGATCTGCCAAAGCGGAAAAGAAATCAGTTATCAATATCTAGTTGTAAGCCCAGGTATCCAATTAGACTGGGACAAAATTAAAGGCCTTAAAGAAACTTTAGGGAAAAACAATGTGAGTAGTAATTACTCCTTTGAATTTGCACCAAAAACTTGGGAGTTTATCGAGAACTTTAAAGGCGGAACTGCTGTATTTACAAATCCTTCCACACCCATAAAATGTGGTGGAGCTCCTAATAAAATAATGTATTTAGCCTGCGACTATTGGCGAAAAAAAGGCATATTAGATAAATGTGATGTTCATTATATATCTGGAGGAGCCAGTATATTTGGCGTACCCGAATATGCAGAAACACTTAAAAAAGTATTACAAAAATATAAAATACAAACTCATTTTAGCGCTAACGTAACAGCAATCAACGGACCAACAAAAACAGTTGAATACGAGACTAAAGCCACCGATGAAACGATAAAACAAAGTTTATCTACGATTGACGCTGCTTGTTATTCCATTGCTACGACTAATGATAACGCTGAAACGAAGAAAGTTTCAATGCAATTTGATCTTTGCCATGCAGTTCCACCACAATCAGCACCCGATTTTATTAAAAAAAGCCCAATTGCTGATCCCAATAGTCCTTTAGGATTTGTAGAAGTTGATAAATTTACTTTGCAGCATTCTCGTTTTCCTAATGTGTTTGCCTTAGGCGATTGTACTAATGCCCCTTGCAGTAAAACTGGAGCGGCAATACGAAAACAAGCTCCCGTGGTAGTCGCAAATATTCTAGCCGTATTAGAAGGCAAAGCTCCAACCGAAAAATATGATGGATATAGCGCTTGCCCTATTCCTACCGAATATGGTAAATTAATGCTTGCTGAATTTGATTATGACAACAAACCAAAAATGACTTTCCCATTCGATCAAGCAAAACCACGCTGGACGATGTGGATACTAAAAACCAAGATATTACCTTGGTTGTATTGGAATAAAATATTAAAAGGAACAGCATAATATAAACGTATTCCAACAAAAAACTCCCTTGTCACACTTAATTGACAAGGGAGTTTTTTATATGTATTCTAATAAGTTAATGCTCGCCGTAGCCTACATTATCCATTTTTCCGCTAAACACTTTATATTGGATAATAAAATATGCGATTACCAAGATCAATGCAATTACAAACCAATATACGCCTACTGATAATCCGTAATTATCTGCGGCCACATTATAAATGGTCAAGGAAGGATTAACCGTATTTGTAGAAGGTAAAACATTAGGGAAAATAGAAGCTGCGGTTGAAGTAAACCCTCCTACCAAAAACAAACTTGAGAATAAAAACCCAGCACCATCATGGGTATATGATTTCACTTTAAACAATCCAAAAATACCAATAAAGCATAATAAAGGAAAAAACCAAAGTAGCGGATTATCTATATAATTATGAAAAGGCTGTGGTTCAATATTATGCCAAATTAGCAACGAAAAAATCACCAAAGCGAGCAGTACAAAATTGAGTTTAAAAACGACTTGTTTTAACTTGGGATTCAAATCTGAGTTGGTTTTATAGATGATCCAATTGGCTCCATGAATCATTAAAGCCACCACACTTACAACGCCTAAAAACAAGGTAAACCAATCGATAATCCCTAACTGATCCGCTTTAGGGCTAAATGTAGGATTCCACAAAGGCAAAAAGAAAAAGTGCGCTTCCTGAGTAGAAACTCCATTAGTTACCATTCCAAGGTTTACACCGCGAACCACATTCCCTAAGGCAACACCAAAGAATAATGCCAATAATAAACTAGCTATACCAAACGCTTTATCCCAGACCACTTCCCACATTGGGTGATGTATTTGTCCACGCAATTCCAATCCAATGGCTCGAAAGATAAGCAACCATAAAATCATCATCAAAGGCAAGTAAAAGCCACTAAAGGACGAGGCATATAATGTAGGAAAAGCAAAGAATAAAACCCCTCCTGCGGCAATTAACCAAACTTCATTAGCATCCCAAAAAGGACCAATGGCATTTGTTATCGCTTTTTTATCTTTTTCCGTCTTGGCAAAAAATAAATGAATAATTCCTGCTCCAAAATCATAGCCATCCAAAACGACATAAACTGCTAAAATCCCCATTAAAACAACATACCAAAAGAATTCCATAATCTTTATTTTTTTACAGTTTCGGGACCATTTTTAATTATTTTTCCAACCAAGAGTAGAAACAACAAACCTAACAACAAATACAAACCTACAAACCCCAATAAGGTAAATAAGGTGTTCCCTGAAGAAACTGTGGGCGATATTCCTTCTGATGTTCGTAATAAATTATACACTAACCAAGGTTGTCTTCCTAGCTCTGAGGTATACCATCCAGTAGTATTTGCGATATATGGAAATGGCATCATGAAGAACAAAGCCCATAAAATCCATTTGGTTCCAAATAGCTTTTTTCTAAATAATTGTAAAGCTGCTAAAGACATCAAACCAATAAAAACGGTTCCTAAACCTACCATAATATGATAAGCATAATACAGTCCTGAAATATTGGTAGGATGTGTGTTTTCATCAAATTGATCCAATCCCTTTACAGCAGTATCCCAATTCCCATAAGTCAAAAAACTTAAAACATTGGGCACAGCAATCTTATTATCTAGTTTTTTATCTTTTACGTCAGGTTGTCCTATTAAAACAATTTCGGCTCCTTTTTCTTCGGTATGAAAAATTCCTTCCATAGCAGCAAAAGTTACCGGTTGGTACTTTACCACGTTTTTCGCTAACAAATCTCCTGTAGGCACTGCAACAATTAGACTTGATATTAATCCAAAAACAACTCCTGTTTTTAGAAACATTTTGCCGTAATCTTCATTGCGTTTACTCAAAATATAAAGCGCTCCAATTCCTGCTACAACAAATGAACTGGTTACCAGCGAAGCCGCTTGATTGTGCAAATAAGAAGGCCACAACCATGGATTAGTAAATAAAGCACTAAAATTAGTAAGTACAAATTTTCCATTGGCGAGAATCTCATAACCTACAGGATTCTGCATCCAGGAATGTGTTGCTATGATTAAAAAACCACTCGCCCACGACCCTAAGAAAATGAGAAGCCCTGTTACAAAATGCCATTTATGTCCTATGATTTTTTCACCAAAGAGAAACATTCCTAAAAAGGAAGATTCCAGAAAGAAGGAAAACATGCCCTCCATCGCTAGAGTCTGTCCAATAATCCCTCCTGTTAGTTCTGAAAATTTAGCCCAATTGGTTCCAAACTGAAATTCCATCGGAATTCCCGTCACCACCCCCATAGCAAAATTCAAAGCAAAAATCCTCATCCAAAAATGAGTCGCTTTATTGTAATGTATATCGTCTGTTTTTAGAAATTTCCACTTAAAATAAACAATGATTAAGGACAAACCCATTGTTAATTGCGGAAAAAGATAATGGAAAGTAATCGTGAATGCGAACTGCATTCTATCGTAAAAAAGCATTTCTTCCATACTGAAGTATTTTTTATAGAGATGCCCACAAATTTAACCTATTTAAATAACCTGAATCATTTAAACACTCATTTTATCTGCTGATATTTATCATAGTTTGTGATAATTATAAGTAATAACTTTGATATAGCTAATTAATAGTAGTAAAGGTATATGTAGTAAAGGTATATTATGTAACATTAGTCACTGTGAAATAGAAATACAAGAATTACCTTTGTATAAGAATCTTAAAAAACACTATCATGCAAATAGAACAAATATATACAGGATGTTTAGCGCAAGGCGCTTATTATATCACTTCAAATGGTGAAGCGGCTATTATAGATCCCCTTCGCGAAGTACAACCTTACCTGGACAGATTAGAACGAGATAATGTAAAACTTAAATATATTTTTGAAACGCATTTTCACGCTGATTTTGTTTCGGGACATCTCGATTTAAGTAAAGCGACTGGAGCACCAATAGTATATGGCACGAATGCAAACCCTGAATTTGAAGCGATCATCGCCACTGACGGACAGGAATTTATTCTTGGAGACATCAAAATAAAAGCGCTACACACTCCTGGGCATACCATGGAAAGTACCACCTATTTATTGATTGACAAAAATGGTAAAGAGCATGCTATTTTCTCTGGTGACACGTTGTTTATTGGTGACGTAGGAAGACCCGATTTGGCTCAAAAAGCAGCTTCTATGACACAGGAACAATTAGCAGGAATATTATTTCATTCGCTAAGAGACAAAATCATGACTTTGCCTGATGATGTAATTGTGTATCCCGCTCACGGTGCCGGTAGTGCATGTGGTAAAAACATGAGCAAGGAAACTGTAGGAACCATTGGTAATCAAAAAGAAACTAATTATGCTTTAAGAGCTAATATGACTGAGGCTGAATTTATCAAAGAAGTAACGGATGGCTTATTGCCTCCTCCAGCTTATTTTGGAATGAATGTAGCCATGAACAAGCAAGGATATGAAAGCTTTGAGTCTGTTTTAAACAACGGTATGAGAGCTATTGAGGTAAAAGATTTTGAAGCGGTAGTCGAAGAGACTGGAGCTCTAATCTTAGACACTCGTAAAAATGGTGCTTTCGCCAAAGGATTTATTCCACAATCAATAAACATAGGAATTGAAGGCGACTTTGCTCCATGGGTAGGTGCTTTAATTGGTGATGTAAAACAACCCATTATTCTCGTTACAGAAATAGGTCAAGAAGAAGAATCGGTAACACGTTTAAGTCGTGTAGGATTTGACAACTTAGTAGGTCATATAAACGGTGGTTTTGAAGCTTGGAAAAAAGCAGCCAAAGAAATCGATACTGTCAACAGAATAAACGCAGAAGAGTTTGCCAAAGAAGTTAAAGTAGGCCAAAGCAAAGTTATTGACATTCGTAAAGACAGTGAATATAGCGCAGAACATGTTGAAGATGCATTTAGCAAGCCGCTATCTAGTATAAATGACTGGATCAAAGATATCGATCCTAAAGAACCGTTTTTCTTGCATTGTGCAGGTGGATACCGTAGCATGATTGCCGCTTCGATATTGCAGGCTCGTGGTTTCAGAAATTTCAAAGAAATTGAAGGCGGATTTAATGCTATTGCTAAAACGGAATTGCCTAAAACTGATTTTGTATGTCAAAGTAAAATTTTATCAAAATAAAAATATGGCACAACTACCTGTTAAAGTACTTGTTTTTCAGTAATTTATACCGTAAATTCATAATAACTATTTTAATTCAAGAGTTTTAATTTTTTAAAAGAAATATTATGAAAAAGAATTTAGGTATGACGGACAAAATTATTAGAGGAACTATAGCAGCTATTATCGTAGTAATGTATTTTGCTGATATCATAAGTGGTACTGTAGCAATTGTTTTTGGTAGTATTGCCGCTATTTTATTCATTACAAGTCTCATCAGCTTTTGCCCAATGTATTCCATATTTGGTCATAGTAGCAGTCGCTACAATAAAAGTAAAACGTAATTTAAACTTATGAAGGAAACAGTCAATAAAGACTTAATCTTAAGAGAACGCCTCGCATTACAGCGAACCACTTTAGCAAACCAAACCACTGTATTAGCCTTTATTCGTACCGCGATGTATTTTTTTGTTGCAGGTTTAAGTACCAGAAATCTATTGGCGATTGAAAACAGTCTAATAATCGAAGTTGCATTTTATACGATTGCATTTGTTATTTTAATCTTAGGTCTGCTGAATTTTTTTAAGCACAGAAAGATGATTACTGAAAATAGAAAACACATTGGAGATTATAAATTAGATTATTATGAATGACATATCTTGTTGTACTGTATCCTGTGATAAACCATTAGATCAAGACTATTGGGACGCACAGTATAAAGCAAATACTACTGGTTGGGATTTGGGTTTGGTCTCTCCACCAATTAAAGCCTATATCGATACTTTAAAGAATAAAGACATCGCTATTTTAATTCCAGGTTGTGGGAACACTTACGAGGCTGCCTACCTTCTGGAACAAGGATTTACAAATGTTACGGTAATAGATATTGCTCCTACATTAGTAAAAATTATTGAGCAAAAATTTATAAGCGATACCCGCATACAAGTCCTATTGGGTGATTTTTTCAACCATAAGGGCGAATATGACTTAATTATTGAACAAACATTTTTTTGTGCTTTACCGCCCGTAATGCGTCAAAAATATGTTTGGAAAATGCACGAGCTTTTAGCAAAAGACGGAATACTTGCTGGATTGTTATTTAATCGAACATTTGAGGTAAGCCCACCTTTTGGCGGAAGCCAAGAAGAATATGACTTACTTTTTAAAAATGCATTTGACTTTATCAAATTAGAGAAAAGTGATAATTCTATTGCTCCGAGAAGTAATTCAGAATTGTTTTTCGAATTTAAAAAAAACAGTACTGCTGAAGTAAATCTTTATGAATTTGAAGGAATAACTTGCAGTGGCTGTATGGATACGGTTACTAAAAAGTTTGCAGCGGGTAAGGACGTACTTAATGTAAGCATGAACGGCAATTTTACGGAAGTTCTAATTGTTAGCACTATAGAAATTCCATTAGAAGAACTACAAAAAATAGTTTCTTATGATGACCATTACAAAATAAAGAAAATAACACAATGAAACAATTGCTATTTACAAACTGGCATAGCATGCGCTGGATTCGGCTTGCAATTGGACTGTTTTTAATACAGCAAGCCATACAATATCAACAGATATTATTCGGTTTCATGGCTGCTTTTTTTCTATTCCAATCGATTTTTAATACCGGATGCAGCCTTAATGGATGCTCAGTATCACCTTTAAAGAAAAATAAAAATGAATAATAGTTTTGATAATCTCATAAAATCAGAGAAACCAGTACTAATCGATTTCCACGCTACTTGGTGCGGACCTTGCAAAGTACTCGGACCCATTTTAAAAGAAGTGAAAGACAATTTAGGAGACCGAATTTCAATTATAAAAATTGATGTGGATAAAAACCAACAAATAGCATCTCAGTATCAGGTGCGCGGTGTTCCCACAATGATTCTTTTTCAAGAAGGGAAACAATTGTGGAGAGAATCAGGTGTCTTGGATAAAAATGCTATTATCAAAATCATATTGGAAAAGAGCAACAAATGACAAAAAAAGCCGTGATTCTTACTGGAACAGGTATACTAATTGGTGCCATTGCAGGATATGCATATTACCATTATGTAGGCTGTACCTCAGGAACCTGTGCTATCACGTCTAAACCGCTCAACTCCACTTTATATGGAAGTCTAATGGGTGGTTTACTATTTAATATGTTTGTAAAAAAAGAAAAAAAGTAACTCTCGTTGCTTTTTTTTTCTACCTTTACTAACCAAACGGTTAAACCATAAAGTTAATACTAATGAATACGGAAGAAAAAATATTTAATGCGGCAAGAACTGTGTTCCAAAAAAAGGGGTTCGCGGGAGCGCGTATGCAGGAAATTGCAGATGAAGCGGGAATTAACAAAGCCATGTTGCATTATTGTTTTAAAAATAAACAACTTCTTTTTGAGGCAGTATTCATGAATGCCTTTGGCCAATTGGCTCCTCAAATCAATGCCATCTTTAATTCTAATGAATCAGTTTTTGAAAAAATAACAAAGTTCACCCATAATTATATTTCATTCGTCATTGACAATCCATATTTGCCACCATTTGTAATTCAGGAAATGAACAACAATCCTGAGTTTGTAATGAGATTTCTCAACCATGAAAGCAGACCTAATCCTAGCGTGCTAATTGCCCAAATTGAAAAGGAAATTGAAGCTGGAATAATAAAACCTTTGAAGCCTAAACAACTTTTGATGGATATCTTTTCTTTGACTGTTTTTCCCTTTGCAGCGCAAATGTTAATCAAAGGATTAGTACAAATTTCTGAATCGGAATTTAACGAAATGATGGAAGAACGAAAAACCAGTATTGCTACACAAATTATAAATTCGATAAAAAAATGAGACGAATAAACCTCCTATTTCTACTGCTGTTACCACTATTATCTATAGGCCAGCAAACACTGTCTCTGGAAGAGTGCTATGCTTTATCCAATAAAAACTATCCTATTGCCAGACAAGCTAATCTACTTCAACAAAAATCAGCCTTAGAAATTGAAGCGCTTAATAAAGCGAAACTACCTAAGATTGACTTAAATGCACAAGCAACTTATCAGTCAGATGTAACAGCTCTGCCAATTAGTGTACCAAATGTCACAGTAAACCCACCTAACAAAGATCAATACCGCGCTACCCTAGATGTCAACCAATTAATCTATAACGGCAGTCTGATTAATGCTAATGCAAAAATCAAAGAAGCACAAACAAAAACACTACAGCAACAAACGGCAGTCAACCTCTACCAACTCAAATCTAGAATAAATCAGCTGTACTTCTCCTCCTTTCTTCTACAAGAGCGTCATACTATTTTGATATCAAAACAAGAACAATTAGACGCCAAGATTAAAGAAGTAAAATCCGGAATAAAATATGGCGCTATCCTTCCCGCATCTGAGAAAGTGCTAGAGGCAGAAAAACTAAAAATAAGACAACAGCTCACAGAAATTAAATTTGATAAGAAAAAAGCATTGGAAAGTCTTTCGTCCCTAACGGCGTCGACCATAAATAACGAGGTAACGTTAGTAAAGCCTGTAATTGATTGGAAAATAAGTACGGTAAACAACCGCCCCGAACTGCAATTGTTTGATTTACAAAACGAACAAATTGAAATCTCAAAAAACACAATTTCAAAAAATAATTTACCACGAGTAAATGCATTTGGTCAGGCGGGTTACGGAAATCCGGGACTAAATATGCTAGATAATTCCTTTCAAACTTTTTACATGCTCGGTGTAAAAGCAAATTGGAATGTGTTTGACTGGAATAAATCGAAAAAAGAGAAAGATGCGCTAGTCATATCTGAAGCAATTGTGACTACCGAAAAAGAAACCTTTTTGCTTAATAATGACCTTCAATTGCAGGAAATAGAAAATGAAGTAAATAAGTTGCAGGAAGTAATCGTCACTGATACAGATATTATTTCCTTAAGAGAATACGTCGTAAAATCATCTGATGCACAACTAAAAAATGGTGTAATCACTTCCTCTGACTATTTGGTCGAATTGACAAATCTATACGAAGCCAAAACGAATCAGAAATTACATGAAATTCAATTGCTTTTGGCGAAAGCTAATTACCAAGTTATAAAAGGAAATTAAAAAACCATTTCGGCTTCTAAAGCGAACAATAAATAAACTATTATGAAAAAAATGATTATCGCTCTAATTATAGTAAGTCTAGCGGCTTGCAACAAAAATAACGACAAGGCAGATGGTTACGGTAACTTTGAAGCTACTGAAGTTACGATTTCGGCGGAAGCCAATGGGAAAATTGAATTCTTAAATCTGGAGGAAGGTGCTGTTCTTGAGCCCAATACTTCAATAGGACTAATAGACACCACCCAATTGTACTTGAATAAACAACAATTACTCGCTTCGAAAACCACCATTTTTTCGAAATCAAAAAATGTACAGTCTCAAGCTAATGTTTTGCAAGAGCAACTCAAAACAACGTCGATTGAGCAAAAGAGAGTTCAGAATATGTATGCTGAAAATGCAGCTACAAAACGCCAAGTTGATGAAGTGGAAGGCAAAGTGAACGTATTAAAAGAACAAATAAAGAGCGTAGGAACACAAGATGCGCCAATCCTAAATGAAGCCAAATCGATCGATGTTCAAATAGAAAAAATTAACGACCAAATTGAGAAAAGTAAAATCACCAACCCGATAAAAGGAACGGTTTTAGCCAAATACGCTGAGCCAAATGAAATCACTGCTTTTGGGAAACCGCTTTATAAAATTGCCGATCTATCCGAAATGACGTTGCGCGTATATGTTAGCGAAACCCAACTGCCCAAAATAAAAGCGGGACAAAAAGTTACTGTCAAAATTGATACGGATACCGAAATGAAATCCTACCCCGGAGCGATTTCTTGGATTGCTTCTTCTGCAGAATTTACTCCAAAAGTGATCCAAACCAAAGAAGAACGGGTGAATCTGGTCTATGCCGTAAAAGTGAAAGTCAAAAATGACGGCAGCCTAAAAATTGGAATGCCCGCAGAAATGTGGATCAATAAATAAACCTTTTAGAACAATCAAAATGAACTTAAAAAATCTTCATACAGAAACTAAAGCAGTACAAACTAAACTTCTTTTCTCAGCACCGGAAGGCAAAGTAATTTCATTACAAATTGCAGCAGGAGAACAATTGAAAGAACATCTTAGTAAAGTTCCAGCACTTTTAGTTTGTGTTTCTGGAAATGCTATTTATAAAGACGAAAAAGAATCTGTTTTTAATTTAAAATCGGGTGACTTTGTGAATATAGAACCTGATGTAAAACATCGAATTGACGCAGTAGAAGAAAGTAATTTTTTATTGATTAAATAATGAGTATCCAAGTTCAAAATATTTCAAAATCCTACGCCAAAATCAAAGCTATTGATGCCGTTTCTTTTGAAGTAAAAGAAGGAGAAATATTTGGATTGATTGGCCCTGATGGTGCTGGAAAAACAACTCTATTCCGAATATTGACTACCCTTTTAATCGCTGATGAAGGAAAAGCAAGTGTCGTAGATTATGATGTAATTAAAGATTATAAAGCTATTAGAAATTCAGTGGGATATATGCCCGGAAAATTTTCGTTGTATCAAGATCTAACTGTCGAAGAAAATCTTTCGTTTTTTGCTACCATTTTCGGAACAACTATTGAAGAAAATTACGAACTAATCAAAGATATCTATATTCAAATTGAACCTTTCAAAAAGCGTAGAGCCGGAGCTCTATCTGGGGGAATGAAACAGAAATTAGCTTTGTGTTGTGCATTGATTCACGCACCAAAAGTGTTGTTTTTAGACGAACCAACAACCGGAGTTGATCCTGTTTCTAGAAAGGAATTTTGGCAAATGCTAAAACGTTTGCAACAAAAAGGAATCACAATATTAGTTTCTACACCTTATATGGATGAAGCGTCACTTTGTGATAGAATTGCTTTAATCCAAAAAGGAAAAGTATTAAAAATCGATACGCCACAAGCAATTACTGACAATTACGAAAAAGTGATTTACGATATTCAATCTAAAAATACGCACGGTTTAATTCACGATTTAAAAAACTATCCAAGTCATTACAGTGTCTATGCTTTTGGTGAATTTATTCATTACATCGATAAAAATGTAGATTTTAAACCTATAAATCTAAAGACTTATTTAGAATCTAAAAACCATTCAGAAATAATCATAAAAAAAGCAATAACAACCATCGAAGACGTTTTTATGGACCTTTAATTCAATTATGAATTGTGAATTATGAATTATGAATTCAGCGTTTCTAAAAATAATCTATGAATCTGTAGCAAAAAAATAAAATCCAAATTCGTGAAATTCGTGTTTAAAAAATGAAGAAAGAGAAAATCATACAAGTTGAAAAACTAACCAAAACATTTGGAGACTTCACAGCAGTTAAAGGCATCACATTTGATGTTTATAAAGGAGAAATTTTTGGGTTTTTAGGAGCAAATGGAGCAGGGAAAACGACGGCAATGAAAATGCTTATCGGAATTTCAAGTCCAACTTCTGGCAGCGCCATTGTAGCAGGTTTAGATGTAGCCACTCAAGCGGATTTAGTTAAAAAAAACATTGGCTATATGAGTCAAAAGTTCTCACTATATGATGATTTAACGATTAAGGAAAATATTACTTTTTTTGGAGGAATTTATGGTTTATCTCGTAAAAAAATCAAAGAAAAAACACAGCAACTAATTGCCGAATTAGAAATGCAAAACGTAGCCGATAATTTAGTTGGTTCCTTACCATTAGGTTGGAAACAAAAATTATCCTTTTCTGTTGCTTTATTACACGAGCCTAAAATAGTATTTCTTGACGAGCCTACTGGTGGCGTTGACCCAATTACTAGAAGACAATTTTGGGAAATGATTTACACTCAGGCCTACAAAGGCACAACTATATTCGTTACCACGCATTACATGGACGAAGCTGAATATTGCGACCGTGTTTCCATCATGGTTGATGGCGTTATTGAAGCACTAGACACTCCAAAAAACTTGAAACAACAGTTCAATGTAGATTCTATGAATGATGTGTTTTTAAAATTGGCGAGGAATATAGAGTAATCCCCCTGACCGCCGAAGGGGAAACTAAGTATATTGTAGAAATTCAAACATAAAAAAACTTTGCTGACCTTGCGAAAGCCCTTGCGAAATTAGCGGTTAAACAAAAAATAGAATGAAAAGATTTATTGGTTTTGTAAAAAAAGAATTCTATCACATTTTTCGTGATAAACGTTCTATGTTTATCCTTTTCGGAATGCCAATTGCACAAATTATGTTGTTTGGTTTTGCCATTACAAACGAAATCAACAACGTAAAAATTGCTGTTTTAGACCAATCAAAAGATACTGAAACCCAAAAAATAATCCAAAAAATAAGTAATTCTTCTTATTTTACAATAGCACAAGAAATTAAAACGGAATCCGAAATCGAATCCGTTTTCAAAAAAGGAGAAGTTAAAGCTGTTTTGGTTTTCGAAAAAGATTTTATCAAACATTTGCAAACTCAAAAAAACGCAAAAGTTCAAGTGATCACTGACGCAACCGATCCAAATATGGCCAACACCATTTCTAATTACATTACCTCAATTCTTCAAAATTTTATCCAAGAAAAAAACAGAAACAACAAGCAAGCTTATCAAATTCAAACGCAAACACAACTATTTTATAACCCAGCCATGAAAAGCGTTTTCACTTTTGTTCCAGGCGTAATGACGGTTATTTTAATGCTCGTTTCTGCTATGATGACATCGATTTCAATCACTCGTGAAAAAGAATTAGGTACTATGGAAGTCCTTTTAGTTTCACCATTAAAACCGTTCCAAGTAATTATTGGGAAAGTTTTTCCATACATCTTTTTGTCAGTAATCAACGCCGCAGTTATTCTACTTTTAGGTTATTTTGTTTTTGAAATGCCCATTGAAGGAAGTCTGTTTTTATTAGCCATAGAAAGCGTTTTGTTTATTATATGTGCCTTAGCACTAGGGATTTTAATTTCCACACTATCAGATTCTCAGCAAACAGCTATGATGATTTCGCTATTCGGACTCATGTTGCCCGTGATTTTATTGTCAGGATTTATTTTTCCTGTTTCGAGTATGCCTTTGCCTTTACAGCTCATCAGCAATATTATTCCTGCTAAATGGTTCATAATCATCATCAAAGCGATAATGCTAAAAGGAGCAAGTTTTTCGGTAATCTGGAAAGAAACCTTAATTTTAGTTGGAATGACATTGTTTTTCATCGTAGTAAGCATCAAAAAATACAAAATACGATTAGAGTAAGCAATGGCAATGGCAATGGCAATGGCAATGGCAATGGCAATTTAAAAAAATTCGTGCCTTTGTGCCTTCGTGGCAAAAACAAACCAAAATATGAAAACAATCTTATTCATCATACAAAAGGAATTCAAGCAAATTTTTAGAAATAAAAGCATGCTGCCTATTATTTTTATTTTACCTCTGTTACAATTGGTCGTTCTATCCAATGCCGCGAGCTTTGAAGTAAAAAATATTAAATTATCCTATATCGATCATGACCGCTCTGCAACTTCACGCGAGTTGATCAACAAATTTAAAGCGTCAAGCTATTTCAATGTTAGTTCTGAATTTCAATCTAAAAAAGAAACTAATTTCCAAATGCAAAAAGGAAATATAGATGTCATTCTGGAAATCCCTATTCACTTTGAACGCAATCTAATCAAACAAAAAAATACCAATCTTTCAGTTAGTATCAATGCTATAGACGGTGCTGCGGCAGGAGTTTCTAATGTGTACATTACGCAAATTATTTCCAGTTTCAATCAATCCATACAAACACAACTACAAACTTATAATGATGGAAATACAACGCAACCCGAAAACATTATGACCATTCCGTCCTTTTGGTACAACAAAACTTTAAATTACAAAACCTTCATGGTACCCGGTATTTTAGTTTTATTAGTTACGATGTTGTCTTTGTTTTTGTCCTCTATGAATATTGTTCGAGAAAAAGAAGTGGGAACATTAGAGCAAATTAATGTAACCCCTATTAAAAAACACCAATTTATCATTGGTAAATTATTTCCGTTTTGGGTATTAGGATTGGTGATTTTAACGGTTGGATTAGTCATCGCCAAAGTTGTATTTAGCGTACCAATTCTAGGTAATATCTTTTTGATTTATGGTTTCACTTCTATCTATTTAATACTAATTTTAGGAATTGGACTGCTCATTTCTAATCATACCGAAACCCAACAACAAGCCATGTTCATCGCTTGGTTCTTTACTGTAATTTTTATCTTAATGAGTGGATTATTCACCCCTATTGAAAGTATGCCAACATGGGCTCAAAACTTAACTTATTTCAACCCTATTCGTTATTTTGTTGAAGTTATAAGAATGGTGATGCTAAAAGGTGCAGGCTTTGATGAAATTAAAAATAAAATAGGCATCATTGCACTTTATGCTTTGGCTATAAATGGATTTGCTGTATGGAGTTATAAAAAAACGAATTAGGATTTTGAGTAAAATCTTAAAACTACATTTACTCCTTCACCCACTTGTGTAGCACGGTTTCTAAATCATGTAAAATAATGGGTTTAGAAATATAGTCATTCATTCCAGATTCTAAACACTTATCTTTTTCTTCAATAAAAATTCCAGCTGTCAAAGCAATGATTGGTGGAGATGCAGAACGGCTTAATTTTCGAATTTCAATAGTAGTTTCAAAACCATTTTTTTTAGGCATTTGGATATCCATTAAAATAATATCGAGCGTCTCTTTTTTATAAATCTTTATTGCTTCTTTTCCATCTTTAGCTTCAAAAATGGTACAATTGGGTATTATTTTTTTTATTAATTTTTTTGCCAGGAGCATATTAATTCTATTGTCCTCAACAATTAGAATTTTTGTATTATTCAGATATTCTTTGTGCGGCTCCTTGTACTCAGCCGTCTGATCAAGAAACGGAATAGTATTGATTTTTTTCTTATCTGACTTCTTAAAATCTATTATAAAATGAAAATCACTTCCTTTGCCGTATTTACTCGTAAGAAGTAATTTACTATTCATTAACGCTAACAACTGATTAGAGATTGCTAATCCTAAGCCTGTTCCACCAAATTTTCGAGTAGTAGAAAGGTCTTCTTGCACAAAAGATTGAAATATTTTTTCTTGATTTTGCTGTTTTATCCCAATACCAGTATCCTTTACTGAAAAATGTATTCTGGAAATAGCATCATCATCGGAGGCGATTTCCATAACATTTAACTGTATAGAACCTTCCATTGTGAATTTTAAAGCATTTCCTATCAAGTTTACAATAATCTGTTTTAGCCGTACCGAGTCAGCAAAGATAAAATGAGGTAAATCACCTTCGAGATCTAACACTAGATCAATATTCTTTAAATTTGCCTGATGCTTGAAAAGATTAATCACTTGCTTAGTCAATGCAACAAGATCAACTTCTTCAATATTCAATTCTAATTTCCCTGATTCAATTTTAGAAAAATCCAAAACGTCATTGATAATATCCATCAATATGACTGCAGATTCATTTACTATATTAATATATTCTGATTGATCTATATCGAGATCCGTTTTCATTAACAAATCAGTAAAACCAATTATTCCATTAAGGGGCGTACGGATTTCATGACTCATGTTAGTCAGAAAATTAGATTTAGCCTTGTTTGCAGCTTCCGCTAGATTTTTCGCTATTATCAATTCATTTTGCATTAGTTTTATCTCTGTAATATCAGTAAAACTAATTACAATTTCTGTTAGATTGCCCGTCGAGTCGAGTACTGGAAATCCATTTACTAAAAGTAACAATACCGCTTTAGAATGAGGTCTTTTAACTCCTGCAATGAAGTTATTGAGTGGTTTTCTATTGGCTAAAATTTGGTTAACAGGATATTTCTCAAAGGGTAAAGGCAAATAATTTTCATCCAAAAATTTCCAATCGGGATCTACCGCTTGTTTTCCTTTCAACTGGCCTTCGCTCAAACCAAGCAATTCAGAAGCTTTAGGATTGCTCACTACTATAGATGAGTCTGGGGAATGAACAATAATCCCTTCGGCTAAACTATTTAAAAGACCCCTGAATTTTTCTTGACTATTTCGCAAGGCAAACTCAGCCTCTTTAAGTTCAGAAATATCAATTAATGTTACGTTACACTGTTCATGGTCTATTGAAATAACACCAGATAAGTGACCAAAGAAGGGTTTCTTATCTTTGGTTATAAGATTGACTTCACAAGATTCTTTACCCTTACTTTCAAAAATTTTCTCCAAAAAGGCATCGAAAATATATTTTGTGTCATCAGAAACGAAAAAAGCAAATTGACTATTTAATACACTTGAATGCAGTTTGCCAAGCATATCGGCCCCAGTTAGATTAGCTTCAATAACTTTGCCATCGGTAGAGAGCGTAAAATATGCAGAAGGTGCATAATCATACAATTTAGTATATTTTTCAATTGTATGCTCTGCAAGCTCTTTAGCCAAGAGTAGTTCTTGGTTTTGCATTTCAAGCTCAATTTTATGAACTTCTAATTCGTGAATGAGTTTCAAAGTATTCACTTCGGCAAGTTTTCCGTCAAATTTAGATTGATTTTTATTTTTCTGCAACTCTTCGGCCCTTAACCTAAGAAGTGCAGCAACTTTCGAATTGTTTTCAGCTTTTTCCATCCAAACTAACTATTTTAAATAGTATACAATTATAAAATATATTTTATAATTAGACACTATTTAATTATCGATTCGAAACACTTATTTCGAATCTACAATAGTAAAGTTACGAATAAAACATTGCATTACTTCATGATTATCAACTATATACATGTTCAATGTGAAATCAATATTAATTTTTTGCCCAGTAGCTGTTTCAATTTGGACATTTTCATAATTAACCGGTTTATCCTTCTTTAATTCTTTAAACATATCCTCATTGGCTATTATATTTTTTAAAAATTTGAGTTCCCAAATTGTTTTTTTTACAAACTCTTCTTTGGGATGCCCTAATAATTGAGTCAAAAATGGATTTACATCCGTTATTTTCCCCGTCAAGGAATCAATATAAAATATTCCTTCTTTTGCTGATTCAAAAAGATGATGATAACGTGTCTCTGCTAAAGCCAATGCTTCTTCAATACGTTTACGTTCTGTAATATCTCTAATGATACACTGAATCACTTTTTTATTGTTCACCAAGTACGATGTACTAACAAATTCAACTTTAATCTCCTTACCTTTAGCAGTTTGCAGCGGTAAATTTTCATAACGAACAAATTTCTTTTTTCTTAACTCCGAGAATTTTTCTTTATTAGCTACGATATCTTGAAAGGGCCCTATTTCCCAGATTGCCTTTTCAACGAATTGTTCATAAGAGTAACCCAACATTTCAATTAAATACGGATTAACATCCATAATATCACCTGTTTCTTCATTTAGGATTAGAATACCATCTTTAGCTGATTCAAATAGTCGTCGGTATCGATTTTCCATGACTAATGCCTCTTCAGCCTTTTTGGAAGAAGTGATGTCTGTAAATGTGATTACAATACCATCAATGCGATCATCTAATGTTCGATAGGGCATAATTCGCACATTAAACCATCTTCCATCCCCTGTACCAATTGTATTTTGAATAGGTGCCAGATTTTTGATTACATTCCGTGAATCACGCCCCATATCAGGATAATTCAAATCATTAACTAAGTCTGTAAAAGGCCTGCCGGCATCGTTAGATCGAATTTTAAATAATTTGGTTACAGCATCTGTAAACCTACGAATATTTAGCTCTTTGTCTAGAAAAAGTGTTGCAATCTCAGTACTGTTAAGCAAATTCTTCATGTCATTATTTGCTTGCTCAAAATCACTAAGCTTATTTTGAAGTTCCGCATTTACAGTCTGCAACTCTTCATTTAGACTTTGCATCTCTTCTTTGGAAGTGGTCAGTTCCTCATTAGTTGATTGCAATTCTTCGTTCGTTGATTGCAATTCTTCGTTGATAGATTTCAGCTCTTCCTGCGAGGCTTGCATCTGTTCTCTTGAGGTTAACAAGTCTTGATTTAATTGTCTCAATTCCGCCTCAAGTTCTTGCTGTCTACTTGATAAATTTGGCTTACCAATTTTTTGTTTCAATAAAGTTTGCTCTACAATCTCTCGCTCATCCTTAAAAACAATCAATAAAACCACCTTTACTAAAATTAAATGAATGATAGCAAATAACTTACTCCAATTTTTAGAAGTAACAACGATAACAAAATACGCTACCTACTTAGCCATTTAATCAAAATTTGTTCTAAGTCAACTTCAATAATTGGTTTTGATAAATAATCATCTAATCCTGCCTCTATACACTTTTCTTTATCGCCACTCATTATGCCGGCAGTTATTGCAATAATAGGCGTACTTGGACCACCTAATAACGCTCTGATGTCATGGGTAGCTTCATATCCGTTTTTATTAGGCATTTGAATATCCATTAGAATAATATCCGGTCTTTCTACTTTATATTGTTCGACCGCTTCATTCCCGTCTCTTGCTTCATAAATAGTACAATTAGAGATTATTTTTTTAACTAGTGTTTTTGCTAAAAGCATATTGATTTTATTGTCCTCAACAATTAAAACCTTTTTGTTACTAATACTTTCCATTACCACACGTTCACTTGCCGTAATATATTCATCAACTACCTCTTTCTTGATTTTGAATTTTTGAAATTCAATTTCGAAGAAAAAGTCACTTCCATCTCCATATTTACTAATCAATTGTAATTTACTGTCCATCAACGCCAACAATTGATTTGAAATAGCCAATCCTAATCCTGTTCCTCCAAATTTTCTATTGGTTGAATTATCCTCTTGTACAAATGAATTAAATATTTTATCCTTGTTCGCTAATTTAATTCCAACACCGGTATCTTTTACAGAAAACTTTAAAGTTTTGGTTTTCTTTTTTGATTCTGATACCACATTGATATCCAAACATATTTCTCCAAAACTGGTAAATTTTATTGCATTACTCAATAAATTTACCAAAATCTGTTTTAACCTGACAGAATCTCCTAGTACATATTTTGGAACATTCGCATCTAGATTTAATATTAAATTAATATTTTTTTGGTTTGCCTGATGGCTGAATAAATCAATAACCTGACGCGTCAATTGATACAGATTTACTTCTTCCATATGCAATTCTAATTTTCCGGATTCAATTTTAGAAAAATCCAAAACATCGTTTACAATGTGCATTAAAGAAGCGGCTGACTCATTAATGGTGGTCATATACTCTTCCTGATTCTTTTCCATTTTTGACTTCATCAACAAATGGGTAAATCCTATGATTCCATTCAATGGAGTTCTAATTTCATGACTCATATTAGCCAGAAAATCCGTTTTGGCTTTATTCGCTGCTTCCGATTGTTCTTTTGATTTCAATAATTCAATTTCCATCAACTTACGCTCCGTAATATCAATAAAACTGATTACAATTTCAATGATTTCATTACTTTGATTTTTAACTGGAAAACCATTCACTAAAACCCAAACAATTTTATCACTGTTAGGATGATTAATTCCTAAAGTAAAGTTTTTGACAGCTTCTTTTGTTTTAAGAATAAGGTTTATCGGGTGTTTTTCAATATCAATAATCGAATTATCGTCATTTAGATATTTCCAAATTGGATCTATAGCCTTCTTACCTAAAATTTGTTCGGTACTTAATCCCAATAATTCCGATGCTTTATTATTACTCATAATTACGGAAGTATCTGGTGCATGCACTACAATTCCCGCATCTAGATTATCTAATAATCCTCGATATCTTTCTTCACTTCTCGCTAGTGATTCATCAATAAGCTTCACCTTAGTAATATCACGTGAAAGACAGATGAAATGGGTATCATGTTCCTCCGTTTCTCTCATAGGTGCTATTGACAGTTCATACCAACGCAATTCACCTTTCTTTTCTAAGGTGTATTGACGCCCAGTTGAAAAACCATTTTCAGCAGCTTCACGTATTGCCGAAAAAGCTAAATTTGCAGCATCTGCAAGTAGCACTTCTGAAATTTTCTTGCCAATAAACTGACCTGTAGATTCCGTAAATGAATCTTTATGATGTGAATGATAGTTATAAATCGTACCGTCTAGACCTACTTCAAGCATTAAATCCGGGATAGCATCAATAATCGCCTCCATCTTTTTATTGGCGTTCTTGAATTCTTCTTCGGCCTTTTTAAGGTCAGTAACATCTAACATTGACCCTACAAAACGTGTCGGTTTTCCTTGATCATCTCTTACAATTTTAGCACGTTCGTAAAAACTACCATAAGTACCATCTGCCCTTAAAAAACGAAAATCCTCTGACCAGGTATTTGAGGTCCCAGCGTAACATTCTTCAATGCTTTTAATAACTCTAGCTCTGTCGTCAGGATGCAGCTTAGATCGCCATAGTGCTTTATGTTCCTCAGTGGACAAATCATCACCGTACGAATTTAAATTATCATAAGATATTTTATTATGCCAATTTTCACCACTAATAAAATCCAATTCAAATAAAGCATCATTTGTTGCCGATGCAATTAATTCGAATCGTTCATTTGCTTTCTTAATTGCTTCTTCGGCCTTTTTACGGTCCGTTAAGTCTAACCCCATGCCTAGCAGGCATTTTTTCCCTTCATATTCTATTGCTAAAGAATTGATATAATAGTGTATTTTATTTTTGGCTTTAGTATAAAATTCAACCTCAATCCCAGCAGATTCTTTTTCAAAAACAGTACTAATTCTAGCGCTGATCTTTTCCTTTTCATGTTCATCAAAAAGATCCAATGGACTCATCTGACTAATTTCATGGCCACTGTACCCTGTAACAAGCTCAAAATTTCTATTCCATTTTACAAATTTTCCAGATTCATCATAGAGATAAAATATTCCTGGTAGATTATTTATTATCGTTTCTGAAAGTAGTTTTTCTTTAAAAATTATTTCTTCTGCCTGCTTACGTTCTGTAATATCGGTAACAGTTCCAATGTAGCCTACAATCTCATTATTACTATTTTTTTCCGGAATGGCTTGACCCATCACCCAGGCAATAGTACCGTCAGGCTTTACAAAACGATATTCAGACAATGTTTTTTCACTCTTTCCCGTAGCATTTTCCCAACGATAAAGAATGGCTTTTCTATCTTCTTCATGAACAGCATCTAACCAACCATTACCCAATGCCTTTTGATAGGACAGGCCTGAAATTTGAGTCCAGCTCGGATTGACATAGGTCGTATAACCTGAGGCGTCCGTGCGAAAAATACCAACTGGAGAAACTTCAGTTAGCGTATGGTATCTTTTCTCACTTTGAAAAACGGCTTCTTCCGCTTTTTTATTTTGAATTTCTTTTTCAAACACCTCCAAAGCAAAAGATACATCATCAGTCGCTTCATCTAATAATGCAATTTCTTCGGCATCAAAAAAGTTCTTTTCAGTAGAATAAAGACTAAAAACTCCAATTACTTTACCCCCTTTTTTAATAGGTAATGACATTAATGAATTGAAACCTCGGCTTAATGCATCTTCTTTCCATGGCGTCATAAGAATACAGTTTTCAATGTCATTACAAACAACATACTTCTCCTCTCTTATCGCTGTTCCTACTGGACCTCTTCCTTCTGGTATATCTTTAGTTGAAATTGTTTTAATTTTGGAGAGATACGCCGTATCTTCTCCTGCAACCACTGCAGGTACTAATTCATTATTAACCTCATCTATTAACCCAATCCATGCCATTTTAAACTTCCCTCTTTCAACAGCAATCGTACAGGCCTCTTTAAACAGTGTTTCTTCATCCGTTGTGCGAACGATCATTTGGTTAATCTCACTAATAAACAAGTAGAGTCTATTAGCCTTAATAATTTTTTGCTCTGCTTCTATTCTTTCAGTAATATCTGTAACGATACCATGACAAATTACGGTTCCAGAAGGCTCTACAATAGGTAGTGAATTCACTTCGTGCCACACTAATCCTTTAGTAGGATGATAATAACGATAGGTTCCTTTTAGTGGGACTAGTTCCGTTTTTGTTTTAGTGATTTTTTTAATAACAGCTGCTAAATCATCAGGATGGATCAGTTTAAAAATGCTATTGGCATCTTTTTCGACCTCCGCAAATTCCAACCCATAAATATCGATAATAGCATCGCTTGCATAAGGGTAAGTTAATGAACCATCTTTATTTTGACGCATCGAATAAATTAACCCTGGCGCTGTAGCAGCTATTTTAACAAATTTATCCCTTTCTTTTTCCAATGACTCGATTGCTTCTTTTCTTTCGGTCACATCCCTTAAGTTAGCAATAACTCCCTTCACGCTATCGTAATTAATCAAGTTGCTAAGCATCCCTTCGAGCCATATATACCCCCCATTTTTATGTTTAATCTTAAACAAAACTGGATTTGGAACATCTGGATTACTCAATGTTTTTTGGATTTCCTGCTGCATATATTCCAAATAATCAGGATGGAAATATTCGACGTCAGGCATTTGCCTAAATTCATCAGCTGTGTAGCCTGTAATCCGGGTGGAAGAAGCACTACGAAATATAGTCTTTAAATTTTCATCAAGTACGGTGATAATACCGTCGTTGTTTTCGACCAAGGCACGAAAGTATTTTTCGTTTTGTTTTAATTTTAATTCGATATTTTTTTGTGTTGTAACCTCCCTGAAATTTGCAATTATCCCTTTTACACTGCTGTCGTGAAATCTATTGGTCACAACACCTTCAAGCCAGATATAATGCCCTTTTTTATGTTTTACCTGAAACGACAAAGGAATTACTTCCCCTGGGCTTGCTATCGCATTTTGTATATTTTGATGTATATAATCTAAATAATCTGGGTGAAAGTACTCTTCATGAGCTATGGTATTAAATTCTTCATCAGTATAACCCGTTACTCGCTGTGAAGAAGGACTACGAAATAAAACTTCTAATTTTTCATCAACAACAGTGATAATCCCTTCGTTGTTTTCAACCAAAGAACGGAAGCGTTTTTCGCTTTTTTCAATTTTAAGATCTGCCTCTTTCTCAAGAGTAATATCCCTAAAAAAGATAGAAAGTCCATCTTTGGATGGATAAATATGATTTTCTACCCATCGCTGATTTGGCTTATAATAATCTTCAAATTTAAAATACTCTTGTGTTGTTATCGTTTTATAGCATGCTTTATAAAAAGCGTTATCAACAACCTCAGGAAACTCCGTCCAAATGTGTTTTCCAATCATTTCTGCTGGATCTCGATTTAGAAATTCTCCTGCTTTTATATTCATATAGGTATAACACCAGTTTGAATCTAGTGCAATAAAAGCATCCGTTATACGCGCAAAAGTATTGGTCAGTAATTCGTTGGCACGTTTAATCTCAGTTATGTCTTTAACAAAACCCATGAAGCGATTTTCTGAAAGCTTTACTGAATCTACTCTACTCCATCTAATTTCTCCCGATTTGTGAACCGTTTTAAACTCTCCTTTTGACTCTCCTACTTTCTTTACTTTATTGAAACACATTCCTAAATCTTCTAAAGATTCCTGAAATGTAATTTCCATCATCGACAATTTTAAAAGTTCTTGCTCTGAATATCCAAATATGGAAGAGACTGCTCTATTTACTTCGACAAAAATTCCGTTTTCATCAGCAACAAAAATTCCATCAGGCGCATTTTCAATATAGTTTTTAAACTTACGATTACTTTCTTCTTCTATTAACTGAAGTTTGATTTTAGCTTGAGCTTGCTTTTTTTCTTTTAGCTTTTCAGTAATGATTTTCTTTTCTGATACATCTTGCGTATTTCCTCTAAGAGCAATCACTTCTCCATTTACATCTGTTACAGGAATAACGATTACATGAAGCCATTTTATTCTATTAGCAGAAAAATGGCCCGCCTTTTCAATTTCAAAAGACTTCTTATCCTTTATACATTGATGTATTTTATTTTGAAATTGAATAACCTCTTCTTTTGAAAAACGCTTTAAATAGGATTCAAACAAATCCTCCTTCGGCTTCTTTTTAATTTCGTAGATAGAATATAATTCTTCCGACCAAATCATTTTTTTATTGATTATATCGAATTCCCAACTTCCTATTTTAGCAGTCTTTTGAGCGTCATTTAGCAGTCTCTCGCTTGTAATTAAATTCTGTTGTACTTCCCTTATTTGGGATATGTCTCTTCCAATTCCATAAATAAGTTTTCCGGCGTGGTCGACACTACTAGTCCATTGAATAGTTACAATGGCTCCATTTTTTTTAATATATCTATTTTCGAAACTAATTGAACCCTCACCTTTCGACAATCGTTCTATTTCTAGATTGGTTTCTAGAATATCTTCAGGATGAATAAATGAAACCAAACTATTGCTGAGTAACTCCTTTTTTGTATACCCTAATTTTTTTTTGAATGCTGGATTAACCTCTTTAAAAAACCCATCCATTCCTGCTACGCATAACAAATCTTCGGATTCTTTAATATAGAAATCAAAATTAGCAAAGCCACTACGCCCTTTGCTTAGGTTATTTATCTCCTCTTTTTGATTTTCTATAATCTTGAGTAAGTCATCGTAGGTAGGTTGGGGCAAATTTGTATTCATAAAAAATTAAACTAGATATTAAAAGCTCAAATGCTTTTGAATATAATTATTTATAATCTTTAAACCACTGTATACAGATATAGAGCTATTTTATATGCTATTGATTATCTATCATCTAATGATTTCCATAAGGACGATTGAACCGAATCTACGTCAGAAACCCAGCGATTAGCAATTGAAACTTAAAAATACTATTTAATTCGGTATAAATCAATACTTAGAAATTTAATTTACATTCTATACCTATTAAACTCGTAATTTAAGTGACTACAACTATTCATGTAACAAAACAGGGCTATTTTACCTACAAATTTATCGCAATGTAGTTCAGAACAATTTGCATTTAATCAAATCAATAATAACAGGTCTATTTTAAACTTTTTGCCATTATTGATTATCTCTAACTTCATCTGACTCAACAAAAAACAAACTTTAAATTACTGTCTTACTGATAATTATCATATTATACTTCTTAGAAACTATCTAAATTTATATAATTATTAATCTTAAAATGAAAGTTTAATCCTCGACAGCAAACTACTACTATTCCCTTAATCGCTTTAACCTCAATCTAGCTTACATTTTAATGAACGATTGATCTCATAAACCGCCCTTTTTTCCATTTAATTTCTCGAATGTGACATTTGTTACTGTGTAGCCCTTATTGCGAAATTATCTTTGCCCTAATAATTAGAAACAAAAATTATGAAGAAAATAAATTTAATAGCACTCTTAGCAACCATTTTCATCTCTGCTTTTAGTTATGGTCAAGATACATTGGCTATTTCTAAAACTGATCTTTGGCAGAAGGTGGCCGATAAAAATTTACAAATTAAGATTGCAGATCAGGAGTTTAAATCGGCACAGGCAGATTACAGACAATCCAATTCTTTATTTTTACCCAATATCACCGCTTCACACACGGCTATTGCTACTACTAATCCTTTGATGGCTTTTGGATCTAAATTGAATCAGGCGATTTTGACGGCATCTGATTTTAATCCAGAACTATTAAATAATCCAGATCGAACTACAAACTTTGCCACTAAAATTGAAATTCTGCAACCCATCATCAATATCGATGGATTGTATGGAAGACAGGCGGCAAGAGCAAAGATGAATGCTTATTCGCTACAAACGGAACGCACTAAAGAGTACCTCGAACTAGAAGTCAACAAATCTTTTATGGAATTGCAACTTGCTTATAAAGCTGTTGCCGTTTTAGACAAAGCGAACGCAACTGCTGCCGAAAACTTGAAATTAATAGAAAACTATTTTAAACAAGGGATTCTTCAAAAAACAGATTTGCTATCTGTACAGGTTCGTGTGAGTGAAATAAAAAACCAATTGCAATATGCAAAAAGTAATGTGCAAAATGCCTCTGATTACTTGGCTTTTTTATTGAATGAAGATCTTGGAGACAAAGTATACAAACCCGCTGATGCTTTAGAAAATACCATTAGCATACAAACGATCAACACTTCCCTTTCAGCGAACAGAAAAGATATTCGAGCGATGGATCAATCTACTGAAGCTTATCAAAAAATGTTGTTATCAAGTAAAATGACCTTCTTGCCTCGATTGAATGCTTTTGGAAGTTATGAATTGTACGATGACACACTTTTTGGGACTAACGCAAAAGGATATGTGGTAGGAGCTCAATTATCATGGAATGTATTTGACGGTTATAAATCAATTGGAAAAATGGAAAAAGCGAAGGCTGATTTCCAAAAAGCGGAGATTGAAACACAACAGTACAAAGCTAAAAGCCAACTGGAATTGAATAAAGCAAATCGCCAGCTGAATGATGCTGAGAATAAGGTCAATCTTTCTAAGTTAGATTTAGAACAATCACAGGAAGCATATAGAATTAGAAGCAATCGTTTTACACAAGGTTTAGAAAAAACGACAGACTTACTACAAGCTGAAACTCAAATGTTCAAAAAAGAATTGGAATACTTACAAGCTGTTTTTGAATACAATTATACACAACAGTACTTACAATTCTTAACGAAGTAATAATTAAGAAGAGAGAAAAGAATAAAGATTTAAGACAAAAATAATCAAACGAAAAACCATGAAAAAAATAATAACACTAATTTCAATTTCCCTTTTTATTTTAACATCCTGTAATGGAGAGAAAAAAGAAGCGGTAGCTGAATCTCCTGCAATTGCCGTTACAGTAAGTGGCGTTTCTGAAAATGACAATAGCCCATTTGTAAGTGCAAGTGGGAAAATCGAAGCAGAAAACAGTGCCGATTTGAGTACTAGAATGATGGGCTATGTAACTAAAGTATATGTTCAGATAGGACAAAAAGTAAATGCAGGGCAAACATTAGTAAGTATTAACAACTCTGATTTACTGGCCAAAAAAGCGCAAGCAGACGCTAATATTCTTCAAGCAACTGCAGGGTACAATAGCGCTAAAAAAGATTACGATCGTTTTGTTGCTTTGTTCAAACAACAAAGTGCTTCACAAAAAGAATTAGATGACATGACCGCTCGTTATGAAATGGCCAAAGCGGGACTTGAAGGGGCAAAACAAATGCGAAATGAAGTTTTGGCACAGTTCAATTATTCTAATATTACGGCTCCATTCTCTGGTGTGGTGACTAATACTTTTGTAAAAGAAGGTGATATGGCTAACCCTGGAATGCCATTAGTAAGTATGGAAGGTGCCTCTAAATTAGAGGTAAGCGCCATGGTTTCTGAAACTGATATTACTAGTATAAAAAAGGGAATGCCTGTTAGCATTTTAGTAAAATCATCTAATGAAAAATTGACGGGTAAAGTAAGTGAAGTGAGTTTGTCTGCAAAAAACACGGGTGGACAATATCTGGTAAAAATAAATTTAGATAAAACGGACAGTTCAGTCTTGTCAGGAATGTTTGTAAATGTACAGTTTCCTGTTGAAAACAAATCGAATATTTCCAAAAGTGATGTGATTTTAGTTCCAGAAAGTGCTTTGGTAAGACAAGGTCAACTTACTGGAATATACACTATAGGAAATGAAAATGTAGCGATCTTAAGATGGTTACGTACTGGAAAAACTTATGGTGACCAAGTGGAAGTATTGTCTGGATTATCAGCTGATGAAAACTACATCATCTCTGCTCAAGGAAAATTATTCAACGGAGCGAAGGTAAATGTTCAGTAAAAAAATTAAAGTTTAAAGTTTAAGGTTTAAGGTTTAAAAGTTCAAAAAACAGAACCCCTAAACTGAAAATGAATAAAATAAATATCATTGTTAATTCCAGCGTGAGGGATAGAAGTGAAAATCCTTTTTCGTCAGTTCGAGTTTCCGCTTTTTAGCGGAAGTATCGAGAACAAGAAAAAGATTGAAACGAATAGCCCGACCCTTGTGGTCACGCCCAAATAAAAAAATTATTATGCAAGAAGGAATTTCAGGTAAAATTGCCAATTTTTTCATCAATTCAAAACTAACTATTTTGATGATGATCGGTTTGATGATCATTGGTGTGTACAGTTCTTTTCTTATTCCAAGAGAAGAAGAACCACAAATTAATGTTCCGATGGCCGACGTCATGGTCGGTTATCCAGGAGCGAGCCCTACTGAGGTAGAAAGCCGTGTGGCAAAACCGCTAGAGAAAATCATCTCAAATATCAAAGGGGTGGAACACGTGCATACGATGGCTATGAATGGTCAGGCGATGCTTATTGTTCAATTTTATGTAGGTCAGGATGTAGAGCGTTCGTATGTGAAGTTATACGACGAACTGGCAAAACACGAAGATATGTTCCCAAAAGGAGTGTACAAACCAATGGTAAAAACTCGTTCTATTGATGATGTACCAATGCTTGGAATCACGCTTTGGAGCGACAAAATGGACGATTTTCAGCTGCGTCAAATTGCCGAAGAAGTAACATCTGAAGTTGAAAAAGTAAAAGATGTTGCGATTACTAAAGAAATTGGTGGAAGAAGCCGAGTGCTCAAAGTGATTTTGGACAAAGATAAAATGGCAGAGAATGGCATCGACCCTATGGGTATTATGCAAATGATTCAAGCGAATAATAGCAGTTCGCAATCAGGGAGTTTTGTCAATAACGATGAGGAATATTTAATTACGACAGGGAAGTTCTTAACCTCAGCTGACGATGTAGAAAATCTGGTTGTAGGGATTAATAAAAATATGCCTGTTTACTTAAAACAAGTGGCTACAGTTCAAGACGGTCCGTCTACCGCAAAAAGTTATGTATCCTTTGGGTATAGTAAATCAAACGAAAAATACAAAGACGCAAAATCTGAATATCCTGCCGTAACCATATCTGTAGGGAAGGTCAAAGGTGCGGATGCGATGAAAATTTCGGAGAAAATCATTGATAAAGTAAACCATTTAAAAACTACTATCATACCTAATGATGTTCATGTCGAAGTAACTAGAAATTACGGTGAAACGGCATCAGATAAAGTGGGTGAATTATTGCTACACTTGGGTATTGCAATTTTGGCGGTAACGTTCTTAGTGATGCTTGCTATGGGCTGGAGAGGTGGATTAGTTGTTTTCTTCTCAGTACCATTGACTTTTGCATTGACCTTATTCAGTTATTATATGCTGGATTATACATTAAATAGAATCACGCTTTTCGCCTTAGTATTCGTAGTGGGAATTGTCGTCGATGACAGTATTATTATCGCAGAGAATATGCACAGGCATTTCAAGATGAAGCGATTACCATTTAAACAAGCCGCTATTTATGCGATAAATGAAGTAGGAAACCCAACGATTTTAGCAACATTTACGGTTATTGCAGCTATTTTACCAATGGCGTTTGTATCTGGAATGATGGGACCTTACATGAGTCCGATGCCTATAGGCGCTTCGATTGCCATGATATTGTCGCTGTTTGTTGCATTGACTGTTACGCCTTATTTAGGATATCATTTATTACAAGAAAAAGATACACAAGAACATAAAGAGCAGGAAGGACTAGAAACTAGTTTTATCTATAGAATGTACAACAAGCTGGAACGTCCTTTACTGGAAAGTAGCATGAAGCGAAGAGTACTTGTGGGAGTGACTGTTTTATTATTGTTTGGTTCTGTTGGTATGTTTTTTACCAAATCCGTATTAGTAAAAATGTTGCCTTTTGACAACAAAAATGAATTTCAAGTGGTAATTGATATGCCCGAAGGAACGACTCTGGAAAGAACATCAGCGGTTACTAAAGAAATTGCGCAGTATTTAACCACAATTGCAGAGGTTGTTGATTATCAAAACTACATTGGAACATCGGCACCAATCACTTTTAACGGATTAGTTCGTCATTATGATTTGCGTGGTGGAAGTAATATGGCTGATATTCAAGTGAACTTATTGCACAAAGAAGATCGAAAATTACAAAGTCACGACATTGCTAAAAATGTGCGTCCGCAAATTCAGAAAATCGCTAAAAAATATGGTGCGAATGTAAAAATTATCGAAGTTCCGCCAGGACCTCCTGTTTTGTCAACATTGGTTGCTGAAGTTTATGGTCCAAATTACAAAGACCAAATTAAAGTAGCGCAACAAGTAAAAGATATTCTTCATAAAACAGATGGTATTGTAGATATTGACTGGACTGTAGAAGACAATCAAACAGAATACAAGCTGGAAGTTGATAAAGAAAAAGCAATGCTAAATGGGATTGCACCGCAACAAATAGTTGGGAATTTGACTTATTTATTGAAAGAATATCCTGTTTCTAATTTGTATGCTGAAAATTCAAATGACAATGTAGGTATTGTTCTTTCGCTTGACGATAAAGACAAAACAAGCTTGCAAGACATTCAGAACTTAAAAATAAAAGGAAGCCAAGGGAATATGATTCCGGTGAGTGATTTAGTAAAAGTAAAAACAGATACGTTACAAAAAACCATTTATAGAAAAGATCAAAAACGTGTGGTTTATGTTACCGCTGATATGGCTGGCGCATTAGAAAGTCCTGTGTATGCCATTCTGGGAATGACGGAGAAATTAGACAAAATGAATATCCCAAAAGGATATAAAGTCAATGAATTATACATGGATCAACCAACAGATGAAAGTGATTTCACTGTAAAATGGGATGGTGAATGGCAGATTACTTTAGAAGTATTCCGTGATTTAGGAGTAGCCTTTCTAGTAGCTATCGTGATAATTTACATGTTGATTGTGGGCTGGTTCCAGAACTTTAAAACACCTATGGTGATGATGTTAGCGATTCCGCTATCCTTAATTGGAATTGTGTTTGGCCACTGGTTGTTAGGTGCTTATTTCACAGCAACTTCTTTCATTGGTATGATTGCTTTGGCAGGAGTTATGGTTAGAAACTCGGTTTTACTGATTGACTTTATCGAAATAAGATTGAATGACGGTGTGCAGTTAAAACAAGCGATTATTGAGGCTGGAGCAGTAAGAACCTCTCCTATTCTATTGACAACTGGAGCAGTAGTTATTGGAGCTTCTATTATCTTATTTGATCCACTGTTTCAAGGATTGGCAATTTCGTTAGTATTTGGAGCTATCGTTTCTACTATTCTAACATTGATTGTAGTGCCGTTGATTTATTATGTGACGGAGAGAAAGAAATGGGAAACATCTAACGAACCAACATCTAACGAAGAGCAATAAACAAAAATAGAATGGCACGCAGATAAAACGGATTTGAGTCGATTTCCACAGATTAAAATCCGTTTTTATCCGCTACATCTGCGTTATCCGTGTTCCATTTTTAGTGTACAATTCCAAAACAAAAAAACAAATGAAACTACTTATTATAACCGCCATAGCGGCATTTGACCAAGACATCAAAAAAATGCTAAAACAAGCCGAGGTAAAAAACTTTAGCTACAAAGAGGTAACAGGATTTAAGGATATTTCGGAAGTGTCAATGGAAGGAAATTGGTTTGGAAGCGAAATGAGCGAAAACGAATCCATACTCTATTATGCCTTTGTAGACAATGGAAATGTAGATACATTGATCGAAAAAGTAAACGAATTCAATACGCAGCAAGAAAGTTTATCAAACATTCATGTGGCAGTATTAAATATTGAAAAACACAACTAATAAAAATTATAAAAAATGAAAAATAAAGTATTTAGAATTGTAGTAGGCTCTTTTATCCTAATCAGTTTAGCATTGGCAATCTATGTAAATATAAACTGGTTGTGGTTTACGGTATTTATAGGCGTTAATTTAATTCAATCTGGTTTTACTAAATGGTGTTTATTGGAAACTATTTTGACTAAATTAGGATTGAAAGACTAATTCCAGTTTTGATATAAAATTCAAAATCCGAGTTGCAACAGCAGCTCGGATTTTTTTATGCACTTATTTTTTTGGGTTACTTATGGTTTATTGGCTAGATATAGTCATCGAAAACAAATAAAAAAGGAAAGGAACGAAAATGAATCTAGACCTTGCGATACGTCTCTCGAAAGCTATTTTAGATTTCAAATCAATCATCACTTAATTAGATAAACACACAATATTTTCCCAATAAATTATTGGATACAAAACAATTGACTATATTTGCATCGCACACGATATAAACGACTGCGATTAAAATAAAAACGATGAGTAAAACTATAGAAACTACGTTAACGCAAAATATTTTCAGAATACTATTAGCCTTTTTTATGGTCTATGCTGGATTCAGTCACCTTACTTTTAATAGAGTTGACTTTCAGGCACAAGTACCAGACTGGTTGCCGCTAAGCAAAGACTTGGTGGTAATACTATCAGGCGTAGTAGAAATGGCATTGGGTCTCGGTTTGGCTTTTTGGAAAAAGGAACGAGCAACTTTCGGTTGGGCACTGGCACTATTTTTCGTTTTAGTGTTTCCTGGAAATATTGCGCAATACTTGGATCATAAAGATGCTTTTGGAGCTTTAAATTCAGATAACGCACGTTTAACACGTCTGTTTTTCCAACCCGTACTGATCGCCTGGGCCTTGTGGTCAGCAGGTTCGTATCAAGCTTGGAGAAATAGTAAAACAAACAACTAATTATGGATGATGCTCAATTAAAATTAAGCAACCAAGTCTGTTTCCCGATCTACTCTGCTTCTCGTTTGATCACTAAGGCCTATAAACCTTACTTAGACGAAATGGGGATTACTTATCCACAGTATTTGGTATTAATGGTTCTCTGGGAAAACGATATCCTTTCTGTAAATCAGATTACAGAAAAGCTACTTCTGAACACTAACACTCTTTCTCCATTGCTAAAACGCATGGAGAGAATGCAACTGCTACAACGTAATCGCTCTGAATCAGATGAAAGAAGTGTTATTGTACAGCTTACAGAAAAAGGAAAAAACTTAAAAGACCAAGCAAAGCCCATTCCTGATCAACTCATCAAAATATTGCTTACTGAAAACATCAAGATATCCGATGTACTGCAGCTAAAAGAGATGCTG
>TARA_R110000868_G_scaffold126043_8_pt1 | contig 43068 bp, 38 predicted proteins | sample TARA_R110000868 | Tara Oceans TARA_R110000868 (sample SAMEA4397489) | marine metagenome | biome: Polar Biome; feature: [SRF] surface water layer (ENVO:00010504); material: water (ENVO:00002006), including particulate matter (ENVO:01000060) such as... | depth 5 m | reverse complement strand
CGCCGCCGCGGCTCTTGGATCAGCGGGACCAGATCAGACTGTGTCCGCCCTCGACCTCCACCAGGGAGGCATAGATCGGCGCCGGGAAGCTGGGATCGTCGAGCTTGACCGAGAGGTACTCGCGGTTCTGCTGGCTCGTCTTCTTCCAGGCGGCGCCGAACTCGGTCTGGCCGGCGAAGATCCGGAAGTCGGGGGCCTTGTCGTCGGTCTTCTCGTTGGGCCGCAGAACCGCCGCCTTGACGTTGAGGGTGAGGGTCTTGATCGAACCGGTGTAGCCGTCGCCTTGAGCGGTGAAGGTGCCGATGGTGGCCATGTCAGTCTCTCCATTGCTTCGGGCCACGCCTGCCGCGGCCTCGATGGCGATCGGGAGACCGGGGCGCGGGCGGCGCGCAGGGAGAGAGAAACGAGCCCCCGCAGCGAAGCGGAGGACCGCGGAAAGAGACTTTCTTGTCGCGCGAGGAAGGCCGTCAGGCCGGGGATGAAAGTCGCGATAGCGGTTGCGCCAGCCGACCGGGTTTCGGTCAGATCCGCCTCATTGAGAGGCCGCGCCGGCTGGCGCGAGAAAGATGCGAGACGATGGTCACCTCGCACCCCGACATCACAGGCGCCCCCCTCGGTCGGTTGGGACCCGTCAGACGTCCGGGGCTCAGGCCGCGATCGGGAAGACCTTCTCGACGTCGAGGCTCCCTGCGGGCAAAGCTCGCAACAGGTCCGCTTGGGGCCGCTGAAGATTGAGCCAGGCCGCGCCGTCCTCGGGACGCAGCAGCACGATCTGGCGGTCGTGATAGGGGGCGATATCCGCTCCCGGCTCCGTGGTCAGCATGGCGAAGGCACCATCCTTGACCAGTCCCGCCACCCAGAAAAGTCGCTGGCCGGAAAGGGTGAAGCGCCATTTGGTCTTTCGCTTCTGTCCGGGCTCGGGGTCGGTGAATTCGAAGAATCCGTCCGCCGGGATCAGGCACCGGTGCGATCCCTCGAAGGACCGCCCATCGGATCGGAAGTTGAACACCGGTCGCCCGCCCGGTCCCTTCCAGGCCCATGGCGTCATCACCGCTTCCGGCCCGGCCTTCCCAATGTGGATGACCGGCGCCCGGTCGCCGATCCGCACCGAGGCCATCGGGCCGAAGTTCGGCATGCCGCCGGGAAACGCCAGCCGGTCGCCGGTCACATTGAAGGCTGCGATGACGTCATCGAACGGCAGGATGAGTTGATACTCGTTGCACATGGCCGGACCTCCAGTGACGTCCTGACGAGGATTTCACGGGTCCGGCGTCTCCGCAATCCGGGGATAAGGCGTCAAACCGTTTGACTCTGACGTCGCCTTAGAACCAGAACGTTTCAAGAACATTTATGGCCTAAGGAGGATCTCGACCATGCAGGCCGTCTGCCCGGCCGATCTTGAAGACCTGCGCGCCCAGGTGCGCACCCTAGAGCGGGCCGATCGCAAATCGTTCGGCGTGCTTCCGTTCAAGGTGGCTGCGCTGGACGCCGTCCTTCCGGGCGGGGGGCTCGCACTGGGGGCATTGCACGAAGTGGCCGGCGGCGGAGACGACGCTGTGGGCGGCGCTGCAGCGGCGCTGTTCGCGGCGGGCATCGTCGCCCGCCTGCCCGGACAAGTGCTGTGGTGCATCACCCGACCGGACCTGTTCGCCCCGGCGCTTAGCCAGGCCGGGCTCAATCCAGACCGGGTCATCTATGTCGAGGCCGGGGACGAAAAGTCTTTGATGGCCTGTTTCGAGGAGGGTCTGCGGCATGGCGGACTGGCTGGTGTCGTTTGCGAGACCTCGCGTCTGACCATGACCGCCTCCCGACGCCTTCAGCTCGCGGCAGAGGCGTCAGGGGTCGTCGGTGTGGCGGTCCGCCGATGGAGACGGGCGGCCGAGGCGGCCGACTTCGGCCAGCCGACCGCCGCCGCCACACGGTGGCGCGTCAGTGCCGAGCCGTCGGCTCCCTTGCCGGTTCCCGGCGTTGGCCGGGCGCGGTGGCGGATCGAACTCATGCGCTGCCGCGGCGCCGACGCGGCGGATTTCATTCTGGACGCTTGCGATGAGACGGGTCGTCTCGCTCTTCCTGCCAAACTGGTCCGTCGATCGGCTGCGCCGGCGACTGGGCGCCGACGCGCCGCCGCCTGATCAGCCCCTCATCCTCACTGGCAGGATGGGTCGCAAGCGGGTTGTAACGGCTTGCAATGCCGCTGCCGCCGCATGCGGCGCGCGTGTCGGCATGGCGGCGACCCATGCCCAGGCGCTGATCCCCAGCCTGGACGTGAAAGACGCCGACCCAGACGGCGACGCCGACGCCCTGGATCGTCTCGCTCTGTGGGCCATGCATCGATATGCGCCGGTATGTCAGGCCGATCCACCGGATGGCGTGGCGATCGACATCACCGGCGCCGCGCACCTTCAGGGGGGCGAGGTGGCGCTGTTGAGCGATCTGACAGCGCGGCTCCGAAGCGTGGGCATAGGCGGCCGCTGCGTCATCGGCCCCACTTGGGGCGCCGCCCATGCGGTCGCACGCTTTCGCGACGACCAGACCCTCATCGCAGACGACGGCATCGATGTGGCCCTCGCCCCCTTGCCGCTCGAGGCGTTGCGCCTCCCGGTGGACCTTCCTGCCGACTTGAGGCGCATGGGGTTCGAGCGGATCGGCGACATCGCCCACCGGCCGCGCGCGCCGCTTCAGCTGCGTTTCGGCGCGGCGCTGGGACGACGACTCGACCAGGCCTATGGCAGGTCGGGCGAGCCTCTGATCCCTGTAGAGGCACCCGAGATGCCCCGTGTAGAACGGGTCTTCGCCGATCCGATCGGAGCGCCTGAGACGCTGGCCCGCTACGCCGGAGCCCTCGCCGAAACCCTGTGCGGACAGCTCGAAACGCGCGGCCTTGGCGCGCGCCGCCTCGACTGGCTCTGCTTTCGCGTCGACAACCGGATCGAGGCCGTTCGCATCGGCTTGGCCCAGCCGATCAGGGATGCAAGCCGGTTGACGCGGCTGCTGACCGACAAGATCGAAACGATCGAGCCGGGCTTCGGCATCGAGCGCATGACGCTCGCGGCCAGCGCGGCCGAGCCGCTGAACTGGCGGCCCGCCGCGACGCGTCTCGGCGCTGAGGCCGCGCCGGACGTGTCGTTGCTGATCGATACCCTGTCGAACCGCATCGGTGCTGAACGGCTTTATCGACTGGCCCCTGTGGAGAGCGATGTCCCGGAGCGTTCCACCTGCAAGGTCGCGCCTCTGGCGGCGCCGACCGGAACGGCCTGGATGCCGGACTGGCCGCGCCCGACGCGGCTGTTCCGGAGACCCGAGCCGATCGAGACCATGGCGCTGTTGCCTGACAACCCGCCGACCCATTTCACCTGGCGCGGGGTCCGCCGCCGTGTCCGCCGGGCGGACGGCCCTGAACGGATCTTCGGCGAATGGGGTCGCCGCGATGCCGAGATGTGGGCGGTCCGCGACTACTTCCAGGTCGAGGACGACGCAGGCGAACGCTTCTGGCTGTTCCGCGCCGGCGACGGCGAGGATACCACGACCGGATCGCAGGGCTGGTTCATCCACGGGCGTTTCGGATAAGCCCTAATCGGCCCAGCGGTTTCAGATGCGAGACGGGAAGCCTCAAAGCGTCTCTTGAACAGTGCGTATCCATCGCCGCTCGAAATCGGTGAGTTCGTCAACGTCATCGACTTCGAGTCCGCGGAGCTTCGAAATGACGGCGTCGAGCACAATGTGCGGTTCGAGACGCGCCGAAATCTTCCCGGCGATTTGAAGTGGAACACCATATTCGTCCAGCGCTGCCACGGTTGCGGGAAGGAACAGATGGCTCGCTGCTTCGGCGTAGACGGTATAATCACCGGCCCGTAAATCCAACATTGGGGCCACTTCGAGCTGGATGTTGTGGATGACCATGAGGTCTTGCGGAAAACTAAAGCTGACGATGTTTCGGGTGATTTTCAACGCTTCGTCGATCTTCGACGATATGTCCTGGTGCGGAAGCACGCCATCGGCGACGTCCGACAAATAAGCCTGCAAGCCACCGGGCTGGCTTAGGCGGGACAGATGCCAATGGAGCTGGCTGGCCGAGGTGATACCTAGGTTCTGCATCGGAACGCCCGAGAGAAAGTCCATGATCACTTGTGCGACTGCGATGAGCTGCTGCTTCTTAGGAAACCCGCGCCAAGTATAGAGATCTGACCTCTCAACCATCTCGTCGTAGAGGGCGCGAGCGATGAGATTTTGCGTGTCAGGTTCGACCGAGCCGTTCAGGCGTATGGTGTCCTCGCTCAGGAAGCTGTCCTTGAGCGCGGCTGCGACGCGAGATCGGGATATATCTGTGAGGTCCCGATCCTCCAGCTGCATGATCAGCGAGAGCGGCGTTTCCTGATCTTGCTCGCCCACCGGATACTCGACCACGGTTTCTTCATCCGCGGGGGCCTTCTCTAACATGTAGACCTTGCCGATGAAGTAGCGGCCCATGCGACCGGCCCGGCCCTGGATGTTCTTGTATGTGAAGAAGTCGAGCACGTTCTTATTGCGACGGCGATCGTAGACAATCACGTTCTCTGCGGCAGTGTTTACGCCCTCGATAAGCGTCGAGGTGCATATGAGGCGCGTAATGATGCCCTCATTGAATAGCCGAACCATGTGCTGCTGGAGGGCGCGAGGGATGCCTCCATGGTGCAATCCGATACCTCTTCGCATCGCCTTTGAGACAACCCATTCGGAGTGAAAATTCTCGTCGATCCATTCCGCATGCTCGGCGCACGCGGGAATGTCCTCTTTGGCCACCTCCCGCATCAAGGTTCCGGCAACGCGCGCAGCGCTCCCGGGTGCTTGGCAATAGATCAAGGTCGCCGTATCGAGCTTACGGCAGAGCTCGACCAGCTTCTGGTCCCGTTCATCACCACGGGTCGGGAGGTCAAAGTTGACCACATCCACCGCGACAGTGGAGTACTCGGAAGGGATGAAGTGGATTTCATAGCGATCTAGGCCCTTGATCGCGTGAATATTGGGTCCGAGCAGATAGAACTGCGCCTTGGTCCCCGCGAGTTGGTGAAACGCGAGATTGAGTTCGATGGCGCGCCGTTTGTCCGTCTCATGGCGCAAGTCGAGCTTGTAGAATTCGTCGATAACGAAAAAGTCGACATTCGACAGGTCGATGCGTTGACGGACACGCTCCTGCGTCAGAACGTAGACATTCGTCGTCTTCAGGTCTGCCGTCTGGGTCGGGTGTGTGATCACATGAACCGCGTCCCTGAAACGGCGAACGAGGCGCTTCCGGGTCTCGTCGATCAGAGCCAGCGTCGGCACCACGATGACGATCTTCTTGAACTTGCCCAGCGCGATCATGGCATCGATCAGCAGGCTTTTACCTACGCTCGTTGAAGCGCTGAGCACCACATTCGAGCCGGTCCGGAGCTGGTAATAGACTTTCGCCTGGAGGCTGTGAAAGACCTCGTCCATTCCGTCCGGTCGGTGAAGCTCATAGGCGAGGCGATCATCGTCTTGGGCGAAACGGAGCGTTTCGCTCATATAGGGATAGAGACCGACCGCCCGGACGAGCGACGTCAGAACCTGCATCTCGAACTCGTCAAAGGCGTCACTTCGCGCCAGTGCGCGGATCACCAAGTCCCGTCCATCCTGCGCGGCCTCCTTGTCATTGACGTGGTTTGCGATCGCGCGCAGCAGATCGAACGGCTGGATGCCGTCGAAGTCCTGCTCGGCCAGGGCCGCTCTCACACGCGCATAGTTCATGACAGCCCCAGATTTTCGGCGAACTGGTCCTGGAGCGCCGAAAGCTTCTCCACCGGGATAAGGAAGATGTGGACCCGGACTTCCTGCACTGAGGCCGGGAGGCTTGCCGTCACCCCTGCCCCAAGGGCGCTGAGTTCGGTCAGGAGATGGGTTTCGTAATCATCAGCGTGCCCTCTCGAGAGCACCTCGCTGTCATAGGCCACCAAGATGGGCAGGCAGAGGACCTTGATAAAGTCATCAATCGGCGCGCCGGGCGCGAGGGCCTCGCCGATGGCGTGGTCTGTGTAATGTTGAGGCTCCCTCAGCTGCAGAATGATCCCTCGCTCCTCAACGAGCAGTTCAGTGTCAAGCGCCGTCGTGAGTTCGGCGCTGATGCGTGCGAACAGAGGCGCAGGGTCTTTTTCGTCGAACAGATGCGTGCGCCCGATCCAGAGCTCATCGCCCTTCTCACCGTGCACCAAGTGAGCATTCTTCGTGACCCGGTCGCCATGAACCGAACGGTGAAACAACTTGCAGGGCACGGGCTCACTGCCGAACCAGTGCCGCAACACCGCATGGAGCAAGGTCTCCGCCAGCAAACTCGAAACATCCAACGCTCGCTCGGCCTGAACGGCGCGTAGACCGGCCTCGAGCTTTTCCCGCATATTCAGGGCTGTGATTTCGACGAGTTCGCTGGCTTTGAGGGTCAGTTCCGGAACCCAGTCGGCGAGATGGCGAGCCAACTGCTTTGAGCGCCAGATTTTACGCTCGTACCGCGCGTCATAGCCTGATGATGATCGACGAAATGATGCGTCCTCAATGCGATGAACTTCTGCGAAGAAGCGATCGCCTTTAGTTCTGTAGGGCTTGGATGTTCGAGCTTGGGCGGCGCTCGTGTCCGCCAAATGCTTGTCCCACCAAGCCACAGCTTGCTCACGCGTGATTGTCTTCTGGTCGGTGCTCTTGCGAGACGCCACGGCGGCGGCGTCCACGATCCCGAGCAGGTCAGTGTAGATCGCCTTCACGTGCGAGTTGGTGGGATTGGCGCCTGCTCCCTCGGCCATCGTGTTGATCACCTGCAGGTTCTTCAGCTCGACATGGTCGACCCCGGGCAGCACTTCCCAGTGCGCATTCCGGCCCCAGTAGGCAAGATCATGGCCCATCACCGACTTAGTGCCGCTATGTTTCGCCAGAAGCTTCACTGCAAGCGTTTCGACGGGACCATCTGTTGCGCGTTTATCAACAGGATCCAGGAGCGCAGCAGCGGTGTGGTTCACTGGCCGACGAGTGACAATCCGGAATCGGGCGTTGTGCCCGTCGGTGTCCGTGAGGAGTGATTTCTCTGCGATCGAAGTCGGACGCTCCTTTCCCGACGGATCACGATCCGTGAGTTCCTTGAAGGTCCACTTATTGTCTCGGTCTGTACTCTTGACCTGAACATATTCGCGAAAAGTTTCCGCGGTACGGCGATGCACAAGCGTAATATCATCACTCGTTTCACATTCCACCTGCGCCATTCTGCGATCACCGATCATCTGCAGAACAAACATAGCTGCGACATGGTCCTGGTACTTGAACCCCAGACGCGCAGATACGCCGCCTGCATCTGATGTTGCGCTCACGTCTGGGGGCCCTCGCGACTCGTTCCCGGATCACTCCAATCATGGAGTGATGTTCAACTTTATCAAAGACAAGGATCGCGCGGAGCGTGTGCGCGCGCCCAATCTTGCAGATTGCAAGGACAACGCGGATGCCGTAACGGAACAAAACGTAAACATTTGCCCGCCGATGCAATATGCTGAGCTCCAGTGCGCCTCCCACTTCTCGTTCTTGCGCGGCGCGAGCGGATGCGACGAGCTTTTCGCCCAAGCCGCCGTCAGTGGTCTGAAGGCGCTCGCCGTTACCGACGTGAACAGTGTCGCCGGGATGGTCCGGGCCCATGAAGCCGCCAAGGCGACCGGCATCCGTCTCATTATTGGCTGTCGCATCCAACTTACCGACGAGACCGCCATTCTGGTCTATCCAACCGATCGTGGTGCCTACAGCCGGCTGTGTCGATTGCTCACCATCGGCAAGTCCCGGGCCGGCAAGGGCGCCTGTCATCTAGACTGGTCCGATCTGGCCGACCATGCCGACGGCCTAATCGCCGTACTCGTGACCGATCGCGCCGATGCGCTATGCCGCAGACGTCTCTCCGCTCTGTCCGGCATCTTCGGAGTTGATGCCTACTGCGCCCTGACGCTGCGCCGCCGGCCTCGCGATCAGATGCGCCTTCATCAGCTATCCGAGCTCGCCATCGAGATCGGAGTGAAGACCGTCGTGACCAACGACGTGCTCTTCCATCATCCTGACCGCCGCATTCTCCAGGACGTCCTGACCTGCATTCGCGAAGGCTGCACGATCGATGACGTCGGCTTCAAGCGCGAGCGTTCCGCCGACCGCTACCTGAAACCCGCCGAAGAAATGCACCGGCTCTTTGCCCGATACCCCGAGGCTCTCCATCAAACGGTCGAGATCGCGGATCGCTGTCGGTTCAACTTGAACGAGCTATCGTACCAGTACCCGAAGGAGGCTGCCTTCCTTGGGTTGACGCCACAGCAGGCCTTGGAGCAGCTGACTTGGGAGGGCGCGACAGAGCGCTATCCTGACGGCTTGCCCGACAAGGTCCGGGCCAGCCTCAAGCATGAACTGACGCTGATCGAGGCGCTCGGATATGCGCCCTACTTCCTTACGGTGAACTCGATCGTCCGCTTCGCCAGAAGCCGGGACATCCTCTGCCAGGGGCGCGGGTCCGCCGCCAACTCGGCGGTCTGTTTCGTGCTCGGCATCACCTCCATCGATCCCGGCCGTAACGACCTGCTGTTCGAACGTTTCATCAGTCAGGAGCGTAAGGAGCCGCCGGATATCGATGTCGACTTCGAGCACGAGCGGCGCGAGGAGGTCATTCAGTGGATCTATGAGACCTACGGTCGGAACCGCGCGGCGCTCTGCGCCACAGTGATCCGTTATCGGTCTCGCGGTGCCCTGCGCGACGTCGGCAAGGCCCTCGGCCTGTCCGAGGACCTGATCAAGACCCTGTCGTCCCAGGTCTGGAGCTACTCCAGCGAAGGGGTCGAAGATCAGCATGTCCAGGAGCTGAACCTTAATCTCCAAGACCGTCGCCTACGGTTGGCGCTTGACCTGTCGCGCCAGCTGATCGGCTTTCCGCGTCACCTGAGCCAGCACCCCGGCGGGTTCGTGCTGACAGACGAGCGGCTTGATGATCTCGTTCCCATCGAACCCGCGGCGATGAAGGATCGACAGGTCATCGAGTGGGACAAGGATGACATCGACGCCCTGAAGTTCATGAAAGTCGATGTTCTCGCCTTGGGAATGCTGAGCTGCATGCGGCGCGGTCTGGATCTGCTTCGCGACCACAAGGGGATTGGACTCGACCTGGCAACCATCCCGGCTGAGGACCCGAAGACCTACGCCATGATCCGCAAGGGGGACACGCTCGGGGTCTTCCAGATCGAGAGCCGGGCCCAGATGGCCATGCTTCCCCGGATCAAGCCGCGCACCTTCTATGACTTGGTGATCGAGGTGGCGATCGTTCGACCCGGCCCGATCCAGGGCGATATGGTCCATCCCTACCTGCGTCGGCGCGAGGGCAAGGAGCGTGTCGACTATCCCACGCCGGAGCTGGAGCGGGTGCTCGGCAAGACGCTCGGCGTACCCCTGTTTCAGGAACAGGCGATGCGCGTCGCTATCGAATGCGCGGGGTTCACGGCGTCCGAGGCCGATCAGCTGCGTCGGGCCATGGCAACGTTCAAATTCACCGGCGGGGTCAGCCACTTCAAAGACAAGCTGGTCGGCGGCATGGTCGAGCGAGGCTATTCGGCGGAGTTTGCCGAGAAGACCTTCAGCCAGCTCGAGGGCTTCGGTTCTTATGGCTTCCCCGAGAGCCATGCGGCCTCGTTCGCTCTGATCGCCTACGCTTCGTCCTGGCTCAAATGCCACCATCCCGACGTCTTCTGCGCCGCCCTGCTGAACGCCCAGCCTATGGGCTTCTACGCCCCAGCCCAGATTGTTCGTGACGCGCTTGAGCACGGCGTCGAGATACGTCCGGTCTGCGTCAACGCCAGCCGCTGGGACTGCACCCTTGAGCCCACGGACCGCGAAGACCGGTTCGCCGTCCGCCTGGGTCTGCGCATGGTGCGCGGCTTGGCGAACGCCGACGCGGGGCGTCTCGTCCTTCACAGACAGGCCGCAACCTTCAGCAGCGTCGAGGATGTCTGGCGAAGGTCCTCAACGCCGGTGGGCGCGCTCACACGCCTCGCCGAAGCGGACGCTTTCCTCCCCGCCCTCGGCCTGCAAAGGCGAGAGGCCCTATGGGCTATCAAGGCGCTTCGCGACGATCCACTGCCGTTGTTCGCCGTCGTCCAAGACGATGGCGCGACGACGCCAGAGGTCGCTGAACCGTGGCTGACCCTGCCGGCCATGCCCGCCGGTCAGGAGGTGGTGGAGGACTACAGCCACGTTGGTCTGACGCTCCGCGATCACCCGGTCGCCTTTCTGCGCGATACGCTCCAGTCTCGTCATGTCATGACCTGCGCCGACGCATCGGCTATGCGCGATCGCCGACTGACCCGCGTCGCTGGCCTGGTCCTGGTTCGCCAGAAGCCGGGCTCGGCCAAAGGCGTGATGTTCATCACCATCGAGGATGAGACGGGCGTGGCCAACCTAGTCATCTGGCCCAGCCTCTATGAGGAGCAGCGCCGGATCGTCCTTAGCGCCAGCCTTCTCATCGTCGACGGGAACGTCCAGCGCGAGGGCGAGGTCGTCCACATTGTGGCGACCCGCCTGCACGACGGCTCAGACCTCCTAGCCTCGCTAGGCCAACGCGGTCCCTTCCCCCTGCCCCACGGCCGCGGCGACGAAGTCTATCGGGGCAGCGCACCCGACGCCCGATCGCCCAAGCCCCGGGACATCTACATCCCCAACATGTCGCTGGAGGCGATCAAGTTACGGACCCGCGATTTTAGGTAGGGCCTTCGCCTACGAACGGCTGGATCAGTAGAACGGAGCGTCGAGCAGTTCCGATCTGCGCACCGGGAGGGAAAAACCATAGGCACGGATCAGGCTTGAAACGGTGTCGGCGAGCCAAACCGGTGCAAAAGGCGACAGCACGACGGAGTCGATCAACCGCTCCAGATCGCAGGCGATTATTCGCCCCGAAGCCGGCTCCTCAGTGTCATTCTCCAACACGGCTCTAACCTCGCGCTCGTGCTGCAGAGATGCGCGCTTGCAGAAGATCGCCTGTTCCCGGCTCGCGAAGGATGTCCGGAAATCTATGTAGTGAACCTTGCCGACGATTGCCGTCGGCTCACTCGCCGTTGCGTCCCAAAGCGCCGCCGCCGACGACTGGATCGCGATCCCGGCGATCGACGGCGGACAGTAGAGGCGCCATAGCGCCTCCGACTCGCCGCTGTTTGCGTGCCAGCAGCTCACGAGCTTGTCGCGAGACCGCCGCGCGGCGGCTTTCGTCTCGGACAGCAGCCTCCGAGCGTCTTCCTCGATCTGCTCACGTGTCAGGTCCGGAACCAGTGGGTAGGGACCGCCTGCTTCGACGACGTCCCGAAACCGCGAGATGTAGTGATTATCCCACTCCGCTTCGCGGCTCGCGAGACCGATCGCGCCCTCGAAACGATCTTCCAGCGTGTCGGCCCGCGGGAAGTAGAGCCCCTTATGGTCAAGGAGCGCGACGAACTTCGCGAGATCCATGTATCGCCACAGCGGCGTCTGGTCGGGAACCGCCAGCTGCAATGTGCCATGGGGATAGACCGGCGTTGCGAGTTCGATGAGCCGATCCGCGCAGCAGGCGCGTGTATAGAGAGGTTCGTCGTCCTTTCCGTATCCGGCAAACAGCGGACGGCCGGGAAAGGCGATGTGGTCGCAAACACCGCAGGTGTTCCACTGCGCGGTCATGAGCCTTCGCAATGAGTGGGTGACCCTGCCGGTCGACTTCAGACGATCGAAGACCACCTGGTCTTCCGGCTGGATATCAATCATGCCGATGGTCTTCCCGCGTTAAGCGTCGCTTTCCGCTTGAAGCCGAAGTTCGGCGAGGCGAGTTTCGCAGACCGTCGCCGTCAGGCCGCGCAGAATTTCCACCCGCTCCGTGAGCCAGTCAAGTTCCTCGCGGCTGATTTTGTAGTGCTCGGAGTAGCGAGCCTTGACGTAGGCCTCGCGCAGAAGCTCGAAGCAACGGCGCTCGAACTTGGTCTCTCGCGGCCAAGCTTTAGCCAAGCGGGGGTCGATCGCTTCCGCTTTCTTCCTGAGGAAAGCGAGGTTGTGCGCCTTCCCGCTGTAGAGGGTCACCACCAGCAGGACACAATGGTAAAGGTGCTCGGACGCTTGATGCAGGCTGAACGCCGCAAGGTTGTTACTTTCGCGATGGGCGTAAAAGGCAGCTCCGGCCTGAAACTCCTTTGAGCTGTGCATCCATTTCGAGAAGAAGCCTTCAGCCTCAAGAAGCGCGGCCTTAGCCCTGATAGTAGCCGGCTTGTGCAGCTTGGCGCCAGGCGTGTCGTAGAGAAGAACGCCGTCGCGAAGGATATCGGCAAAGAAGTAGCGGCCCCGGTCGAGCTGTTCGTTCACGTCATCAAGACTGTGAACGATGATGCTGACCGGCGTTCGAATCTCGCCCTCGCCCGGCATCGTCCGGTTGGTCGCGTCGAACCAGAACTCGCCGTCGGTCAGGTCCTCATGATCAACGATGACCAGCAAGTCGAAGTCCGAGAAGTAGCGGCCAACCGGATCGTGCACCCAATCGCCACGCGCATATGATCCGTAGAGAATGACTTTGAGAATCTTGCCGTTCTTCAGGCGCTCGGCGCGGCGCGTCGCGATCGCTTCCTCGAAGGAGGCGCGGATCACGCCCACGACGTGACGCAGCTCGGATTGCTTGGGCAGCGGCAGATGATCAAGGGTCTTCTTCACAGTATGAGTCTCCCCGAGCCAGCCTCTTGCGGCAATAGATTTCTGCGGCTTTCTTGCCGCCAACTCTAGATCGGGGCTCTTAGGCAACGATGTCCAGCGAAACGCGACAAACAGTAGAGCTCGATATCGAGCGAGATTTTCCGGCGGACTGCGTCTACGTCGACGTTCTGCTGTCACGCGCCCTGCGTCGAGGCCGAGCCTCCAGGCTTTTACGAAATCAGATGGTGGTCTTCGCCGCCGACGTGGCCATGGGGCCTGCGAACGATCGCTATCTCTACGATCCCGCCGCCATCTGCCAGACCATCGAAGTCCTCGAGGGCAAGGGCGGTCGGGATATCACCAAGGGTCCGTCCCGCTTCACGAAGGGCCCTCTACGAGGCCTTGAGTACAAACACTTCTTCCAGGCCAGCTTCATGGCCCAGAACCTCCTGAACGAGAGCAGAAAAGCAGGACCTGGCGCGATCTATCGCAAGCTCATCAGGCGTCACGGATCCTATGCCGCTGTCGATGGACGACGGCTCACCCAAGAGGATCTGGGTCTGATCACCGAAGCCTTCGTCACCGATAGCTTCGAGCGCCGCGCCGCGCAGCGCGCCAAGGGGCCGCGATGGGGACTCACTGGCGAGCATCTGGTTTTCGCCAGAACCGCTGACGGAATGCGATATCTGTTTGTGGCTCCTCATACATCGGCGGAAGCGGAATTGGTCGCAAGCGCCCGCGCCTGTATTGCGGACTTCCCTGCCCTGAAGGACGTTGCCCCCGGGATCGCCTGAGAGGGTGACGACCAGGTCGCGACGAAGTGCGACCTCGCTACGTGTTCAGGAAAGAGCCCGCCTATCGGCCACCCAACTTCCGCGTGGCATCCACCAATACGATTCAGTCACGGGCGATCTCCTCGATCGGCGCGAGGTCCAGCTGGTCGCCGGCCAGATCGAGCAGTTCAGCGCGCTCCGCCACTGGCTGCGGGTCTTGGTAATAGCTGATGCGCCAGCGGGCGTTCGGCGCAGCGCTCCGAATCCGAAGGAGGTAAAGGAAATCGACCTCGGACAGGGCATGACCGAGCACCCTGACCACCTCTATGTCAAACAATGCGTCGAAAAATTCCGAGTGCCGGGACAGGATTGTCTCGGCCGGTTTGAAGGTCGCCGCGAAGTAGCGGTCGAGGATGTCCTCACCCTCCAGCACCCGGAAATCCATGTCGGCGTCGGCTTCCGACCGCTTGCGGGGTTCATACTCTCTCGCGTGACCTAGGATGACGGCATCTTCCGGATCCGTCGTGCGTCCATGGATATGCAAGATGCGATCTTCGGGCACTCCATAGAGATTGGTCAGGGTCGGAGTGTAGTTGAAAGAGAGGTAGCGCGCCGCCGTCGGAATCGCGAGACGCGGTCCGCTCCAGCTGTCGCCCAAGGGAATCGGAAGCGTCCTCAGCCAGGCTTGGAAACTCGCTTTCAGCCGTGAGGACAGGGCCGTGGCGATCTGCTCGACCTCATACTGGTAGGCATGGTTGTCGGCGTCGCTCCAGTCGTCGGCGCCGGGGCTGTTCAGGAAGATCGAGGCCTGATCGGTGATCTGGTCGGTATCGAGCCAGGCGAGGTTTTCCTCCAGCCGCGACCAGAGGGTCTCGCCGACCGGCGCTGGAATGAAATCCTCGGCAGTGTCGGCGAGGCGAGCGTCGGTCGCTCTCACATACGCCCCGAAGTGAGCGTAGCTCGACGGTATCTGGTGATGCAGATCGAAGCCGTTGCCGATGATGTAAAGACATCGACGATGATCGACAGGGGTGGTGCGACTACCGATAGTCGGCGCTTCTGGCTGCATGACGCCTATCCCCCTATTCTTTCAAAGGCGGATTCGCGGGGAGAGTGCAATCATGATGGAACCGGATGAAGTGGACCTCGACTTCGGCGCGTTCGGCGACGGCGGGAACGACGGCGGTGGTGGCGGTCGTGGCCCGGAGCGTCCGGAGGACGAAGGCGGCGGTCTGATCGGCTTTCTGGTCGATCTGGACGTGGCCCTCCGCGAGGTCGGCGGCGAGCTCCAGAACCTCGAAGATGTCGATTATGACTTCGCCTTCCCGGGACTTGGGGGGCTTTCCTTTATGGGCGGTCAGCTCGCCCTCGAGGATGCGCGACCGCGGGTCAAGGTGCTCATCCGTGACCTGACCGAGAACTATCCGCTGCGCCAACCGCAACTGGCGGCCGTTGGCCTGACCGGACAACCTGTCGTCTACAAGACCCGCATGGCCGGTCGCCGAAACTCAGTTCGCCAGGAACTGCAGGAACTCGGCGAACGGTTTCGGGCCTGGCAGCGCTATTTCGACTTGGCGGCCGCGATTGTCAGCAGTCTTCTCGAAGCGATGCACGAGATACCAGGAATGAAGGCGCTCATCGAGGCCTTGAAAGAGCTGCTCGAATTCCTCGCGTTCAACGCCGAAGAGATCGCGGACCTGCATCAGGGTTAGACAGGCGCTCAATTCTGAGGAGCGTCGTCTTGAACACCAAACCGCCCAGCAGGCGTCAGGCTTCAGGGCGACTTCAACGCACGGCCGATCGGATCCTCGTCCCTGATGAACGCTTCGATGGCGGGACCGGACGGCAGGAATCGCGTGGCGATCTCGATCGGGAACACCTGTTTGACCGGTTCAGGGAGGTTGGAGGCGTTGATCTCGACTTCGAGCGATGCGGCGACCACGTCCTGCTGCTGATGGGGATAGACGAGCAACGTAAAGGTCTCTTCCTCGCCGCCGTGCCGGAATCGGGCGCAGACGAGATCGTAGACGTCGGTCGGCTCGGTCGGCCTGCCCGGTTCGTAGTACCAGTCTTCCTCTTCGTGGGGCGTTGGAAATCGGGTGAGGGGCATAAGGCTGTCAAACGGCGACTGAAGGGGGTGGATAGCCGTGACCCTGCCGATCGGATTGCCATCTGCGGAGACATAGGATTCTTCGGGCGGCGCGGGAGCCTTCGGCAGGCTGGGCAGGTCGGGCGCCACTTCGACCCCTTCGGGCGCAATGCGGAACCCGCCTCGGGCGCGGAAGCGGATACGCACATTCTCCGCTGGCCGGGTCCCGTTATTGGTCAGACGCACGGTGATCGGGGCACCGGCGATCGCCGGGTTGAACGCGTCTGGAAGAGTTTCGGCGGCGTTGACACAGGCGTCCAGCCAATCGGGATAGGTTACGTTACGATACTTCGCCAGCGCGCCGGGCGGCACCGGAACCGTCGTGACCTGGCCCCGGCCGAGTTGCCATGTGCTGGGCCTCCGGCGGATCGCATCCGCCGCGAACCGCTCTTCGAGGGCTGACAGCGGGAACTGTTCGGCGACCACCGTCCGAGCCGTCGCCCGTTCGTCGGACGTCACAGCTGCCCACGCCGCGCGGTCCACGGTCACGCGATGGTTCACCGCCCCGTCGGCGGAGACGCCGAGTTTGGGGTGGGTCGCCTTGATGGCGGCGAGCTGAGACCTCAGGGTCTCGGTTTCGCGGGCCTGATCGTCGAGTTCCGGTTCCCGCGCCCAAGGCGTCGGGATGAACTGGAAGGGAATGCCGAGGGTCTTCGCCTTTGCGGCCGGGCGTGTGTCGTCCGTCAGCAGCCGGATGTCGGCGGAGGCATCTGCCTGCCGCAGCGCGACGGCGACGCCCACGATGCGGTCATCGTCCACAGACGGATCGAGCACCTCGGGATGGTCGCGGCTAGCCGCCGTGGGCGTCAAGGTCATCACCACCCGGGGGCCGGTTTCGCGAAAGACGTGTTCGGACGCCCCGGCCAGCAGCATGCCGCGAAACCACCTGACAGCCTCGATCGCGCGCTTCTTCACGCGTGACCGGTTATCCTTCTTTTGCCGGTCGAGTTCGCTCTGTACGACATCACAGACGGTGAGTTCGATCTCATCGAAATCGCCGAGCAGGCTCCAGACAATGTCCGGAGAACTCAGCAGTTTGAATTCGTGAAAGAGGTTGGTGTCGACGACGAACCGGACGTGTCCGGGCATGGCTGGCTCCGAGAACTGAGAAACGAGCCAGCATGGCTCTTTGCGCAGATGGGGAGACATTCCCGTGTTCGCCAAGGGTGGCCGGCGCTCGCGACACAAAAAGCCGCGCGCCCTCAAAGGGCGCGCGGCGAGTTTCCGGACTTGCCGTCGCCTATTCGGCGGCGAACCGATAGGCATCGTTGTCAGGCTGGGGCGGCTCCGTCGCCTCCTCTTCCGGCTCCGGGGTGTTCGGATCAACCGCCGGCGTGGTGCGCAGCACGGACGGCAGCCAGCCCTTACCCTCGACCAGCCGCTCGGCGGCCTCTGCCATGTCGCCCTTTTTGAACCCGGCGATCCGCCCGGCTTCCTCGGCCGTGGTCGCCTCGATCACGGCTTCCAGCACACGCGCCTTGGACACGCGGGAGAAGTAGGACGACGCCGTCGCTGACCACGTCCCGGTCATATCCAGACCGGTGATGGTCGCCAGCACCTCGGCATGGGCTAGGGCGTCCAGCTTGCGGTCATGCGGATCGCGCACGGCGTAGAGCCCCACGCCCGCGCAACAGGCCATCAGGTCCAGAAGCTCCGAAGGCGGCAGGGTGATCAGGACGCCCCAGAGGTCGCGAGCCTCTTCCGGGAGACGGGCACCCCACGCTTCCAGCCGGTCGGCCACGCGCCGCCCGGCGGGGCTGTCGCTAACCCCCGGCGCCAACCGCTCCAGACCGGTGACGCTCATGCGCAGTTGCAGGGGTGTCCACGTTCCCCACGCCGGATAGAAGACCTGCAGGGCCAGAGCATGGACGACCACCGTCAGGGCGATGTTTTCGTCAGCCTGAACCGCGTCGCGCAGTCCCATGGTCCGGTGAGCGGTGAGGTCGATCACCAGCCGCTCCGACAGGGGCGCCAGCCCTTCGTCGGCCTCGACTTCCGGGGCGGGCGGCGCCTCCCCTTCCCGCTCGTCACTCTTGGACCAACCCTCCGGCGCTTCGGGATCGGCGCGCCGCTCCTCCACGGCGTCCTCGGCCCGCACCAGACCGCGCTCAAACCGGGCCAGCCCGTCATGGCCCAGCAGGACCATGACCCCGGCCCGCGCCTTGACCTCGGGCGTATAGTCGAAGTCCGGGCCGAAGGCCTGGAGGGCCTTGTCGATTTCCTCCAGCCGGGCGTCCACCGCGTCCGGCAAAACCTCCTGCCCATCCGATCCCGAGACGAGTGCGTCATACTCCTCGGACAGGACCGCGATCTGCGCCGCGTCGGCCTCGGAGCGGACGAGCTCGACCGGATAGACCCGGCCCAGGGCGCTCACCTCGGCATAGTCGGACACGGCCTCGGCCCATTTCCAGCCCTCGCGCTGGCGCGCCTCCTCGGCCAGACCGGCCAGCCTGTCGCTGACCATCCGGTCCAGCAGGGCCGGGTCTTCCAGCCAGCCGCCGCCGTCCTCGGTGAACAGGTCGCGCAGCACCGTCCCGCCTTCGGCCTCATAGGCCACGACGCCGACGAAGATCGCGCGACGATCATCGGTCCGCACCTTGGCCTCGGTCATGGCGCGACGGATGGCGTGGACGGGGCGGTAGTCGCCCATCTGTTCGAACACCTGCCGCTGCCGGTCCTGATCAGCGCTGACGCAGAAGGCCATCAGCTGATCCAGCGCCATCGCTCCATCCCGGTAAGCCGCCATCAATTCCGGCGCCGCTGCGCCCAGCCGCAGCCGCTGACGCACCATGGTCGCCGTCACCCCGAACCGGGCGCCGATTTCCTCGGGACCGTAGCCCTTTTCGTCGGCCAGCCGCTTGAAGGCCTCGAACTGGTCGGCGGGATGCATGGCCTCGCGGGTGGTGTTTTCGTCGAGGCTGATCTCATGGGCGTCATTCTCGGTATCGACGATCACCTTCACCGGATGAGTCCGCTTGATCTGCTTGCGCTTGGCCAGCAGCCGCAGCCCCTGACGGCGCCCCTCCCCGATGGTCACGAGGAAGTTTCCCGTCGCTGCGCCGTCCTCGCCGCGCTCGATCTCGACCACGGGCGGCTGCAACACCCCCTTGACCTTGATGGAGGCGGCAAAGGCCTCAATGGTCGCCGCGTTGTGCGGCGTCTTCCGGGCGTTCTTCGGGGACGCCTTCAACCGGTTCAGCGGAACCACGATCTCCGCGCCGTGAACCGGCTCCGCTCCGGGCGCGGCGGCGTCAGCCGCCGCAGGGATACGGGTTTGGGTGGATTGAGCAGTCATGTCTGCCTCCTTTGGGCAAGGGTTGCAGGCACGCGAAAGGCGCGCCTGAAACCCTGCCCGTCGGCGAGACCGGGGTAGCAAGGGCCAGGGCGGATCGGCCGGAGGGGGATCGCCCGGCCTGCACAAGCCTCTCATCGATCGCGGACATCGCAGACGTCGCCGGCGCGGAAGGCCGGGGAGACCGGCCGATCCGGCGGCGAAGCCGCTTCACCCTGACCCGCGCGAGGGCGGAGCCCTTAGGCTCTTTTGCAACGCAGCGCCGTTGCCGGACAGGATGTCTTCGAGCCGGATGGGAGGGTTGGCGGCGTCGGTGATCCAGGTCTCCGACCACAGGATCCCGGTCGCGTAGTGCGAGCTGCAAATCCTCTCGCCGCCGACATCGAACCAGTGGGTCGCCTCCGGCAGCAACGCATGCGGTACGGGATGGTGAGCGAACGGATTATGGAAAACCTCCATCTCCGCCGACCAGGGCTCGTAGCCCTGAGGCCATAGGGCGCGATAGGCTGCGCTGGCGACGTCCAGGCAAAAGTCGTTCCCCTGAAGCGCGCCCTCGGTGCGGTTGAAGAATTTGCCGATCCGCGTGTACCGCATCCCCTTTGGGTCGGCGCCGGCCGACACCATCACGCGGCTGAGTTTCGACATCGCGCAGGCATTGGAGAAGATGACGGCCGAAAGCTCCGCGTGGTCGGCGTTTGCAAAGAGACCCGCAGGGAATCGGGAAGGACCCCGGAGATGGGTCGCATGCGTCGCGCGCGCGACGGAGCGTCCATTCTCGATGACGACCTCAGCGCCTTCGCCGTAAAGATAGCCCGCGAGGCCCTCCCGGCTCCAACGCATCGAGCCGGCCGCGTGGAAGTCCGAGACAGCGAGCATGAAGGGCTTGCCCCCGACATGCGGCAGCTGGTCATAACGCCGCTGGAGCTTGTTCCCGATGGTCTTGGCAAAGCGTAGCGCCGCCGGGCCGAAGAACAGGGCATCCCGGTCGGCTGGCGGCGCGACCCTGGGCGCGTTGAGGTGGTCGAAACGCTTTTCAGGGTTGGCGGTCACGGCCTCGACCCAGGCCTCGCCACCGTAGCGATTGCGAATGTGAAAGTCCGGAGACTCGAACGGCTGGGTGACATGCAGGCCCTGCTCTCGAAACGCCGCCAGCAATTGGGCTTCCCACATGCGGGTATGGAAATTCCCGGTCTGGCAATCTCCGGCCCAGTTCCAGTCCGGATTGGGGAGAGCGAGGTAGAGCTGGTTTAGTATCCACGCGGCCAGATGATGCGACGGCGTGCGCAGGGAGTCGAAGATGGGACTGGGGGTACGGCCCTGAAGGTCGTGAAGGCCTGCCCGTGGGGCGGTGTTGGCCGGCAGCGGTTCGGCAGGCGCGCCGATGCGCAGCAGGGCTTCAAGGCGCTCCTGCGCATGCTTGAGCGATCGAAATCCGAGCTCGCGCGCCGTCTCGGTCCAGACGTCATCGACGCGACGCCGCATTGCGATGACGCCGAGTTCGCCGGTCTCGGCATGCCGTGTCACGATCCCGCAGGTGGCTCCCTCAGGATCGCCCCAGGCGCCGATGGGCACACGGTCGCCGAAACCGTGCCCGGCCGGCAGGGCAAGGGCGATGATGCGGAGCATGTTCTCCGGAATAAGATCCATTTCCGCATTATGACGCGAAGGTTCGACAGGAGGACAGGATGAGTTTCGAAGCGCTTCTCGGCAAACCATTCCGTTGGCCACAGGCCGGTGATCGACTGTTCACGGTCTCACCAGACTGGGACGGCAACGCCACGCTCGTGAAGCCGCCTCACAGCCGAATGGTTCTGATGATGACCGGCTACAAGCGGGCGGCGGAGCTGATGGTGGCCCACGCCACTGACGACCGCTGCGATCGGGACACGCTCGTGTTTCCGATCCTGTTCAACTACCGCCAGTTCATCGAGCTGTCGCTGAAGTACCTGACCGCGACCTATGGCCCCTCGGTCGAGGTCGAGGCGATCTGGAAATCTCACGACCTCTCCGTTCTCTGGACGCGGTTCAGGACGGTCGTCGAGGGCTTCGGCGTCGCCGACCCCGACGGCGCCGACGGCGCCGACGAGGCGGTCGGCCGCATCGTCGCGGAGTTCGCGGTCGTAGATCCCGGCTCGTTCTCTCACCGCTATCCGGTCGATACCAAGGGCCGCCCAATCGCGCTCGCCCTGGACCATGTTGACCTTGTCGCCCTGGCCGATGTCATGAACGCCGTAGATGGCTATTTCACGGGCTGCGATGGCTACCTGGATGCGCTTGAAAGCGCGGCTCCCTGATTTCTGCGGGACCTCAGCCTGTGATGCGAACCGAGATCGGGCAGTGGTCCGAAGGATGCTCAGTCTCCGCGATCCCGCCATAGCGATACTCTTCGAATGACTCCGGCTCTACGCGTGCGGTCGCGACCGATCCGGTCGCGATGAAGTCGATGTACTCACGATAGCGGGCCTTGCAGCCCGCCGGCCTTTGGCCGGAGGCCAGCGTAAGCCCCGATCCGGCCGGTTCGCTATCGTTTAAATCGGCCAGGAAGGCGTCATTCCTGCTCGCGAGACGGCGGTTCCAGTCCCCAAGTACGACGAAGGCCTCGCCTTTCGCAGCCCGCGCCGCCGTCCATCCTTCCAGCACAGGGAGCTGGTCGAACAGGACAGGGCAGTCAGGATCCGTCGGTTCGCGGCCAGAGTTGCAGCCGGATTTCAGATGCACCGCCAGCAATCGAACCGGTCGCCCCCGGGACACCGTCACATCCACGCCCCATCGCAGGTCCGGACTTCCGAGCGCCAGCGCGTTGAGGTCGGGGTGGCGTGTCCAGGGCACGCCCTTGCGGATCGCGAAGCCGACGGCCTGGTTCTGGATGAACAGGCCCGGCTGCCCCCGGCATTCGCCGCTGCGCGTGCTGGGCGGGCGGCCGGACATGACCACGTCGTAGATCGCCGGGTCGAACACCCGTTCCGCAGCGGTCTTGTTCTGAACCTCCTGGAAGGCGATCACATCGGCGTCCAGTGCGCGGACATGATCGCGCAGTCGGGCGTAGTCCGCCTCGGTACGGGGACTGCAGCCCTCGCCGTCACGCTCGGCGAGGTGCTCGATATTCCAGCTCGCGACCTTGAGGCTCCCCCTATCGCGGTTCGGCGTCATGCCGATGCATCCGGACAGGACGATAGCCGAGAGTGAAAGCGCGATGAGGGGTTTCATGTTCGAGGTCCTCGCCGGGAAGGGTGCGGCCCGGCCGACGGCGGGTCGGCGCGGGACCGCGGCCGGGCGCGAGGTCGGTCGCGGTCCGGCTGTTTCGCCTATCGTATCGAACCGATTCCCGCGATGCGTCATTCAGAGCCGCGCCGTCGATTGCGTCGTAGCCACGACCCTGTAGGCTGGCCGCGACGGGTTCCGGAACGATAGGGGCCGACCGAGAGCCGGGGGACGCTTGGCGTCGGCGGCGGCTGGTCCTGAAACCCCGGGCTTCCTCGCAGAAGTTCCAGGCCCGTCCCCCATTCGACCGCCCGTCAACTCAAGGGAGCGTTCACTGACAAGCTCCAGCCTCTGAGCCCAGCACGAAGAGGGGTCACGAAAAGCGCCATCCTGCTGCGGCACTCGGGCCTGGGTCTCATCGGAGTGGCGGTGGCGTTCGCCGCGACTTCCACGGGCGGGGGCATCGCCATCGACCACGGCGCCGATGCCCTGCCGATTGCCCCATTCGCCGCAGTTCCCATCGCGCTTGGCGCCTTGTCCTCCCTGACGCCAACATCCCTGACGCCAACATCCTGACAGGCAAGGCCAAAGACAACCGCTCGCGACAGGACGCTACAGACCCATTGATCGCTTTCACGTCCCTTAAGTCGCCAGACTTGGCGACTTAAGGGCTTAAACGACCAGAAGTCGCCATCTATGACGAGTTAGAAGGAAAGGACTTCCTACTTATAAGTCGCCATTGTTGACGAATTAACCCCTTAAGGGGTATATAAGTCGCCGAAGGTGGCGAATTATGAAGGTAACCAATCTTACCACAGATCAGGCGGTTCTGACCGAGGTCGGTCGCAGGATGGCGGACTACCGCCTGCAACGCCACATGACCCAATCGAAGTTCGCTGAGGCCGCAGGGGTGTCGAAGCGCACAGTAGAGCGCCTTGAGGCCGGAGACTCTGTCCAACTGATCAATCTGGTTCGCGCGCTTCGGGTGCTGGAGAAGCTGGACGGTCTCGACCGGTTCCTTCCGGATGCGCCGGCCAATCCGATCGACCTGCTGGAGCGGCAAGGCAAGGTTCGCCAACGGGCCCGGCCTGACGCGCGCCCGGACGACGACGCGACCCAACCCTGGCGTTGGGGTGACGAAGCGTGACCATCGCCGCCGTCAATCTGTGGGGCCGCCGGATCGGGGCCGTCTCGCTGGCTGAGGGCGCCGACGTCGCGACCTTCGCCTATGAACCCGCCTTCCTGCGGTCGCAGATCGAGGTGGCGCCGCTGTCCATGCCGCTCAGCGACCGAATCTACAGCTTTCCCGGCCTGAACCCCGAAAGCTTCTACGGCCTGCCAGGCATGCTCGCGGATGCCCTGCCCGACCGCTACGGCCACACACTGATCAACGCCTGGCTGGCGACGCAGGGGCGAACCCCGGACAGCGCCGACGCAGTCGAACGGCTCTGCTACATGGCCTCTCGCGGCATGGGCGCCCTGGAGTTCACGCCCGCCGCCGGCCCACGTACGCGCAAGTCCGAGCGAGTTCACATCGAGACCCTCGTCGAGCTGGCCTCGGAAGTGCTGACCAACCGCAACACCCTGCAGGTCTCGTTCAGAGACCCGGACAAGGCCGACGCGCTGCGGGAAATTCTTCAGGTCGGCGCCTCGGCCGGGGGTGCCCGCGCCAAGGCGATCATCGCCTGGAATCCGGCGACCAACGAGGTCCGGTCCGGTCAGGTCGATGCCGGCGACGGCTTCGGCTACTGGCTGCTCAAGTTCGACGGCGTCAGCGACAACCGGGACCGCGGCCTGGCCGACCCGCAAGGGTTCGGCGCTGTGGAGTTCGCCTATTCGGAAATGGCCAAGGCGGCTGGAATCACCATGACCGACTGCAGGCTACTCCCGGAGGGCGGCCGCCGCCACTTCATGACCCGCCGCTTCGACCGCACGGAGACCGGCGGCAAGCTGCACATGCAGTCGTTAGCCGCCCTCGCCCACTACGACTACTGCAGCCCGGACAGCTACACCTATGAGCAGGCCTTTCAGGTCATGCGGCAACTGAGCCTGCCAATGGACCAGATGGAGGAGCTGTTCCGACGCATGACGTTCAACGTCGTCGCCCGAAATCAGGACGACCACGTCAAGAACATCGCCTTCCTGATGGATCGCAACGGCGTCTGGTCCCTGTCCCCCGCCTACGACGTGACCTGGGCCCTTGACCTGACGAACCAGTGGCTGCGGCAGCACCAGATGTCGGTAAACGGCCGGCGCAAGGACATCTCACGGGCGGATCTCGAAGCCTGCGCGGCCACCGCCTCGATCAACGCCACCCGCGCCCGCGCCATCATCGACGAGGTCGTCGCGACGGTCGCGGACTGGCCCCGGTTCGCCGAGGCGGCCGAGGTCGATGACTTCATGCGGAAGTCGATCGACCCCAGCCTCAAGGCGGATTTCTAGCGACAGGTCGCCGGCGCTGCTGGCCCATTTCAGGAGCAGCATTCATCGGATTAGGTTTGGTGCGGGCGGCCGGGGTCGAACCGGCATGGGCAAAGCCCGACGGATTTTCATACCACTTCGACTTTCGCCGCCGCGCCGAAGCGCGTTCGTGGTCTGGACTATCCCTTCGTCGTAGCCCGAAGGCCTTAGACGCCGCCCGTCTAGTCTCTACACCTTCCCGTCCGGAGACGGGCTTGGCTCGGGATCGCCATTTGACAGGGTTCCCCGACTTTGAGCGGTTCTACGTCCGGGATTTCCCCCGGCGCACTCAATCCTCAGCTTAAGTCCGTTGCGTCTACCAGTTTCGCCACGCCCGCGGGCCGAACCGCTCTATAGCCGCGTTCGATCACTATCGCCAAGGCGAGTTCAGTCGACGTCCGTCGCCAGAGCCTTCGCCGCCCGCCGTTTGGCGGGCCTTAGCTTGCGGACATTGATGGCCGATGCGTCGAGCACGTTCTTGATGTGGGAGGCGTAATATTTCTCGATCATCTCCACGCTGGTGCGGCAGTTCTTGGCCACCTGGTAGATGTCGGCGCCCTCCATCAGCCTCATCGAGATATAAGTATGACGCAGGCTATAGGCCGTCCTTGGCTTGCCATCCCGATCCTTCTTGAGACCTAGTTCGTCCAGGATCGCGTTGAGAAGCTCGCGTTGCACCAGCCCGAAGACGAGATCGGTTGGCTGACCATTCTTGCGTTTCAGCACCCGCTCAAAGGGGCGGACGGCTCCCGGCATGCTCTTGCAGTAGCCGACGCCGCGCTTGCCACGCACCTCGATCTCGAGGATCCGTTCGCTGGTCGCCTCATCCTTGACGATCGAGACGTCCCTGAACTCGAGGCGCTGCGCCTCGTCGGGACGCAGCCCGGTGTTGACCATGAACAGTACGAAGTCGTGAAACTGCTCGCACTCTTCGCGCCAGCGTTCCTTCTTCGGGTTCTTCGCGCGTTCTCGGGTCGCTTCGTAAAGACGCTTGTATTCTTCGGGTGAGAACCAGGCCCGGTGGCTCACCTTGCCGGAAGCTCGATATGGGTTGCTCATATCCGGAAGCGCCGAAATCCATCCTTTCCGGTTCGCGGTCTTCAGAATCTGCCGGAGACAGACCATCTCGTTGTGGAGGGTCTGGCGGCTCGGCCGTTTCCAGACCTTGGCCTTGCCGATCCGCTCCTGACCATCCGAGACGAAGCGCACCCGCTGCGGTTCGTCGGGAGGCGTGACGCGGTGCAGCCGGTAATCCTGGATCCGACCGGCGGAGACTTCGGAAATCGGGAGATCGCCAAAAAACGGATTCAGATAAAGCCGGATCACCCGCCCCTTGCCGGCGACGTAGTGGGTGTTCCGCTCACCGAGCGTCATCGCCTCGAACTCCTTTTCGAAGACGGCCGCGGCCTCACGGAAGGTCTTTTCGCCCGGCCGTTTCGGCGCGATTCGTGCAGGAATGACGATAGACGTCTCCGGCGACGCCGGTAGCTTCCCGGACTTGCGAAGACGATCCTCGGCGACCCGGTCGAGATACCACTCGCGCGCAAATTCCCGCGCGAAAGCGATGTTCGTTTCCTTCGTCGATTGACGATAGTTGCGACCGCTCAGGTAGGTCGCGCACTGCCAGAACCGACTGTTCTCGCGACGGTACACGTGAAGCTTGCCGTCCATGAGGGAGTGAGACTCCGGCACATGACCTCCTTGCCGCATGCGGCAACTGTGTAAGGCATGTGTAAGTCTCTACCCCTCGCAACCGGTTGATTTAGCTACGTAAATCTACGGTAGTGGGTTTTAAGTCCCTTGCGTCTACCAGTTTCGCCACGCTCGCGGAGGCGGGATCAGTGCGTCGCAGTGGCCGCCGATCGCATGGCGCGGAAATCCACGTCCGAGTCGGCAATCAGCCAGAGCAGACCGGCCCAGGCGGCGACGTTCTGGTTCAGCTGCGCCGGATCGATCTGGTTCAGGGTGTCGTCAGCGGTGTGGTGCAGGTCGAAATAGCGGGTGCCGTCCTGGGCCAGACGGAACACCGGCACCCCGGCCATGGCCAGCGGGCCGATGTCGGCCCCGCCGTACATTTCAGGATCCTGGGATGCGAGAACCCCGATCGGGTAGAGTACCTGACTGGCGGCCCTGGCAAAATCGCTGCCCTGCGCCCCTGCAGGCAGGCCCAGCGCATAGACCCGGTCGGCCCCGAAATCACTCTCCCCGGCGATGATGTGCGTCTCGACGGCGTCGCCGATGCTCCGCAGATAGGCTCCGCCGCCATTGCCGACATTGTTCGGCTGGTCGACTTCCTCTGCTCCGTACAGCACAACCCGGATCGTCCGGGCCGGACGCCGTCCGCTGTCGGCGACGGCCTTGGCCGCGCCGAGGGTGATCGCCCCACCGGCCGCGTCATCGATGGCCCCGGTTCCCAGGTCCCAGCTGTCCATGTGTGACCCCAGGACGATGATCTCGTTCGGGCGGGTCCGGCCGACGATATCGCCGATCACGTTCTGGGAGTGGGTCTCATAGGTGTGCGCCGTCGAGGACAGGCGAACGCGAACCGTCTCGCCCATGGCGATCAGACGCGAAATGGTGTCGGCATCCGGCGCAGCGAGGGCAAAACCCGGCAGCGGCACGACGCCATCGACATAGCGGGTCGTGCCCGTATGCGGCATCCGGTGCTCGTCCGAGCCGGCGGAACGCATGAGAAACGCCAGCGCCCCCTTGGCGGCGGCGGCGGCGGGACCGGCCGCGCGGATTCGCGACAGTGGCCCGTAGCCGGCCCCGTCCTGCATCCGCACCATCTGTCCGGCGTCGACGTAGGCGATTTTTCCGGCCAGGGAACCGGCCGGGGCGGCATTCAACGCGTCCAGGCTGGTGAAATGCACGACCTCGGCCTCAATGACGCCGTCCGTGCCCGGCGAATGGCCCAGGGCCGCGACCACCAGCCGCTGCGGGCGGTCGCCGACGATCGCGGCGCTTTCCTCACCGCGCTCCCAGCCGACCAGCGGGAACGCTTCGATGCGTACATTCTGGAAGCCATGGGACCGCATGTAGTCGGCGGCCCAGGCCGAGGCGTCCTGCTCGGCCTTCGACCCCGCCGGGCGCGGCCCGAAACGGGTGGTGATCTGGGTGACGTAGTCGAGGGCGATATTCCGGGTCAGCGCCGCATCGCGAATGGTCTCGGCCCGCTGGATCGTGCCGGCATCCTGGGCCAGGACCGGGTTGGCGATAAGGCCAAGCGCAAACGCGCTGACAGCCAGACTACGGGCAGAAAGGATCACGGGCGCGCCTCCAGACTCAGGATCGAGGCGCGGACCCTAGCGAGACATCGTGCCGGGGCAAAGGCCGGCCTTGACTACTCGGCCTTGATGAAAGCCTCGACCGGCCCCTGCAGCTTGACCGTCAGGGCCTTGCCCTTGCGATCGACGCGATTGCCCAGCGCCAGACGGACCCACCCCTCGGAGATGCAGTATTCCTCGACGTTGGTCTTTTCCTCACCCTTGAAACGGATGCCGATACCGCGCGCAAGCAGTTCGCCGTCGTGGAACGGGCTGGAAGGGTCCACCGAAAGGCGGTCGGGAAGGGTGTCGGACATGGCGGCCAGCAAGTCTGCGTCAGAGGAAGGCGCGGTGATAGCGGTCGCCACCGGTCCTGCCAATGGGGACTCTACTGGACGGTCTGACGCGGCGGGGTCGGCACCGTCGCTGCGGAAGCACCTGCGGCAGGGGTCGCGGTGGCCGCCGCAGGCGGGGCGCTGTACGGCCGGGGTCCGGTCGCCGCCGGGGGCGGCGGCGGCGTAGCGGCAGCGCGACGGGGTGTCGTGCGGGCCGGGGCGCGATTGGCGACGGGCCGGGGCGTCGGCGGACTCGCCGTCGCCGCAGCCGGTTCGCTGGTTTCAGGTGGTGACGCCGCAGCCGTTCGGGTCGGCGCTGCGGCAGGCGATGCCGCGGGGGCTGCCGTGGGCGTAACCGTCGGCGATGTCAGCCCGGCGGCGGCGGCGCGAACCGCCAGCTGCTGCGCCTGGAATCGATGGGCCAGCTTCTCGGTCAGCGACCGCGCCGCGGCCGGCGGCATCTGGGCCAGCACGGCGGCCAGCGAGCGCGGGCGCATGGCAGCAGCCACCGGCAGCAGAACCCCGTCGTCCAGACCCACGAATACAGCCGCCGCTTCGCGCGGGCGCATGGCGGAATAGACTGCGACCAGCCGGTCGACTTCCTCTTTCTCGCGCCCGTCGACCTGGCCCAGCAACCCCTGGACCTCGGTCCGGATCGCAGCGAGGGCCTGGACCTTGGCATCGAGCTTCTGCTCGGCCGCCACCATCAACGGCAGGGTGGTGGCAAAGTCCGCGTCACGCGCATCCAGTTCGGTGCGTCGCGCCGACAGGCTCTGAATGATGCGCAGCTCGGCCGGGGAAATACCGGCCTGTTGGGCCAACTGGTCCGGCGTCAACGCACAGACGGCCGGAGCCGGTGTCCCAGGCGTACTGCCCGGTGCCGCGGCGGGCACCGCCTCCTCGGCCCAGGCCTTGGCTCCGTCGAACAGGCCGGGGGCCACGCCCAGAGCGCGCACGGCCACGACACCGCCAATAGCGATGGCGATCAGGGGCAGGAGGCGGGGAATCTTGCTCATTGGAATTCTACTCGGACAGGGGTCAGGCGGCGAACAGATCGTCGTCGAGACTACGACGGGCGCGGTTGAGGCTTTGTTGAGCAGCCTGGTTAGCGGCCAGAGCCTGGAACACCGGCGCAAACTGCTTGAGCGCCTCAGGGCGCGGCTTGACGTCGGCCGCGACGCCGCCGATCCGCTCGACCAGTGAGGCCATGCGGCGGGATTTCTCATCGGTGTCGCTGACCAGCACCGGACGCGAAGGCGATGCGGCCTCCGGGGTCTCCGCAGACTCCGCCTCGGCGATGATCGGCGCAGCGGCCCCGCGGGTCGGGCTGCGGGCGATCAGGGCCTCGAGCTCCTGTTTCACGGCGCGGGCCTTGATGATCCGATCATGCAGCAGGTCGGTTTCCTGTCCGGACGCCCGCAGCGAGGCCAGGGCTGCCTCAGCCCGTCCGGCGGCCGTGTTCAATTCCGTCACCGCGCTGGCGAAGGCCAGCTGACCTTCGCGCAGGGCCACCAGCTTGCGCTCCAGGCGGATGCCGTAGCCGATGGCCACCACCAGCATCAGCATCAGCACCGCGTCGAGGATGATACCGGTCATGTCAGCGCTTTCCCCTGGTCAGGCTCGAGGCGGCCTCGACGTTGATCGGGTTCTCGACCCGCACCGCAATGTTCTGGCCGCGCCGCCCCATCTTCCCCGTGGTTACAGGGATCGACCCGCATCGAATCGAGATGTCGGAATCGGGCGTGGCGTTCAGCATCAGCGTGTCGCCGACCTTGAAATTGAGCACACTGGACAGCGGGACCTGCTGCTCGTCCAGCACGGCCCGAACCTCGGTGTCCGTGGTCCAGAGCTCGGTAGCCAGGTGGCCTTCCCAGATATTGTCGCGGCCGAACTTCTCACCCATGAACTGCTGCAGCAGCATTTTCCGGATCGGTTCCAGGGTCGCATAGGGCAGCAGCAGTTCGATACGACCGCCACGGTCTTCCATGTCGATGCGCAGCTTGACCAGGATGGCGGCGTTGGCCGGCCGGGCGATGGCCGCGAAACGCGGATTGGTCTCCAGCCGGTCGAGATTGAAATGCACCGGCGTCAGCGGCTCGAACGCGGCCTGGGCGTCGGCCAGAACGACCTCGACCATCCGCTGCACCAGGACCCGCTCGATCGTCGTGTAGGGACGCCCCTCGATCCGCAGCGCCGCCGTGCCTCGCCGTCCTCCGAGCAGCACGTCGACGATTGAATAGATCAGGTTGGAATCGACCGTCAGGAGACCATAGTTGTCGAGCTCCTCGGCCCGGAACACGGCCAGGATCGCCGGCAGAGGGATGGAGTTCAGATAGTCGCCGAAACGGATCGACGAGATGTTGTCGAGGCTGACCTCGACATTGTCCGAGGTGAAATTGCGCAGCGAGGTCGTCATCAGCCGCACCAGGCGGTCGAAGACGATTTCCAGCATCGGCAGCCGCTCGTAGGAGACCAGGGCCGAATTGATGATGGCCCGGATGCCGGAACGCTCGGATCCGTCGTCATCGCCGAGGTCAAAACCGAGCAGGTTGTCGATCTCGTCCTGGTTAAGAACGCGTTCGGCCATGCCCGACCCGGACGAATCGTCACCGTCGCCGATGTCGGAGGCAAACGGGTCGGTCGAGATGTCTTCGAGCGTGGTATCGGTCATTTACTGGACCAGCATTTCTTCGATCAGGACGGCGTCAACCTTCCCGGGTGCCGCGATCAGATTGACACGCCTCAGCAGTTCGGCGCGCAGCTGGAAGGTTCCGGCCGAGCCGGCCAGATCTTCCGGCCGGAGTTCGCGCAGGAAGCTCTGGAACATGTCCTGCATTCGGGGGGCCTCTGTCTGCAGGTGATGCGCCAGATCGGGGTCGGCCATCTCCAGGGTCAGCTTCAATTTCAGGAAGGTGGGGCGACCGTCGGCAGACTGGATGTTCACCACCATGTCGGGCAGCGTGAAGAAGGTGACGCCGTCCGGCCCCTCGGCAATCGTGCCCAGGGATGCATCGCCCTCACCGCCCGCCGGCGCACCGTGGCCGCCCTTGTCTGCCTTCTTGTCGGCCTTCTTGTCATCCCCGCCCTTGGCCGGAGCGCCATGGTCGTCCGCCCCAGCCTCGGCCTCCGCCGGCTTGGGCTTCATCAGGAAGAAGGCCGCGCCCCCGCCCCCGCCCAGCACCAGCAAGGCGGCGGGGATGATAATGAAGAGAATCGGCAGTTTCTTTTTCTTGGCGGGAGCCCCCTCACCTTCGACCGCTTCGCCCTCGGCGGCGGGCGGAGTCTCGCCCTCACCGGCCTCGGCGGCCTTGTCGCCCTTCTTCTTGCCGAATTTTAGCATGCGCGACGCCCCGGAGAATCCCAGTGTCCAGTAGCGGGCCTTTTGGTTAACGGGACGTTGATAACCGGCAAATCCTGCCGGGTGCTCGAGGGGTCAATTCCGGGAATATCCCCGCCACCACTGCATTAACCAGTCTGGCACGGCCATTGCGAGGGACGGGACAAAGGAGCTCGCCCCAATTGGAAAACGCCACCTACATCGGACTGTCCCGGCAAATGACCCTGCGGCGTGAACTCGACGTCGTGGCGAACAACATCGCCAATGCCAACACCACCGGCTTCAAGGTTGAGCAACTGCTGATCGGTACCGAACTCGGAGCCCGGGCGCGCAATGACAATGTCCGCCCCAGCGTCAGCTTCGTGCTCGACAACGGCGTGGGCCGCGATTTCGGTCAGGGTGCCCTGACCCAGACGAGCCGGCCGCTGGACTTCGCCATCGAAGGCGAAGGGGCGTTCTTCAAACTCCAGGACGGGGCCGGCGAGGCCTATACCCGTGACGGGGCCTTCACCCTCGACCCGGAGGGCCGTCTGACCACCCAGGGCGGCGTGCTGGTTCTGGGCGACGGCGGCGAGATCATCCTCAACCCGGCCCTCGGTGAGGTGGCCGTCGGTGCCGACGGCACCATCACCCAGAATGGCCAGCTCGCCGGTCGTCTGAGCGTCGTTCGCTTCGACAGTCTGGCCGCAATCGAAAAGAGTGGCGACGGCCTCTACCGCAACCGCTCCAACGCTGTCGCCATCGACGCTACGGATGCCCGGATCCAGCAAGGCATGCTGGAAGCCTCGAACGTCAATTCGATCCTCGAGATCACCAATCTGATCGAGGTCAGCCGCGCCTACGAGACCATCACCCGGCTGATCGAACAGACCACTGACCTGTCCAAGCGTGCCGTCGAGCGCCTCGGACGGGTGAACTAAGGGAAGGCTGAACCATGCAAGCTCTCAGAACCGCGGCCTCCGGCATGGCCGCACAGGCGCTGAATGTGGAGGTCATCTCCAACAACATCGCCAACATGAACACCATCGGGTTCAAGCGGCAGCGCGCCGAGTTTCAGGACCTGCTCTACCACAACGTCGAACGCATGGGGGCCCAGTCCTCGTCCCAGGGCACGGTGGTCCCCACCGGCATCCAGATCGGTGCCGGCGTGAAGGCCGGCAGCGTCTACCGCATCACCGACCAGGGCAGTCCCAGCCAGACGGGCGGCCGCTTCGACATGGCGATCAACGGTCGCGGCTATTTCCAGATCAACCTGCCCTCGGGCGAGACCGCCTTTACCCGGGCCGGGAACTTCTCCCTGAACGGCGAGGGCCAGCTGGTCACGGATGACGGTTACGCCGTCCAGCCGGCCATTTCCATTCCGCAGGATGCGGTGGACGTGGTCGTCTCCAAGACCGGCCTGGTCCAGGTCATTACCCAGGGCTCGCCCGATCCCCAGACGGTCGGTCAGCTGGAACTCTCCACCTTTTTCAACGAGGCGGGCCTCGAGGCCGTCGGCGACAATCTGCTGCTGGAAACCGCGGCCTCGGGTCCGGCCACGACCGGGGCCCCCGGCGAAGCCGGTTTCGGCCAGATCCTGCAGGGATTCACCGAATCCTCGAACGTGGACGCGGTGTCCGAGATCAGCGCCCTGATCATCGCCCAGCGCGCCTATGAAATGAACTCCAAGGTCATCTCCACCGCCGACCAGATGCTGTCGGTGACCGCCCAGGTGAAGGGCTAGGATCATGAAGCTGATGTCCCGCACCCTCATCGCCGTCGCCAGCCTGCTGGTTGCCACCCCGGCCCTGGCCGGTCCGGTCACCCTGAAGTCCAACCCCGTCGACACCGACGGCCAGGTGACCTTCGGCGATATTTTCGATGGCGCAGGGGCGGCCTCGTCGGTTGTCGTCGCCCGCCGCAGCGGTCCCTCCGTGGTGATGGAGGCCGGGCAACTGCAGAGCATGGCGCGGCAGTCCGGGCTCGAATGGGACAATCCCCGGGGGTTGCGGCGCGTCGTCATTCGCAGCGCAGCCTTGTCCCCGTCCGCTGTCACCCCGTCGGTGGCGGCCGGCAACCCGGCCCCTGTCCCCGCGAGGCCGGTCGCGCTTCAGCCCTCACAGCGCGCCGAACGGGTCATCAGCCGCAACGACATCGTCCAGGTCATCTACATCGTCGGCGGCGTCCGCCTGACCATCAGCGGCCGGGCGACGGCCAATGCGGCGGCCGGTGAGCCCGTCTCCATTCTCAATCTCGATTCGGGCCGCACCATCGACGCCCTTGCGGTCAGCCCGGGTCAGGCCATTGCCGGCCCGGCCGCCCGCGCCGCCCGCGCCGCCCTCTAAGAGTTCGTTGCCCCTCGGGGCCAGCCGAAAGACCGTCTGCCATGCGTACGATCCTGACCATCGCTGCGACCGCCCTCACCCTCGGAGCCTGCTCCACGGCGATGGAGGCGGTGCGCGGCCCTGAACTGGCCCCCATCGGCTATCCGGCCGCCCTGATTCCGGCCCAGCAGACCTATCTGCCGGCCCCCGAAGCCCGGCAGGCCGCCAGCGCCAACAGCCTGTGGCGCACCGGTGCCCGGACCTTCTTCGGTGACCAGCGCGCCCGTCGCATCGGCGACATCCTGACGGTGACGATCAACATCGACGACCAGGCCCAGACCCAGAACACAACGGCCCGGACCCGCACCAATGACATCGCCGGCGGCGTTTCCAACCTGTTTGGTCTCGAGAACAGCATCGGCCGGGCCTTCCCCGGCGGCTTTGACCCCGGCAACATGGTCGGCATGTCCGGGTCGTCGAATGCCAACGGCTCCGGCTCGGTCAGCCGCTCCGAAAAGGTCTCCCTGACCATCGCCGCCGTCGTCACCGACGTCCTCGGCAACGGTAACCTGGTGATCCAGGGTCGGCAGGAAGTGCGCACCAACCGCGAGGTCCGCGAATTGACGGTGGCCGGCATCGTGCGCCCCGAGGACATCTCGTCGGCCAACACCATCGACCACACCCAGATCGCCGAGGCCCGCATCAGCTACGGCGGTCGCGGCGACATCAGCCGCGTCCAGGCCACTCCGGCCGCCCAGTCGCTGATCGAGCGCTTCAGTCCGTTCTGAGCTGTGCGCCTCCCCCGGCGGTGCCGGCCGCGGGGGAGGCTTTTCCGCCCGGCTTGCCGGGTCGAGAGCGGCATCAGTGTCGATTTGGCAAGCTGAGCCGTGAACCGTTAACGGAAACCCGCGTTTGAGCTTCAGACGCGAGTATCCAAATGTTCAAAATTCTCATTCCTGCCGTCGCCGCCATGGGGCTGGTCGCCTTCGCCGCCCAGACCCGAACGCCGACCTATGATGTCACCGCCGCACCAGTCGCCATGGGCTGGCACCTCAGCCATGAGGGCAGCCTGGCCAAGCTGGCCTATGGCGTGGAGAACTCCGACCAACTGGCGCTGATGATGACCTGCGAGCCGGGTCGCTCCAGCGTGGTCGTCTATGGCGTGGTCCAGCCGGTCGCCCCCGTTCTGATTCAGGCTTCCGATCGCGCCGTGGAACTGGATCCGCTCAGTGACGGCGACGCGTCCGAAGTTCGGATCGCCGTACGCGATCCGGGCCTGCAGTCACTGGCCAGCCGCGGAGTCCTGCGGGTTCGGGGCGACGCCGGAGACTTCGATCTCCCGGCGGCACCCGACGAACAGCGGGTCGCCGCGAATTTTCTTGCCTATTGCGGTTCGGCTCGCGTCTGACCAAGTCTGTGGTTTCAAGCCTCGGGGGAGCTGATGCATGACCGGCCTTACAAGCGTCGTCCTGGCGCTTCTGATCCAGCAAGTCGCGCCCGCCACCCCCGCCTGGACCTGGACTCTGTACGACGATAACCCGCTGGTCCTCGCCAATGAGGTCCCGGACACGGCCCGGCTGCGGTCGACCTTTGAATGTGAACCCGGCTCCAGCGTCGTGCGCCTGTCTCTCTACCCGGCCGCCCCGGCCCACGGTTTTGCCCGCGTGACCGCCGGTTCGGCGGCGACCACCGCCGCGGTGGAGCCCGCCCGGGGCGACGGGCTGCGTCTGGTCCTGCGCAGTGATCATCCGGTTTTTGCCGCCTTCGCCGCCAACGGCCATCTCGGCGTGATGATCGGGGAAGAACGCCGGGTCATCGAGGTCCAGCGATCCCACCTTGCCAAATTGCGCCGGTTCACCGAGCTTTGCGCCAGCTGAATCGGAATTTTGCCATGCGCTTGCCTGTCCCCGTTGTACTGAGCGGCCTGGCCCTGACCGCGGCGGCCTGCGCGCCTGTGGCCGTCACCGCCCCGCCCCTGATGGCCGCCGGCAATGCGGCAGCGCCGGTCGCAAACTATGACTGGTACCTGCATCAGGACGGGGACGATGCCAGCCTGGCCTATGGTCTGCGGGACAGCGACGATCTGCGCCTGGGACTGAACTGCCGTCGGGGTACCGGCCGTCTGGCCCTCAGCGCCGTCGGCGAGACCGGCGCGGCCCGTGAGATCCGCCTCGAGTCCGGCAGCGAAACGGCCCGCTATTCGGCCACCGCCGAGGCGTCGGAGCTGGCCGACGGCATCGTTCTGTCCGCCACGGCCCCGGCTTCCGACCCCGTGTTCCGGCGGTTCCAGGCCGTCGGCTGGCTCGCCCATCGCGAAGGCGACGAGAGCCACCCCTATGTCGCCCATCCCGGATCGACCCCACGAATCGCCCGCTTTTTCGCCTTCTGCGGCTGATTACCGGCAGCGCGGCTCCGGTAATACCGGTCTCGACGGTTGACGGCATGCCCGCCCTCCGATGCAGTCTCGCCAGGCATAAGGGAATGACACGATGAAACGCGCGATGATCGGGGCCGCGGCCCTCCTGACCGGGCTCGCCGGCGGCCTGCCCACCCTGGCCCAGACGCCCCCGGTCGCGCCCCGCACCGTCGCTGCGCCAGCTGTCACCGACGCCCGCCTCGCCCGTGTTCTCGCCGACTACGAGGCCTATCTGCGTGCCAAGGACCCCATCACCGCCGGCCTCGACGGGGATCGCGAGGCCCTGGCCCGCCTGCCCGACCTGTCGCGCGCGGGCGAACTGGCCCGCCGCGCGCCGATCCAGGCCCTGCTGGACCGCACCGAGGCCATCGCGCCGGCCCGGCTGAGCGCCGCCGACGCCCGAAATCGTACCTTCCTGCTGTTTCTGTTGCGCCGTGAGCTGGAAGGAATCGCCCTCGACACCAACCGGCTCGCCTTCAACTCGGAAGGGGGCTACGGCCAGTCGGCGGCCTATCTCGCCTCCTCCACCCGCATCGCCAGCAGGGCCGACGCCGAGGCGTGGCTGGCCCGGCTTGAGGGTCTGCCCCGGCTCTATGACGATACCCTGGCCGACGCCCGCCGCGGCCTGGCCACCGGCCTGGTCCAGCCCGCCTCGGTGGTCGAGAGCGCGATCCAGCTGGCCCGTACCGACGCCGCCCAGCCGCTTGATGGAGACCCTCTGCTCAAGCCCTTCGCCGACCTGCCGTCCAGCATTACCGCGGCGGACCAGGCCGCCCTGCGCGAGCGGGCCCGGACCGTGATCACCGACAGCATCGTGCCCCGCCGGCAGGCCTGGCTGGCCTTCCTGACCGACGAGGCCGCGCCGGCTGCCCCCGTGGCACCCGGCCTGGGCCTGCGGCCCGGCGGCCGCGACATGTACGCCTATTTCGTGCGCGGCTTCACCACCACCGACCTGACCCCGGACCAGATCCACCAGATCGGCATCCAGGAGGTCGCCCGCATTCGCGCCCGCATGGAGACCGAGATGCGCGCCGCCGGCTGGACCGGCGATTTCGCCGGTTTCCTGAGCTTCCTGCGCACCGATCCGCAATTCTACGCCACCTCGCGCGAGGATCTGCTTGAGAAGGCCTCCGAGATGGCCAAGCGCGCCGACGACCGGCTACCGGCCCTGTTCGGTACCCTGCCCCGGCTCCCCTACGGCGTGCGCCCCGTGCCGAGAGCCATCGAGGACAGCTACACCACGGGTCGCTACAATGGCGGCTCGATGAAGACCGGCGTCGCGGGCGGCTATATGGTCAACACCTCGCACCTGGACCAGCGGCCGCTGTACGAACTGCCGGCCCTGACCCTGCACGAGGCCGTGCCCGGTCACCACCTGCAGATCGCCCTGCAGCAGGAGGCCGAGGACCAGCCCTATTTCCGGCGCGGGGCCGACGTCACCGCCTTCATCGAGGGCTGGGGCCTGTACTCGGAATATCTCGGCGAGGAGATGGGCTTCTACCGCACCCCCTATGAGCGGTTCGGCCGGCTCAGCTACGAGATGTGGCGCGCCTGCCGTCTGGTGGCTGACACCGGCCTGCACTGGATGGGCTGGAGCACCGAACAGGCGCGCGCCTGTTTCCGCGACAACTCCGCCCTGGCCCCGCTCAACATCGAAACCGAACTGCAGCGCTATATCGGCTGGCCCGGCCAGGCCACGGCCTACAAGATCGGCGAGATCCGCCTGCGCGCCATCCGCGCCCGCGCCGAGGCGGCCTTGGGCGACCGGTTCGACATCCGCGCCTTCCACGACGCCCTGCTGGTCGACGGTCCGCTGCCCCTGGACCTGCTGGACAGCCGCATGGACGCCTGGATCGCCGAGGCGAAGGCACCGCCCCCCTAAGGGGGGGGGGGCGGACCGGCCACCGCCCCTCGCGGGATCGTCGGTGCGGCTGTTGTCCGCGCTCCCGCGCTCCGCAATCGCCGGCGACGTCAGGTCGAGGCGTCGGCCGGCGTCCTGGTCGTCAGGTCCTCATAGGGCGTCGTCGGGGTCTGCCCGGGCGGCAGGGCTGTCGGTGCCGGCGCACCGGCCTCGCCGGGCAGGCTGCGGATATAGCGATAGATGGCGCGCTTGTCGGCCTCGTGCATCGCCTTGACGCTGGGCCAGGGCATGATCGGCAGGGCTTCGCGTGTGCTCAGCATCTCGACCCAGGCGTCCTCGGTCATGTTCGCCGTCGTCAGGCGCAGGTTGTGGGCATAGGTGGTGCCCCAGGGGCCGAAGAAGCCATGGTCATTCCCCCTCAGCCATTCCGCCTCGGGCGTCCGGCCGCCGCTCGCGATATAGCCGGACGTGTGGCAGTCGTTGCAGCCTCCGACCCGGACCAGGTATCGCCCGGCGTCAATCTCGGTGGCCGCGACAACGCGCGGGCTGGTCGGCACGGTCGCGCCGACATCGGCCTGGCCGCACCCGGCAACGGCCAGCAGGCCCAGCGCCAGGATTATCGTCTTCGATCGCATTGTCGCCCTCCCCGGCCGAGACCGGAAAGAACAGCGTTTTGCCGATAATGGCAAGCGCGGTCAGGTCAGGCCCAGCGCCGCCCGCACCTTCCGCGTCAGCTTCGCGGCGATGATGCCGTGAGCGATGGCGAGGTGGTCGGCCAGTTCGTCGTCCGGCCAGTCGTCGATCCGCGGCAGGTTCACCCATTTGGCCCGCGCCATATAGGGCGCCGGCCGCGCGTGGCCAGATTCCGTCAGCACCGCATAGGCGATGTCCGAGACCTTGAACGACACGCCGCCCGTGCCGCCGACCATGGCGAACATCTTGCCGCCGACCTTGTAGGTGTCGTGATCGTCCCCGAACGGATGGTCCAGAGTCGCCGCCGGCAGGGCCAGGCAGACTCTGCCGACCCCGGCCCGGTCCATGCTCAGGCCCCCACGCCGACGCCGATCGGGCAGACCACCCCGGTGCCGCCGATGCCGCAATAGCCGTCCGGGTTCTTGGCGAGATAGGCCTGGTGATAGGCCTCGGCGAAATAGTAGGGCCCGGCCGGCGCGATCTCGGTGGTGATCGTCCCCCGCCCGGCCTGCGTCAGCGCCGCCTGATAGGCGTCACGCGAGGCCTCGGCCTCCACCTTCTGGGCCGCGGTCCGGTAATAGATGGCCGAACGGTAGGTGGTGCCCACGTCATTGCCCTGGCGCATGCCCTGGGTCGGGTCGTGGTTCTCCCAGAAGGCCTTCAGCAGTTCGGCGAAGCTGATCTCAGCCGGATCGAACACCACCTGCACCACCTCGGCGTGGCCGGTGCGGCCGGTGCAGGTCTCTTCGTAGGTCGGATTGGGCGTGATCCCGCCCGAATAGCCGACCGAGGTCACCCACACCCCGGGTAACGACCAGAAGATCCGCTCCACGCCCCAGAAGCAGCCCATGCCCAGGATGGCGGTCTCGAACCCCTCCGGATGCGGCCCCTGCAACGGCCGCCCATTGACGAAATGCACCGCGTCGGTCGGCAGCGGCGTGGTCCGGCCCGGCAGGGCGGTGGCGGCGTCGGGCAACGGGTCGGCGTCTCGGAACGACATGTCGGATCTCCAGTCAGGGGCTGGTCGTCATATAGGGACGGCAAACCGGCTTGCCGAGGGGGACATGGTGGTCTATCAGCCTCGCCTCCGCCGGGACGACCCCCGGCGGCCTCGCCCAGGCGTGGAACGGACAGGTGGCGGAGTGGTCGATCGCGCACGCTTGGAAAGCGTGTGTACGTGAAAGCGTACCGAGGGTTCGAATCCCTCTCTGTCCGCCACCCCGTCTGTCGCTGCCGGGCGGGTCGCTGTCTTCCTGAATTTTTCTGCGACCCGGGTGCGGACTGAGCCGGCTCCGTCGGCCGCCGGCCGGACGGCATTGCCTGTCTACAGGCAAATACCGGAACCGCATCGCTCCGGCCTGGCGTCCGGATCGCCGGACTGCCGCGCGATCCCCGGCACGGCGGGCATCGGCTCTTTGAACGCGTTCAAGTGCGTCGCAGGACGTCAGCGGCGGCATCAGCGTTTGCAGGTCAAGGTCGAGCCGACCGCCGTGTTGAAGGGCGGCAACGACCCATCGGTCGCCCCAGCCGATCATTGCCTCAACACAGCCTGCCTCACAGGGCGCGTCCACGGACTCGGCCCGCCCCGTCAGCGCCGTGGCGGAACCATCCATTCGCAGACGGTCCAGGGGTGCCCCCCACGCGTCCAACGGACCTGCCGGAATCCGCATCCCCCGCGCCCTTTCGGGAGCGGGGGACACGCCGGGAGTTCAGCCTACCACTGGACGCTCATACGGGCACCGATCTGGTTGTCATGCAGGCGATCGCTGAATACGGCGCGATAGCCGGTCGACAGGGTCACGCCCTTGCGCGGCTGGTATTCGAGGCCGAACTCGGTGACGCCGGCCAGCGGCGCGGCCTGGGCCCCTTCGATGGTGAAGCCACCGAAGCCGGCCGCGGCACCGCTGAAGCGCATGTCGGCCAGGGCTTCCCGGTCGCCCGTGGTGATCAGCACGCCGAGACCGCCATACAGCCGCAGCGGCTGACCGTCCGGCCGGTAGTCCTGGGTGACACGCAGGTTGAGCTGCGTTGTCTGCCAGTTGCGCTCCTGCTCGGCGACCTCCAGCGACAGGCCGCCGCCGGCGGTTTCGGTGAAGCCGTCGACCGTGCTGCGCGACATCGTCTCCATCACGCCGACCGAGACCGTGCCGCCGCTGTCATTGGCAAAGCGTCGGGCGATACTGGCTGACAGCGACTGACCCTCGCCGTGGGTCCGGCCCAGGGCCTGGCCGGAGAAGGCCCCGGCCGTCACCATACGCCGGCTGTCGATCTCGCCGCCATAGGCCGAGGCGGTCAGGTCGGCGGCCCAGCGCCCGTCGTCAAAGCGGGCATAGCCGGCGGCGTGTAACAGATCGCTTTCGAACGCAGACTGGCGTCCGATGACATCACCCTCGACCCGGGTCGCCCCGGCGGCCGCCCCCAGCACATAGTTGCCGGTGCCGACCGCATAGCCGCCGGTGAAGCTGTTCAGGCGCGTGTTCAGATCAGCCTGGCCGGCCTTGCCCTCAAGATCAATGTCGCTGGCCTGGACCGAGACCCAGCCGCCGCGACCCGTGCCGGCCTCGGCCGACGGGTCAAAGGCGTCCAGCACGCCGGTGACCATGGCGGCGGCCCCGTCACGACCACCGACGAAGCTGAAGGCACTGGCGAAATTCAGCGGGGCGGAACCCTGGTTCCGGGAGGCTCCGGCCTCACGGACCGCACCGGTGAAGGCGTCATTGGCGGCGAACAGCGCGCTGTTGAGGTCGGCCAGGGCCTCGCCGCTCAGGCTGTTGAACACGGCCTGGCGCTGGCTGGTGTTGAGCCCGGCCAGCAGGCTCAGCACCGCGGCCCAGTCATCCGAGGCCTGCAGCTGCCCTCCCGTCAGGGCCCGGCCGACCGCGTTCTGGTTGCCGCTGCCATTGGTCCCGAGGTCGAAATTGACCAGGTTGCGCAGTTCCAGCACCGCGCCATTGGGGTTCACATCGTAGCGGACCCGCCAGAACAGGCCGGAACCGGTGGCGGACTCGGTGAAGGCCGCGCCATTGCTGAAGGTGCCGATCCGCTGGCCCGCCGTCAGGAACGCGTAGCGGGTCGAGAACTCATAGCCGCTGGTCGGGCTGCGGAAGGTCGGGGCGACGATCGCACCGGTCAGGTTTGCCGTGCCGGAAACCACCAGACGGTCGATCAGGTTGCCGCCGGCGCTGCCCAGCACGTCCAGCGCCAGGGTGCCGCCGTTCAGGGTCAGACTGCCGGCCGAGAGGGTACCGATGCCGCTGGCCTGTCCGGCCAGGCCGGGCGACAGGGTCGCACCGTTGGAGACCGTCAGGGCCCCGCCGATGGTGCCCGCGCCGCTCAGGCTGCCGCCGCTGACGGCAACATTGCCGGTGGTGGTGGCGAGGAAGCGCAGCTCGCCGCCGGTGTTGGTCATCGTCTGCAGGGTGTGGTTGCCGCCCAGGGTGAACAGGCCGCTGGTATGAACCAGTGAACCGGTCCCGGTCAGGATCCCGCCGAACGACGAGTCCACGCCGCCGAAGGTCAGGCGTCCCGCGCCGATCGCGACCGTTCCGGTGCCGAACAGGGCCCCGATCGTGTCGGTGCGGCTGTTGACGTCGAAGGTCGCCCCGGTCGAGACCGAGACGGCGGCCGTGTCAGCCAGGCGATCCGACGCGCCCAGACGCAGGGTCCCGGCGTTTACATTGACCTGCGAGGCTGCGGCCGTCCCGGTCAGCACCGAGGTGCCGCCGAGGTTGATCAGGGCTCCGGCACCAAGGTTGGCGTTCACCGTGGCCCCGGTCAGCTGGTACTGGGCCGCGGTCAGGGCTCCGGTGCCGGCCAGGGTGCCGTTGAGCAGGGCCAGGCCGACGGTGTCGCTGAAGCCGTTGAGGTTGAGGGTCGCCCCGGCCGAGACCGAGACCGTGGCCGTATCGGCCAGACGGTTGGACGCGCCCAGCGACAGGGTGCCGGCCTGGAGCGAGACCGAGCCGGCCGCCGCGGTGCCGTTCAGGGTCGAGGTGCCACCGAAGTTGACCAGGTTTCCCGCGCCGAGGTTGGCGTTCACCGTGGCCCCGGTCAGCTGGTACTGGGCCGCGGTCAGGGTACCGGTGCCGGCCAGGCTGCCGTTGAGCAGGGCCAGGTCGACGGTGTCGCTGAAGCCGTTGAGGTCGAGGGTCGCGCCGGACGAGACCGAGACCGTGGCCGTATCGGCCAGACGGTCGGACGCACCCAGCGCAAGGGTCCCGGCCTGGACCGAGACCGAGCCGGCGGCCGCAGTGCCGGTCAGGGTCGAGTCTCCGCCGATGTTGAACAGGGAGCCCGCG
>TARA_R110000868_G_scaffold29963_1_pt1 | contig 43077 bp, 41 predicted proteins | sample TARA_R110000868 | Tara Oceans TARA_R110000868 (sample SAMEA4397489) | marine metagenome | biome: Polar Biome; feature: [SRF] surface water layer (ENVO:00010504); material: water (ENVO:00002006), including particulate matter (ENVO:01000060) such as... | depth 5 m | reverse complement strand
CCGCGCTCAGATGACCGCGGTCACGACCGAGGTGACGATCGGAACACCCGTGCCGACACCGATGCCGACACCCACCGGAACGGCGACCTGGCCGAGCGAAAAACGCCCGGATGCCAGACCGATCAGGCCACCAGCGAGGCTGAGAACCGTGATGATCTTGCCGCCCGAGCCTTCCAGAAAGTCCGTGAACTTCGTGAGGGCAGGGGTGAAGGTCGTGTCAGCGCCGGCATAGGCGGCGCTCGCCGCAAGCGCCGCGATCGCGACCGGGATGGCAATGTTGAGGGTCTTGCCGAGACCCTTGACGCTGGCGCGCCGGGGGAGGGTGAGAGACTGCATGTGAAGCTCCGGTTGGAGGGGTGGTCACAGCGTTCTTGCGTTCGCTGTGTGTTCCACATGCATCTAGGAAATGGTCGTAGGAAAGTGTTCAGCGGCAATACCGCCTGGAGGTGGAAGGATGCGGACGCATCTTTTCCAGTCCAGCGCTTGAAATCGACGATAACGACGTAAATTGAGTATTTTGGTGTCGGTAAATGCCGTCACGGCAGCCGGGATTTGGCGGCGAATCGGATAGAGGAACTGATTCGCCTCTAAACGAGATGTTCCGTTTATGTTCTTTTCATTTTCCTACATGAGATGCTTCGCGTTATGCCTGCGACTCGAACCAGTGCAGATGCAAGGAGACAACCATGCACCATCCAACCTCCGTCGCCAGACCGGCCAATCAAAGTCTGGCTCGCGTGCTCGCCCATGCGATAGATGCCTGCGGCAAACCCCGCCACAGGATTGCCAGTGAATGCGGGATGCACCGCGAAACCCTGCTTCGCGTAGCGCGTGGCGAGCGGCCTATTGGGCTCGACGAAGCGGCACTTGTGCTCGCCGCCTGTGGAGCGCCCCCCCGCGCAACCATGATCCTTGCTCTTGCCGGGCAGGAAGAGCTCGCCTGCGAGTGGATGCATGGTGAGATGGGCGAATTTCTCGAAGAGTTCTTCACCAGCCTCCCAGTCCATCTTCAGCGGACCCTGGGGCGGCGGATTGAGGATCTGCGGCCTCGGTGGGCCAACGGCACCTCACAGCTCGTGGCACGAATGCTTGCCAAGCACATCGATGATTTCGTGTGCCGAGACATCACGATGTCATTGTCACGGTAGCCTGAGAGTTCCGAGGGGACCGAACCCAAGCAAATGAGATCAGCAATGCCGCATGCAACACAAGATGAAACGTACACGCCTCAACCGCCAGAAGCAGCACCGCCGGCGCGGCTCTTACGCCTGCCGGAGGTTATCGCCCGCGTCGGGCTACGCCGTTCCGCCATCTACCAGCGCATGAGCGAAGGGCGATTCCCAAGGTCGCGATCGCTCGGCCCCAAATGCGCAGTTTGGGTTGAGGCAGAAATTGACGAGTGGATCCGCGCTGTATCGCGAATTCAAAATTGACTCCGCTCTGGTCAGTTGGATTGGGATTTCGCAGATTGGCAGAACCGCCCCGCTTGAGAAAAACTGACAGCCGTCGACCAACATGCGCAGTTCGGCGGTCGCGCTTCCAACGGCAGCCTCTGCCAGAAGCTGCCGCTCGGTCAGCATCAATCCGTCTGTCAGCAACGCGCCCTAATATCGGTCATTCCGAACCCTTCGGATTTAAACCGAAAGCCGCCATTCGTTCGCGCATCAAAACGAGGCGGCGCGGTTCATAGCTTGCTTGCCGACTGTCTGCGCGTTCCATCGATTAGCTCAATCAGCCACACTTTCTGGCGGGCCAACATGGCATCGTTGCGCGCCGCAATCAGCCGTTCGTGTTTCTGGCCCACAGACGGCCTTATTCACGCGAAAAAACCTGTAGGAATGCCGCACTATAATAAGCATAGGGCAGTATGCGCACACCTGTCACGAATTTTCGTGCAATTAAATGGCCCTTATCCTTTTCAGGCCTAAGCTCTTACTGCAAGATTTATTGAATTTTTCGTTGACAGGTAAGCCGGCTAGTTTTTCAATCGATGGAGCCAGCTTTCTACATAGCACACCAAGGCAACTAACTGCGCGGCGCTTCGAGGACAGCTTGGCCTTGGCTTGCGAACAGGTAAACCACATGCCCGCCAAGCGATGCCAGGGCCCCTTCGATATCAATCGGCAGGCCCCGCTCGCTGTTCGCGGCGAGCGCGCTCAGGATGGCATGCGCAGCCGCGGTTCCCAGCTCCTCTGCAGCGGTCAGCCCCTGTACGAAGGGGTTGCGCCCCAGCAGAAATGGCAACGACAGGCAATGCACGCGTTCCAGCGGGTTGCCGGGTTGCCCGAGCTTGAAGCCCTTCCCGGTGACGATTTCATCGAGGCTTGCCGACCGCGCGATGGCCAGGGCGCGGATCTGCATGCGCAGCGTTGGAAAGGGAAATTCCTCCTGCCCCAGAACGGCCTGCCCGCGTGCGTCGACGATGGAATCGAAGTGGTGCGTCACTCCGCGCGCAGCGATGTGCCAGCCGGCGCCTTTGTCGTCCCGCTCCATCGTATAGTCGGAACCGAGCGCATGGATTGCAAGGATACCGGCATCGTGCAACGCGATCAGCCGTTCGATCGAGAGCGGCGGAACAGCCGCATAATTGTCCACGAACACGCGCTTCAGCGAGCGGTTGAAGCGGGCGCGGTCGCCGTCCGACAAGTCCTTCACAATGGCGCCGAACGGCTCGTGCATGCGCAGCAGCGCATAACGCCAAGGCACGGTGCGGTGATGCCGCGCGTTGTAGTGCACTTCCAGCAGATTGCCGCGCGCCCATTCCAACGGATCGAAGTCGCTGCGGCGCTGCGCATAGCACTTGGAAAAGCCCTCCGGCGTCGTGCATCCCGGCCCGAGCGATCGTAGGAACGCCGGGTCGAGCCGCTCGAGCTGGTCGAGGAAGAGGCCGAATGCCCGGTCCAGATCGCCATCCTTGCCCATGACGATTGCAGCCAGCCGGTCGTCGGTAAACAGATCCAGCGGCTGATAGGGGATCGGGCAGAAGAAATCGGCTTCGGGCAGCAGCCCGCCGCGCGACATCATGGTGATGAGCGGACCCTGCGCCCGGTCGCATTGGTCGGTCGGCGCAAAGGTCAGGCGCCCGTCCACGGACTTGAAACGGCCGATCCGCATTGCATGATCGATCGCCACGTCGATTCCGCTCAGAGAGGTGCCAAGGATACCGAGCCGAATCGCGTCCGCCGAAAGATTTGGCTCGACGCTGCGCCCCAGGGCCGCCGGGTCGGCCCCGTGTGTCTTGGGCACCGAGTGCCCGGTGGCCAGAATCGCATGATCGAACGCGAGCGCGGCCTGCTGAGTGACAGCATCGCTCGTCACCCAGACCCCGCCCTCATGCGCGACAATATCGCTGACGCGGGTGCGCGTGTGCAGCGTGATGCGGTGGCCGCGCGCCGCGCCTTCATTCACCAGCGCGCCAAACTGGTCGGCGTAATAATCGCCCAGAACCACGCGCGGAAAAAAGTGTCGTTCGTGCAGGTCGGCATCCCCGATGCCCCAGCCATGGCGGGTTTCGGGCGGGATCCGCTGCAACCAGTCGAGCAGGGTCTCGCACACCGGCGGCAGTTCGATGCTGGCGATGTTGGACAGCATGGCCGGTGAGTTCTGCTGGCGATCGTAGGGCGTACCCACACCGGGCCGCGCCCCGGATTCAAAGATCAATATCGCCAGCGGTGCCTCTGACGTGATCAACCGCTTCAGGGCATAGACCGCGCTCGGCCCGGCCCCGATGATCGCCACGCGCGGCCGCGTTGGCTTGTTCGTATTCCTCAATCGAACACGCTGAAGGCGAGCAGCTTTTCGCGCACATCGCGATCCGCCCCGGCCGGGATCAGCGCCTCGATCGCGGCGCGGCGGTCCAGCGGGCTGGCGTCGAGATCGAGCCCGAGCATGGCGGTGTCGGGGAATGTCCGCTCCGTCGCAGGTTGATCAAGCACGACATCGAGCGCGCGGTGACGCGGATCGCGGTTGACCGTGGCAAACATCTGGCCAACCGCCTCCGGGCTGCCTTCGAGCACCTGCATGTAGCTATTGCCGTTGCCCAGCAGCAGGCCGGTGAGGCCCTTGCGCCGATTGCCCGCCTGCACTTCGTGAGCGAGCGCAAGCGCGGTGTCGGCCTGCGCGTTTTCCTGCGCGCCGGCGGTGCTGAGATAGATCAGCACGCGCAGCGGTGCCTCGGACAGCGTGCAGACATCGGCGGTGCCGGCCATGACGGGATCGTTGTCCTCCATGATCCGGCACCGCGCGTGGGTCAGGCCAGGTCGCGGACTTTGGGTTCGCGATCCCAGTGGCGCTTGGTGCCGACCTTGAGGAAGTCCTCCGGCTTGGGCACGCCCGCGTCAGGCTCGATATTCGCCTTGGGCAGGATATGCTCGCGCGTGCCGCCACAGGCGCCGATGGTCTTGCAGTGATACCAGGCGTCGGCAAACCAGGCGACCGCGCCCACATCCTTGGCCAGTTCCTGCGCCTGGTCGGGCATCAGGATGGCGACCACCGCATCGAACACCACCGAAGGCGTGCCCGCGAGCTGGCCATCGGCCTTGAGTGTGCCGCCCTTGACCTTGATCTCGCCCACCTTGGGCGCGACCAGCTTAACCGTACCGCCGTCCTTTTCGACGCCCGCCTTGATCTCGTCGATCATCGCCTTGTCCGAACCCTCGGCGTAGAGAATGCCCACGCAGCGGCCCTCGAACACGGGCTTTTCCTGCTTCTGGATCGACAGTGCATCGGACAGCGCCATATCGATCGGTTCCTTCGCGGCCTTGGCCTTTTCCGGGAGGTCCATCGCCAGACCGGCGGCCACGCGCTTGGCCAGATCCTCGTCGATATTGCGAAGACGGCTCATCACCCGGTTGCGGACATGCTCCAGCGTCACCTTCGACAGCTCGAACACGATAGCCGAGCAGATGTGCGCCTGTTCGTTATCGGTCTGCGAACGATAGAACAGCCGTGCCTGGCTGTAGTGGTCGGCGAAGGTTTCCGCACGGATGCGCAGCTTCTCGCCGCCATCGTTGCGTTCGTCATTGGCGGCAAAGCTGGTGAAGCCGGTTTCCGGGCATTCGCGCGGGCCGCCGTCCTCGCCCGCTTCGGCAAGGCTGTTGGGCTCGTAATTGGCGCGGCCCGTGGGCACCAGCGTCTGCATCATCCCGTCGCGCTGGAAATTGTGGAACGGGCACTTGGGCGCGTTGATCGGGATCTGGTGGAAATTGGTCGTGCCCAGCCGCGATTTCTGCGTGTCGAGATAGCTGAACAGCCGCCCTTGCAGCAGCGGATCGTTCGAGAAATCGATCCCCGGCACCACATTGGTGGGCAGGAAGGCGACCTGCTCGGTCTCGGCAAAGAAATTGTCGACATTACGGTTCAGCGTCATGCGCCCGATGATGTCGACCGGGATTTCCTCTTCGGGAATCAGCTTGGTCGCATCGAGCACGTCATAGGGCTGCTTGGCGGCCCACGCCTCGTCGAACACCTGGATGCCCAGGTCCCATGCCGGATAGTGCCCGCCATCGATCGCTTCGTGGAGATCGCGGCGGTGGAAATCGGGGTCGGCCCCGGCCAGCTTCACTGCCTCATCCCAAGTGGTGGAGGCAAGGCCCAGCACCGGCTTCCAGTGGAACTTGACGAAGCTGCCCTTGCCCTCGGCATTGACGAGCCGGAAGGTGTGGACGCCGAACCCTTCCATGTTGCGCAGCGTGCGCGGGATCGCGCGGTCGGACATCGCCCACATGATCATGTGCATGGACTCGGGCATCAGGCTGATGAAATCCCAGAACGTGTCATGCGCGCTGGCCGCTTGCGGATAGCCGCGATCGGCCTCCATCTTCACCGAATGGACGAGGTCGGGGAACTTGATCGCGTCCTGGATGAAGAACACCGGGATGTTGTTGCCGACCAGGTCCCAGTTGCCGTCTTCGGTGTAGAGCTTGACCGCAAAGCCGCGCACGTCGCGCGGGGTGTCGACCGATCCAGCGCCGCCCGCGACGGTGGAGAAACGGGTGAACACGGGGCAGCTGTTGCCGGCCTTGGAGAATAGCTTGGCCTTGGTCAGTTCGGGGATCGCCTTGGTGACTTCGAACACGCCGTGCGCGCCGGAACCGCGGGCGTGGACGATACGCTCGGGGATACGTTCGTGATCGAAGTGAAAGATCTTCTCGCGCAGAACGAAGTCTTCCAGCAGTGTCGGCCCGCGCGCGCCGGCTTTGAGGCTGTTCTGGTTGTCCGCAATGCGATGGCCGTGGTTGTCGGTGAGATGCGCCACCGTATCGCTATGATCGCCGCTATCGGGCACCTGCTGATGCACTTCGCCAGCATTGCCCAGCTCGGTGTCGAAATCGGTCTCGCCCAGACCCGGGTTGTGGTGGTGCAGCGAATTGTCGCCCGCCGGGCCGCGTGGCCGCTCCCCCTTGTCGATCGCGCGGCCACCGAAAGGACCGGTTTTGTCCACGTTGGGAACTGGCTTCACGATGATCGGGTCGGGGTTGATGTCATGGGCGGTCGTCTGAACTTTTTTAGCCATCGTTCATCCTCTAATTTTTGCCCCGGGTCGGGGCAACATCGATAAAGTGCCCGCAGGGGTCCCGATATCCAGCGATCGTCGATCAAGATACGCTAGCTGCAAAGATCTTAGCGGCCTTCGCACATGGAGCGACTCATCTTTTCGGCCATAACGGAAAAAAGGAGTGCGATGCCATACCGCCCGCCGATCAGAACGCTCCCGCTCCATGCGGTGACGCCAAACTTGCCATCGCGAGGGAATTGGAATGTCGCATTGTAGAAGGCCTTCCCGGCTCCTTGCTATTCGGTTTCCTAGCGACCGATCTCGAGCCTTTGCTTTCGGCGGATAGGAAAAGGTGCCGCAGTCGGAATTATCTGTTAGTTAGCGCTGTCAATTGTCTGGCAGTTCGTGACGTGACCCCCGGCTTTCCCCCAACTGGGATTAGAGCCGCGCGGTTGTTTTGCGCTTGAGCGCGGTTGAAGCAATGGGCTGCGTAGCGGAGCCCGGAGGGCGTAGCGAATCAGTCCATTGCTTATCCAGTTCGGCGGCGAACGCCGCCGGTGTTGCGTATCCAAGGGATGAGTGTGGTCTCTCCCGATTGTAGTCCTCGACCCAGGCGGCGATCTCGACCCGGGCGTGGGCAAGGCTGAGGAACAGCGTCTCGTTGAGCAGTTCGTCGCGCATGCGGCCGTTGAAGCTCTCGACGTAGCCGTTCTGCATCGGCTTGCCCGGCGCGATGTAGTGCCGCTCAACGCCGATCTCCCCGCACCATGCCAGCACCGCATTGCTCGTGAGTTCGGTCCCGTTGTCGCTGACGATCATCCCCGGTTTGCCGCGCTGTGCGATCAGCTCCGTCAACTCGCGCACGACACGGCCGCCTGAGATCGATGTGTCGGGCACCGCCGCAAGGCACTCCCGGGTCACGTCATCGACCACGTTCAGCACGCGGAACCGTCGTCCTGACGCCATTTGGTCGTGCACGAAGTCGAGGCTCCAGCGCTGGTTCGGTAGGGCCAGCACCGGAGCAGGCGCCCGTGTTCCAACAGCACGCTTGCGGCTCCGGCGTCGCCTGACCGCCAATCCCTCCTCACGGTAAAGACGCTGGGTTTTCTTGCGGTTGATCATCACCCCCTCCCGGCGCAGCAGGATATGCAGGCGACGATAGCCGAACCGGCGTCGCTGGTTCGCCAGCTCGCGCAGCTTCTCGCGAAGCTCGGCATCGTCAGCCCGCTGGGAGCGATATCGCACGCTCTTACGGTCGGCTCCGATCACATGACACGCCCGCCGCTCGCTCATCCCGTGACAATCCTGGAGATGAGCAACAGCTTCCCGCTTCGCGGCGGGCGTCAGAACTTTTTTGTCAGAAGATCCTTCAGCGCAGCGTTGTTCAGCATCGCATCGGCCAACAAGCGCTTGAGCCTGCCGTTCTCATCCTCGAGCGAGCGCAGCCGCTTTGCCTCGGACACCTCCAGTCCGCCGTACTTCGCCTTCCAGTTGTAGATCGTCGCTTCCGACACACCGTGTCGGCGGGCCAGGTCCGCGGTCTTCGCCCCCGCCTCCGCTTCCTTCAGCACGCCAATGATCTGCTCTTCAGAAAACCTCGTTCGCTTCATCTCGTCCGTCCTTCTCTCAGGGGCGGACTCTAATCCAGCGTGGAGGAAAATCGGGGGTCACGTCACTATTCCAAGGGCGGCACACAGCGATCTGATCACGGCTCGGCATCCAGAGGCTCGATACAATCGCGACGCTCATCAAAAAGGTGCAAACTGACGCTACATGCCATTAGAGACTGAGGAAGAGGTTGCTTCGAATTATCGTCCGCCGTTATGGCCTTGGCACGACTAAAGGATTTCAAACTCTTGCAAGATGCTGCCTCCAAGCGGAAATTCCGCGACACGAATTCCTGGTGGTCTATCGTCGGCCTCGTTGCCGGGATCGGCTTCTTCCTGGTCAGCGCGATCCTTTCGTATTCGAACGTCCTCAGCATGCGCGAGAACGAGGAACGGATCCGCGTTACGCACGAGGTGCTGACGTCGCTCGATGAGCTCATGATAGCGGTGCTCGGCGTGGAAACTGGTAGCAGAGGCTATGTCCTGACCGGCAAAGACCAATATCTTGAAGCTTATCGAACCGGAGCTGCCAGCGCGCGACAAAACCTGGGGAAGTTGGAAGCTTTTGCAAATGACAATGCCGCCGAGGATGAGGACCTCGACCGGCTCCGGACCCTGATCGACGAAAAACTCCGTTTCTCCCGGTTGGCCATCGAGACTCGTCGCGATCAGGGCTTCGATCCGGCGATCGCGATGATCGACAGCGACCAGGGCAAGATCGCGATGGATGCGATCCGTTTGGAGATGGCGCAGAGAAACCGCGCGGAGACGACAGAGCGCCAGCAGCGCATCGCCGAACTGGCTGCGGCGTCCAGTGCAACGCTCGTCAGCGCCATGGTCACTAGCCTTATTGGCATCGCCTTGACCATCGCGATATTCCTGCTGCTCATGCGCGGAAACCGCCTGCGCGAACGTCAGCGTTGGCTGCAAACCGCGCAGGTGGAGCTTAGCGAAGCGATGCGCGGCGAGAAGACTGTCCCGCAGCTGGGCGCCGCGGTGCTTGCCTTCCTCGCCGAGAGGACCGGGGCTAACGCAGGCGCGATCTTCAAGGGAGAAGGAGGCACGTTCAACCGTGCAGCCATGCTCGGGGTGACCGACGCGGCAGCGGTGCCCGAAACGTTTGCCTTCAACGAAGGCTTGCTCGGCAAGGTGGCGGCAGACGGACACCCGACCGAGCTTGCGGATATCCCGGACGGTTATCTCAAGATCGGTTCCGCACTTGGCAGCGATACGCCGCGCCATCTCGTGGTCGCCCCGGCTTTCAATGAAGGTTCGGTCAATGCCGTCATCGAACTCGGATTTTTCGATGCGGTGGATGACCGGGTACGAGAACTGCTCGATACCGTTTCAGGCTCGATCGGCGTCGCCCTGCGCTCGGCGCGTTTCCGCGAGCGCCTGCAGGACGCGCTGGAGGAAACGCAGCGCCAGGCTAGCGAACTGCAGGCGCAAAGCGAGGAATTGCGGGTCTCCAACGAGGAACTGGAGGAGCAGGGGAATGCGTTGAAGGAAACGCAAGCCCGGCTGGAACTGCAGCAGGTCGAACTGGAACAGACCAACAGCCAGCTTGAAGAACAAGCGCAGGCTCTGGAGGGCCAGCGTGACGAGCTTTCGCGCGCCGCTGCCTCGCTGCAGCTTAAGGCTCGCGAGCTTGAGCAGGCCAGCCAGTACAAGTCTGACTTCCTTGCCAACATGAGCCACGAGCTGCGCACGCCGCTCAATTCGCTGCTGATCCTTTCCAAGCTGCTGGGCGACAATGCCGACGGCAACCTTTCGGCCGAACAGGTCAAGTTTGCCCGCACGATCGAATCTTCGGGCAACGACCTCCTGACCCTTATCAACGACATCCTCGATCTGTCGAAAATCGAGGCGGGTCACGTCGAGATCCAGGCGACCCAGGTCTCCACGGAGCGGCTCGCTTCGGACCTGCGAAAGATGTTCGAGCCGCTGGCGCAGCAGCGTGGGCTGGAACTCGACATCGCGCTTGCCGACGATGCGCCGCGTTCCATCGAGACCGATCGACAGCGGCTGGAACAGGTACTCAAGAACCTGCTTTCGAACGCGATCAAGTTCACCGAACGGGGCAGCGTTACCCTGTCGATCTCCAGCAAGGATGACGACCAGATCGAATTCGCGGTCGCCGACACCGGGATCGGCATCGCACCGGAGCAGCGCGACGCGATATTCGACGCCTTCCGCCAGGCCGACGGCACAATCAGCCGCAAGTTCGGCGGCACCGGGCTCGGCCTCTCGATTTCGCGCGAACTGGTCCGCCTGCTGGGCGGAACGATCCGGGTCACGAGCGAAGAAGGCAAGGGAAGCACGTTCATCGTGGACGTGCCTGCCACTTACGATCCCGCCACCGTCGCGCCGCGCGCTGCCGCGCCGGCGGGTAAGGAACCGCCGGCAACAGCCCCGGCAACTGTACAAGCCGCGACCAGGCCGAAGGGCCGGACCAATACGACACCCAAGGGGCCGGTCATCGACGACGACCGGGCGGTCCTGTCCGGTGACAAGCGCGTATTGCTCGTGATCGAGGACGACAGCAGATTTGCCGGTATCGTGTGCGACCTGTCACGCGAAATGGGTTTCGAATGCCTCGTGGCCGGCACCGCGCAGGAAGCGATCGACCTTGCCCGCGAGTACCGGCCCAGCGCCATCGTGCTCGACATCGGTCTGCCCGATCAGTCGGGCCTTACCGTTCTGGACCGGCTCAAGCATGAAGACAGGACACGGCACATACCGATCCACGTTATCTCCGGTTCGGACCAGGCCCAGACAGCGATGGCATTGGGTGCGATCGGCTTCCTTGAAAAGCCCGCCCCCCGCGAACGGCTGGCAGAGGTGCTGGCCATGCTGCAGCAGAAACTGGCATCGCGCGTTCGGCGTGTGCTCATCGTCGAGGACGACGCGGTCCAGCGTGAGGCGGTCAGTCAGCTGCTCGGATCGCAGGATGTCGAGACTGTCGGCGTCGGCACGGTCGCCGAATGTCTGGAGGAACTGCGCGGCGGCCAGTACGATTGCATGGTCCTCGACCTCGCGCTGCCCGATGCCACCGGCTTTTCCCTGCTCGAGACGCTAAGCGAGGAAGGCGAGGGTCCGCTTCCTCCGGTAATCGTCTACACCGGGCGGGACCTTTCGGCCGACGAGGAGCAGCGCCTGCGTCGTTATTCCAGTTCCATCATCATCAAGGGCGCCAAGTCGCCCGAGCGCCTGCTGGACGAGGTTTCGCTGTTCCTGCACCAGGTCGTTTCCGACTTGCCTGCCGAACAGCGCCAGATGATCGAGAAAGCGCGTCACCGTGATGCGGCGCTCGAAGGCCGCCGCATCCTCATCGTCGAGGATGACGTGCGCAACGTCTACTCGCTCACCAGCGTTCTGGAGCCCCGCGGCGCACTGACGCGGATCGCGCGCAACGGGCAGGAGGCGATCGATGCGCTGGAGGAAGCGGCGGGCGATCCTGACAACACGATCGACTTGGTGCTGATGGACGTCATGATGCCGGTGATGGACGGCCTCACCGCCGCTCGCGCCATCCGTGCCGATGCGCGCTGGAAGAAGCTGCCCATTGTCATGCTCACCGCCAAGGCCATGCCCGACGACCAGCAGAAATGCATCGATGCGGGCGCCAACGATTACATGTCAAAGCCGATCGACGTGGACAAGTTGCTTTCACTGGTACGGGTATGGATGCCCAGGTGATGCGCACCAGAATGACGGACGCCGGTGCTGCGAACGAGAGCATCGAGGACATCGAGATCCAGCTTCTGCTGGACGCACTCTATCGGCATTATCACTACGATTTTCGGCACTATGCCCGCGCCTCAATCAAGCGGCGGCTGCTGCAGGCGCGGACACAGTTGGGCTACGACAGCATTTCCGACATCCAGTCGGCCGTCCTGCACGACGAGACGATCCTGCCGCGTTTGCTAAACTTCCTCACCGTTCAGGTGAGCGAGATGTTTCGCGACCCTTCGTATTTTCGCGCCCTGCGCGAAAGCGTCGTGCCTCACCTCAGGACCTACCCCTCGCTCAAGGTATGGGTCGCGGGATGCAGCCATGGCGAGGAGCTTTATTCGCTGGCGATCCTCTTCGCCGAGGAAGGGCTGGCCGACCGTACCATCTTCTACGCAACGGACATCAACCCGGCGGCGCTGCGCGCGGCGCAGGCGGGCATTTATCCGCTGGACCGGATCCGCCAGTTCACGGAAAACCATCGCCAGTCCGGCGGACATTCATCTTTATCTGAATACTATACCGCGGACTACGACAGGGCCGTGTTTGACAAGGCCCTGCGCGAACGAGCCGTTTTCTCCGATCATAGCCTGGTGACCGACGCCGCGTTCGGCGAGATGCACCTCGTTTCATGCCGCAACGTGCTGATCTACTTCGACCGCGAATTGCAGGACCGGGTCGTGGGACTGTTCGGCGAATCGCTCGCGCGCGGCGGATTCCTAGGCGTCGGGTCGAAGGAAAGCCTGCGCTTCTCGGCCCACGCCGACATGTTCTCGGAGTTCGTGCGCGAGGAAAAGATCTATCGAAGGAACACTCGGTGAGCCTTCAGGCAGTCGTCATCGGCGCGTCGGCGGGCGGCGTGCAGGCCCTTTCGCAGGTGCTGCCGGCCTTGCCCGTGGACTTTCCCATTCCCGTCATCGTCGTCGTCCATATCCCGCCACGGCGCGATAACGCCTTGGTCGATCTGTTCGCCGACAAATGCCGCATCCCTGTAAAGGAAGCGGAGGATAAGGAGCCGCTGGAACCGGGAACGATCTATTTCGCGCCGTCCGATTATCATCTTCTCGTCGAGGCGGGCGGCTCGCTCGCTCTATCCTCGGACGAGCCGGTCAATCACTCGCGACCCGCAATCGACGTGCTGTTCGAAAGCGCGGCAGACGCGTTCGGAAGCGAGCTGGCCGGGATTGTCCTGACGGGAGCGAACAGCGATGGCGCAGCGGGATTGCGCGCTATATGTGCGGCAGGCGGGAAAGGTATCGTACAGGATCCGGCCTCGGCGGAAGTGGCGACAATGCCCCACGCTGCGCTTGCCGCGGCCCCGGGTTCGCAAGCGATGCGGTTGGAAGACATCCACCCTGCGCTGGAGGCCATGATCGCGCTATGACCAACAACGTCAAATTCCTGTTGGTCGACGATCTCGAGGAAAACCTCGTCGCGCTCGAAGCCTTGCTTGCGCGCGAAGGGCTGGAGCTGCATTTGGCGCGCAGCGGCGAAGATGCGCTCGAACTGATGCTGGCGAACGATTATGCGCTGGCGCTGCTCGACGTGCAGATGCCCGGCATGGACGGGTTCGAACTGGCCGAGATAATGCGCGCGAACGAGCGATCGCGGCATATCCCGATCATTTTCGTGACGGCGGGAAGCGGCGATGCCGCACGCCGCTTTCGAGGTTACGAGGCGGGAGCGGTCGATTTCATCCAAAAGCCGATCGAAGCCGACATCCTGCGCTCCAAATCGAATGTCTTCCTGGACCTGTATGCCCAGCGGCAGCAGATCACCGCCCAGCGCGACGAACTCGCAACGCTCAGCGCTGCGCTACAGGCTGCCGATCAGCAGAAAAACCGGTTTCTCGCGGTGCTGGCGCACGAGTTGCGCAATCCGTTGGCGGTCCTTGCCGCCGGTCTCAGCATTCTGGAGAGGAAAAGGGATCCGGAGGTCATTGGAAACGTCCGCACGTCGATGCGGCAGCATCTCGGGCACATGACCCGTCTCGTCGACGACCTGCTCGACATCAACCGCATCGAGCACGGAAAAATCTCGCTGCGCCGGGAGAAAGTGCTGCTGGCCGACATCCTTCCCTCCGCGCTGGAAGTCGCGGTTCCGGCAATCGAGTCAGGGAATCACACGCTCGCAGTGAAAGTTCCGGAACAGCCGATACTACTCGACGTCGACAAGGCGCGCTTCATTCAGATGGTCAGCAATGTCGTTGGCAATGCGGCACGGTACACGCCGAAGGGCGGGCGCATCGAGGTCACCGCAAGTGGCAGCGGAAACAGCGCCAGCATTGTCGTTTCCGACAACGGTGTCGGCATCCCAGCCGACCAGCAGTCGCGCATTTTCGAGCTCTTCGAGCAATCCAATGCAGGAATGGTCGTGATAGGCGACGGGCTGGGAATCGGGCTGGCCCTCGTCAAGCAACTTGCCGAACTGCATGGCGGGACAATCCGGCTGGTAAGCAGCGTACCTGGCGAAGGAAGTACTTTCGAGATCCAGCTTCCGACCGGAAACCACTAGCGCGATTAAGCTTACCGCTGAACTTTCGTACTTGAAGCTCGCAACACCAATCCAGGAACCCAAATAGTCAGGAGGGATCCCGTCGGATGGCAGTTGATTGTCGGATTTCAAGGTCGCAGCGCCTATAAGCCGCCAGTCCGCTTGCGGCGCAACTGATGACATTCCGAGAGGTGGAGCCGCGCCATACTGGAGGTCAGCTATTGGCGGGACCTGTCATTCGATAGATGACTTTCGAACGGCAACAATGTCCAAACCTGGCCATTACTGCTGTCCGTAAGCAACCTTGGACAAATGGCCGCCCTTCGGATCGAGCGCCAATCGTCCTGACTCGGTCGTAGAGCTACCATCGGCCTATCGGCCTCGCGTGATCTTCATTCGAATTCTGCAGTGCGAGCCTTTTTTCTCGCCTCTTCCTCAAGCTACCTAGAATGCTACCTAGAAGGAAAGAGCGGCTGCTGGGACCACACGCCCTGCGGATTAAGTTACTGTGCTATATGGTAAAAATGGTGGAGGCACTAGGGCTCGAACCTAGGACCCGCTGATTAAGAGCGGCTTTTCGTCCGCATGCTTCCGCATGGATGCGGGCATGTTTTGGGTCAGCACTCAGTTTGAACCAGCGACCCCGACTTACATCGGTTCGGCGCACCCTTTCCGGCGCTCGCCATGGGCCAGCAGCTCGACCGCCACAGGGTAGCTCATGTCCGACATGCCATCGGAACAGCCGGGCGCCGCACGGGTCCGCAGTTCGAACGGGCGCCCGTCAAGCGCGCCTGTCCACACACCGCCCTCCGTTGTGGGCGTGAACCGGGTCCAGACGCGCGTGCCTTTCTGGTCCTCCGGGTGGGAATAAGTGACGCAGCGCCCTTCGATCCGCACGGCCCAGAACGGTTCTGTTCCGATTGCGCGCAGGGGCTGGGCCGAAAACTCCCGGCCGTCCTGAACGAGGCAGGGGCTGACCGGACGGTCTGGCAATGCCGCGCGCGGCGCAACTTCGGATGCCTGGCCGCGGCAAGCAGCGACGAACGACGCGACAATCGCGGTGGGTACGGCAGGGTGGGGACCGCTGGTCTGGGGGCCATAGCTTGCCGACACCGGGCCGCCTATCAGCGCCGCGAGGTTGGCCGGAACCGCTCCCGCCGCGCTGACACCGCCAAGTCGGCGATCGCGGCGGAAATCTGCGACAAGCGCTTCCACTTCGCCGCCACTGCCAAATGACAGCCGCTCCTCGCTTCCGATCGACGTAAAACCGGGCAGGTTGACTTGCAGCCGGTTTCCTCCCGAAGGGCAAGTGAGAGACAGGATCGGGTTGCCAGTTTGTGCCTGCAGGACCAGTACACTGGCCTCAGCGCTTGGCTGCAAGACCCAATGGGCATCTGTTCGCTTTGCCGGATCGGCCGTTGGAGAGTCCGACTGCTGGGCATCCGCTGCCGGGGCGATGCTGCCGCGCCGAGTAGGCTCCTGACGATCACAGGAGCCCAGCAGCAGCACAGCAATGATGATCGGAAGTAGGTTGCGCATCCGGACCTCCATGCACGGGAAGGGGCGGTTGATCCGCAAAGCGAGTCGATCTGTTCAATTTTGCCCGCGCTGCTCCCCGGGAAATCGGGACATTGCGCTCGCCAGCCTTTCCATGCTGTTCCTCCTCGAACGGTTGAAGCCGCTGTGGGGTAGCCGATTGCTGGAATAGGTTGGGTTTTGACCCCGGTCATGGCAAAACCGGACTTAGCAGGTCACCCTACAAAAATGTTACGATCAGATCCGACCCCGCTTCGGCTCAGTCCGCCATATGCATCACCGCAACTGTCATCTTCTGGCTATGATCAGTCACGTAGCAGATGTCCATGCCTCCCGCAGCCACTCCCGAACCTGGTGGTCGATCTCTGTTGCGCCATTGATCTCCAGGTGATGGGTGAAGCTTCCTGGCTCGGGCTCGACTATTTCCTTCCAGCGCAGAGATCGGTCTCTTCGCTGTAGGAAAATGCTCAAAACCAGCGGTGGATGGCTTCCGCTGAGATATTGGTTCCGCCGCCAAACAGCGGCAAATGGGTACTTCCGATAAAACCCGATCTGACTTTTCGATACGCGCCGATCTGCTTCGCCAACTGCTCTCACCGCAGAGTCCATTGAGGAGAATATCGAGCGGGCGTCCGCGTCCGACCCTAGATAGTCGCTCTCATCCACGCAAACGACCCTGCAACTGCTTCCGCTCAGTTCGTTGGCAGAGCGGGGAATGCTCCAGTAGGTTGCTAACACATATTCTTAGCGACCATCGCCCCCTGAATGCTTCAAATTAGGGCGAACTGAGCCACAACAAAATCATCAATGGGGCCTGAGAGCCTAGATGACGCCAAAGGCTGTCATGGCAGCTGCTACACGCTCAAACCCTGCGATATTTGCGCCCAGAACATAGTCGCCAAGGGCGCCGTATTCCTCGGCGGTCTCGGCACAGGTATTATGAATGTTGCGCATGATGGCGGCGAGGCGTTCCTCGGTTTTCTCGAAGCTCCAGCTATCGCGCGAGGCATTCTGCTGCATTTCCAGGGCTGAAGTGTAAGTGCTGTCCTGCCCCCATCTTGCGTGCGTAAAGCGCAGCGTTGAGTCTCCGCGCCCTGATTGGGCTGGAGCACGCTGCTACTATGATAATCTCGGGTGATGATCCTGTGAGTAGGGGCGCGCAGCGGTTCGAGGTGTTCTCGGGCGCGGGCAAGCGCCGGGAGTGGCCGGCGGAAGTGAAGGCTTCGATTGTCGCGGAGTGCTATTCTGGCCGCGAGGGCGTCAGCGCCGTGGCGCGCCGGCATGGGCTTGATCCTTCTCAGGTCTATGCCTGGCGGCGGGCTTTCTGTGATCGGTTCGACGCCGAGGGCGTGGCTCTGCCAGCAGCAGGGCCGCAAGCGGCCGCGTTCGTCCCCGCCGTCATCGACCCAAGTGCACCGCCGGATCCCGCGCCGATGCGTCGTTCCCGCAAGCGTCGCCGTTCGAAGGCGAGTGCGGTCGAGCTGGAGATCGACGGTGTGGCGGTAAGGATCGGTCGCGGCGCCGATGCTGGCATGATTGCCGCAGTCATCGAAGCGCTCAGGGCGACGCGATGATCGGACCGGGCGCTGGCGCGCGCGTGATGGTGGCGACGCGTCCGGTGGATTTCCGCAAAGGGCCTGACGCCCTGGCTGCTCTGGTCGGCGCCGAGTACGGCGGTGATCCCTATTCGGGCGTGATCTACGTGTTCCGGGCGAAGCGCGCCGACCGGATCAAGCTCGTGTGGTGGGACGGCACCGGCCTGTGCCTGATGGCCAAGAAGCTGGAGTCCGGCGGGTTCAAGTGGCCGGGCATCCAGGACGGCGTAATGCGCCTGACGGCGGCGCAACTCGGCGCCTTGCTGGAAGGCCTGGACTGGCGCCGGGTGCATGGCGGGCGACGTCCGATTGCCCCGCAGATTGCCGGTTGACCAGGCCAGTCAACGCTGATTCACTGCCTCCATGCTCATGGAAGCGGACCTTCCCAACGACGTCGAAGCGCTGCGTACGCTCGTCCTCGAACAGGCCCGTGAGCTTGATGCTCTCAAGGTTTTCCAGGCTGAGGTCGAACGCCTGAAGGCGATCATCGACGCCTTGCAGCGTCACCGTTTCGGCCGCCGATCCGAACAACTCGATCCCGATCAGCTCCAGCTTGCCCTGGAGGAAGTCGAGACGGCATTGGCCGAGGCCGAGCACGCCCGGGACAAGACAAGTCGGGCTCAGGCCCAGCGCTCGCGCAAGACCAACCGCGGTTCGCTGCCGGCGCATCTCGAGCGGATCGAACAGGTCGTCGATGTCGAGGACAAGGCCTGCCCCTGTTGTGGCGGTGCGCTCCACCAGATCGGCGAGGATGTGGCCGAGCGCCTCGATGTGGTGCCGACCACCTTCCGCGTGCTGGTCACGCGCCGGCCGCGTTACGGCTGCCGTTCCTGTGAAGCCGCGGTCGTGCAGGCGCCAGCACCGGCGCGGATCGTCGAGGGCGGCATTCCCACCGAGGCGCTGATCGCCCAGGTACTGGTCGCCAAGTACGCCGATCACCTGCCACTCTACCCTCAAGCCCAGATCTACGCCCGGCAGGGCATCCAGCTCGATCGGTCCACGCTGGCCGACTGGGTGGGACGGGCAGCATGGTACTTGCGCCCCTTGCGCGATGAGGTCCTCAAGCGATTGCGACGATCAGAACGGCTGTTTGCCGACGAGACGACGGCACCGGTGCTGGATCCGGGGCGTGGGCGGACCAAGACCGGGCAGCTCTGGGCCTACGCCCGCGATGATCGCCCATGGGCTGGCGGCGATCCGCCGATGGTCGCCTATGTCTACGCCGCGGATCGCAAGAGCGAGCGGGCAGAGGCGCACCTCGGCAACTTCGCGGGCATCCTGCAGGTCGATGGTTATGGCGGCTACGCCGCGCTGGCCAGACGCCGGCAGCAGGTCCAACTCGCCTTCTGCTGGGCCCATGTCAGACGCAAGTTTTACGAGCTTGCCGACACGTCGCCAGTCGCAACCGAGGTGCTGCATCGCATCGCCCTGCTATACGCCATCGAGGATGAAGTGCGCGGCGAGCCTGCCCAGCAGCGTCGGTTGGTCCGCGGCGAACACAGCCGCGTCATCATCGACGATCTGCACCATTATCTCGAAGCCCGGAACCGCCAGGTCAGCCCCAAGGCCAAGCTCGGCGAAGCGATCCGCTACGCGCTCACCCGCTGGGACGGCCTCTCACGGTTCCTCGACGATGGTCGTGTCGATCTCGACAACAACGCCGTGGAACGCTCGATCCGTCCGCTCGCACTCAACCGGAAGAATGCCCTGTTCGCCGGCTCGGACGAAGGCGGCGACAACTGGGCGGTGATCGCCACGCTCATCGAGAACTGCAAGCTCTCTGGCATCAACCCGCACAACTGGCTCACTGAGACGCTCACCAGGCTCGCCAATGGTCACCCGGTCAACAGCGTCGGCGACCTCATGCCGTGGACCACCGTGGGCTGAGCACAGCGCTTACGCTGAAGTCGCAACTCCGCCGGCTGAAATGTAGGTCAGCGAAAATCAGCAGAGGAGGAAGAAAATGAGCGCATTGGAAAACCTGAAGACTGAGTAGCCCCCAGGTTTCTGGACGCCTTCGATCCTAATTTTGAGGACAGGAGGCGACGATGGGGAAGCCCAATTTCAGCGATGAGTTCAAGCGTGATGCGGTGGCTCAGATCACCGAACGGGGTTATCCGGTAGCTGAGGTGTCGCAGCGGCTCGGCGTCAGCCAGCATTCGCTGTATGCCTGGAAGCGGCAGCTGGCGAAGGTTGTGTCCGGCGATGCCAGCAAGGACGCCGAGATCCGCCAGTTGAAGCGCGAACTGGCCCGGGTGACGGAGGAGCGCGACATCTTAAAAAAAGCCACCGCGTATTTCGCTTGAGATGCAAAGTGAGATACGCGTTCATTGCCGAGCATCGCGATCGCTTTGGCGTGCGGGCAATGTGCCGCTGCCTCGCCGTGCAGCCCAGTGGTTTCTATGCTTGGCAGAAGAGCCCGCTGAGCCAGCGGGCTCGGGAAGATGCTCGGCAAACGGAGCTGCTACGGCGGGCCTGGAACGATAGCGGCAAGGGCTATGGCTACCGCAAGCTGCACGACGACCTGCTGGATCACGGCGAGACCTGCTGCCCCAACCGTGTTGCGCGGATGACCAGGCTAGCAGGTATCAGAGCGCAGGTCGGCTACAAACGCCGGCCTGGCAGCTATGGCGGCAAGCCGTCCCTGGCGGTCGACAACACTCTGGATCGCCAGTTCGACGTGGCTGCGCCAGACCGGGCTTGGGTGACGGACATTACCTACATCCGCACCATGGAGGGCTTTGCCTATCTGGCCGTCGTGATCGATCTCTACTCCCGCCGGGTGGTGGGCTGGTCGATGCAGAGCCGGCAGACTACCGACGTGGTGCTGCAGGCGCTGCACATGGCGGTATGGCGGCGCAAGCCGAAGCAGCGGGTGCTGATCCACTCGGACCAGTGCTCGCAGTTCACCAGCATGGACTGGGCTGCGTTCATCCGGTCTCACAACCTTGAGCACTCGATGAGCCGACGCGGCAACTGCCATGACAACGCCGTCGCCGAGAGCTTCTTCTCCTCGCTCAAGCGCGAGCGCATCCGGCGCCGGACATACAAAACCCGCGAAGAAGCCCGACAGGACGTGTTCGATTACGTCGAGATGTTCTACAACCCGGTGCGCAAGCAGGTCAGGAACGGGATGCTGTCGCCCGCCCAATTCGAACGGCAGCAGATTTTGAAAGCGGAAGGCGTCTAGAAAACTAGGGGCTACTCACACCCCGATCTACCAGAACAAATTGAAAGCTATCCGCCGAGAACAAATAGACCTCGCTGGCCGCATCCTCGACGATACGGCCTAGCGCGATCCGCGCCAATTTCGTCCCGCTGCGGCAAAAGGTCTGATCTCCTGGCACAACGCCGTGCTATAGAACGCGCGAGCCTCAAGAGCAATGATGGCACCAACGCTGCATCGCATCCAATTCCTTCAAGAACAGCGCCGGCCTCTGCAGGTCAATGAGTACTCGCCATATTATCTCTACTGACCCTACACTGCGGGGAACTCCAGCGCATCTGATAAGTTTATCCGCCGAAAGGAGCTTCCCATGGCCACCTCTTCCAAAGCAAAACCCAAAACCGGCGCGCGTGCCACGCGAAAGGCGAGCAAGGAGCAGAAGCGACCCGCCGACGCGATCAAGCTGCTCAAGGACGACCACAAGGAGGTCAAAGGCTGGTTCGAGGAATTCGACAAGACCGACGATGATGCGCGCAAGCAGGAACTGGCAGACAAGATCTGCATGGCGCTGACCGTCCATGCGACGATCGAGGAAGAGATTTTTTACCCGGCGGCTTATGAAGCCCTTGATGACGATGATCTGCTCGATGAAGCAGAAGTCGAACACGCGAGCGCTAAGGCGCTGATTGCAGAAATCGAGGCCAGCCAAGTCGGTGAACCGCTGTTCGACGCCAAGGTTACGGTGCTCGGCGAATACATCGATCATCACGTGCAGTAGGAAGAAAAGGAACTCTTCCCCGAATGCCGCGCCAGTGGCATGGATCTCAAAGCACTGGGCGAGCAGCTCGCGGCGCGCAAGGCGGAGTTGATGGCTGCCCAAGGCTGATGTCAGTCCAAGGTGAATGATGATTTCTTCGGCCCGGCCATTCCTGGCCTGTTCCTGATTGAAGATCTCGTTGATGAGGCCGCTCAGCTGAGCCTTATCACCGAGATCGAGGAAACGTCGCTTGCGCCTTTCAGGTTCCAGCAATGGACTGGAAGGCGCGAGACGGCCTCTTACGGGCTTCACTACGATTTCACCGCGTCTACGTTAAGTGAAGCCGAAGCTTTCCCTCCTTGGCTCGACAAGCTGGCAAGGATGGTCGAGGCGAAATGTGAACTGCCGGGCCGGTCCATTGTTCATGCCTTGCTGACCCGTTATCCGGTGGGCGCGGCGATAGGTTGGCACCGTGATCGTGCAATCTTCGGTGAAGTGTTCGGCATCTCGCTTGGCACCGAGGCCTTCCTCCGATTGCGGAGGCGGCAACCGGCCGGCTTCTCACGCTATTCCCTGCCTCTTCGGCCCGGCTCGCTTTACAGGTTGAGCGGTGAGGCCAGAACCCAGTGGGAACACAGCATTGCCCCACTCCAACAGCTTCGATGGTCGATAACGCTGCGGACGCTCGCTTAGGCCATCACCCTCTATCTACCGATCGTTTCCACGGGGGGTACCGTATCTACTTCCATCATCTCCAGCAGGATTTCCTCTACCCTGGTCAATCGCGCGTGCGGATCGCTCATCTTCTCGCGGACCAGGAAACGGCCGTCCACCAATTGGGCGCTGGGGTGGGGCGATGACTTTGGCGGTTCACCGCGCGGGTTTAACGCGATGGCGGCGCGCCCGGCGTCAATCCTTTCAATACCCAGAATTTGCGCAAGAAGGCGCACCCTTGCTACAGACAGCAACACTTGCGTCTCCTTGGGGATAGCGCCGAACCGGTCTTCCAACTCCTCCTCGAAGAGATCCAGAGCGGCGAGATCTGTCAGCCGCGCCAATCTGACATAAAGCTGCAGCCGCAGATCCACTTCCGGGATCCAGCTTTCGGGCAAGGCGCCATGGACTCCTAGTCTCAAGTCAGGCGCGGGGAGCGCGCTGGTCTCGCCGCGAGCCTCGCGGAGCGCCGCTTCCAGCATGTGCTGGTAAAGCTCGACGCCAACCAGTTTCATATGCCCGGTCTGGCTGTCGCCCAGCAGATCTCCGCCGCCGCGCAGATCGAGGTCGCGCGCGCTGATTGCAAACCCGGCACCAAGGCGATCCAGCGCTTCGAGTGTCCGCAAGCGCTTCGCGGTCGCCTCGCTGATCGGATGACCGGCGTCCGTGAGCAGCATGATCTGCCCGCGCCGACTGCCACGTCCGACCCTGCCTCGAAGCTGATGGAGCTGCGACAGACCGAACCGGTCCGCACGCCAAACGATCATTGTATTGGCGCGGGGGACGTCGAGCCCTGCCTCGATAATGTTGGTGGCAAGCAGCACGTCGCCTCGACCGTCTGCGAACTCGGTCATTACGGTATCGAGTTCTGCTGCGGACAGCTTGCCGTGCGCGCAGACCACCGTGAGTTCAGGCGTCAGCTGCCCAAGCTTGGCTTCGATCGCCGCCATGTCCGCGATCCTTGGGACCACGACAAAGCTTTGCCCCCGCCGGGCCCGTTCCCGCAGCAGCGCGGCCCGGACGCTTGTATCGTCCCAATCGCTCACCACCGTGCGGATTGGCTGCCGCCGCGCAGGCGGAGTTGCGATAACCGATAGCTGTTGTAAGCCCACCAGCGCGTTCTGGAGCGTCCGGGGTATCGGTGTGGCGCTGAGCGCCAGGAAATGGCCGCTGTGCAGCGCGCGCAGTCTGGCCTTGTGGGCCGCGCCGAAGCGTTGCTCTTCATCAAGGATGACCAGCTGCAGGCTGCGATACCGGACGCTCTTGCCAGCGACGGCGCTTGTGCCGACGACGATTCCGATCGACCCGTCGGCAAGACCGGCCAGCGCTGCGCGCTTTTCGGCGGGCGTCGATGAGCTTGACAGCATTGCGACAGTCACGCCGGTCCCCTCGAACCGGGCCCGGAACAGTTCGTAGTGTTGGCGCACAAGCACAGTCGTCGGCGCGGCCAGCACGACCTGCCCGCCCGCCAGCGCGGCAAACGCCGCAGCGCGCAGCGCAACCTCGGTCTTGCCGTAACCGACATCGCCGATGACGAGCCGGTCCATCGCGGTGCCGGAAGCGAGGTCGGAACGGATGGCGTCGATGGCGCGGGTTTGGTCTGCCGTTTCCGAATAGGGGAAGCCAGCCACGAACCGTTCGTAGACATCCGGGTCGGCCGCGATTGCCGGTACAGTTCGTGCCGCACGCTGATGGGCCAGCGCAATTAGCGCTTTGGCTGTCTCAGCAAGCTCGCCGTCAAGCGTCTCTCGGCGTTTGATCCAACTCGACCCGTCCAGCTTGTCAAGAGCCACCGCCTCGGGGTCGGCGCCGTAACGCCAGATGCGACCGGCATCGCTGACCGGTACCAGTCGGCGAGCTGCGCCAGCAAATTCAAGCGCGATGGCGTCCTGCTCGCTGCCCTCGAGCAGGGGCAAAGGTTCGATCCCGCTGATTACCGCAATGCCGTGATCCTCATGGACGACAACGTCGCCGCAGCGAAGGTCGCCCAATCCATCGAACCCGTTTTCTTGATCTACCGACCCAGCTTCAGCTTCCGCACGGCTACCGAGCAAATCAGCTGCGGTAACGGCGATGATCTTGTCACGTACAAAGCCTCTGTCGCACGTCATTTCAAGTGCCGCGAACGCACCTGATGGGAGCGCTGCGACGTCTGCCCAACTGGCGAGCATGATGCAGTCGCGCTTCAATTTTTTGGCAATACGCGGACGCAGGAACCGCAGATCGCGGTCGCTGCCCAGCAAGATGAGGCGGGCATCCCTCTCCAGCAGGGGCACTACGAACCGGGACAGGGCACCCAGGGGAGCCCGCTCCTCGACGAACCGCGAAATGGCCCCAATGTCGTCGGTGGCCCAGTCGAGCCGGTCGCGGCCGGTCGTTGCCGCACGCCATTCTTCCTCGCCGATCATGTCGGCGGGGACTCGGCCATGCCGTGTCACATCCGCGGCAAGGGCCAGCAGCCCGCGATGGCGCGACGCAACCTTGTTTTCGAGGACCAGGGCCGCGCCCGCAGGGCAATGAGCGAGGAGCGTTACCCCGCCCACCGCGCTTGGCTCAGCCACACGGCCGATTTCGACGGCAGTCAGATCGTCCAGGCTGCGCTGGTCAACCGGATCGAAGCTACGCAGGCTGACAATCCGTCCATCGCCCGCTTCGATGCGAACCGGCAGCGTACGATCGGCCGGGAAGACATCGGCCACATTACCCCGCACCGCAACTTCACCCGGCTCATCGACCCGGTCATCGATAACATACCCCAGTGCTTCGCAATCGCTTTCAAAGCTTTCGAGATCGAGCAGATCGCCCACACCAAGGACAGGTGGAGCGGGGTCGAACGCGTTGGGCGGAGCGTAACGTCGCGCAATGGCTTCGGCACTTGCCAGTACAACGCACGGCTTCTGGCACGTACCCTGAACCTTGCCGCGGATTTGCCGCAGCGCCGCGACGCGCGCGCCAGCATTCCCTGGAGACGCCGGAGCCTCTTCACCGGGCAAGGCGTCACTGGCGGGGACCAGCACGACCGCAGCTTGGGGGGCAGCCGCGCTGACGGCGGCGGCCAAAGCCACCGCCGTCTGTTCGCTATCGGCAATGTAGACCAGATCGCCGTGCTGCAAATGCTCGGCGATCCGTGTGGCAACCGCTGCCTGGCTCACGGCACTCAGGCCATTGCATCCAGATCGACGGTCACTTCTCGCGGCCAGAACCGCAGGGCTGCGCAAGCTGCAACAAAAGCCTTGGCATCCTTGCCCGATCCCAGCGCGACACAGCCTTCGTCGAGCTCGGGTGGAATGCGTGCGGCGGCAAACAGCGGCTCGGCATCCGCGCCGACTCCAATGAACTTGCAGTGCGCAAAGGCGTCGGACACGAAATCCTTGGCCGGAGCATCCTGGGCCAACAGGACCGCACCCTCCGCCGAAGGCAGCACCGCCACCGCATCGTAGAGCACCGATGGACCGCCATCGATCTTCTGCTTGGCCGCGACAGCATCGCCGTTGTCGAGGACGACACCGCCGATCTTGGGCGCGATCACTTCCCATACCGCGCCTGCGGCTTCGACTGCGCCAGTGAGCGCCGCGAACAGAGCTCCGTCCGACCCATCGGTCAGCAGGATGCCAAGCTTGCGGCCCTTGAAGCTGTCCGGACCATTGGCAAGGATGCTGAGCTTGTCCGAAGTGGGCAGGTCGAGCGTAGGCTTTGCAGCTTTTGCGGGATCGGGCAGCGCCATTCCGAGGCCATTGGCGACCGAGGCCGCAAGATCCTCGTCAATGTTGCGCAGGTGCGAGACAGCGCGCGCACGAATGTCGACGCGTGTGACCTTGCTCAATTCGAACACCAGCGCATCGCCAAGGTGCTTCTGTTCGATCGGCTGCTGGCTGAGATAGAACATTCGCGCCTGGCTGTAGTGATCGGCAAAGGTCTCCGACCGGAGACGGGCTTTCGGGCCTTCGACGTCAGCGGCGAAACTCTTGAATCCCAGTTCCGGATTCTCACGCGGACCGCCTTCAGGGCCCCACGAGTTTGGCTCGTAGTTGGCCCGTCCCTTGGGATTGACCATGGCCATATGGCCGTCCTGCTGGAAATGCATCACCGGGCAGCGCGGAGCGTTGACCGGTATGTGGGTGAAGTTCGGCCCGCCAAGACGCTTGAGCTGGGTGTCGAGGTACGAGAAATTGCGCCCGTGCAGCAGCGGATCGTCGCTGAAGTCGATTCCAGGCGGCACGTTGGCTGTGCAGAACGCGACCTGTTCGGTCTCGGCGAAGAAGTTGTCGACGTTGCGATTGAGGGTCAGCGTACCGATCAGCCGGACGGGCACGTCTTCCTCGGGGATCAGTTTGGTCGCGTCGAGATGATCGAACGGTAGCCCATCGGCGGTCGCCTGGTCGAAGAGCTGGACGCCGAGGTCCCATTGCGGGAAGTCGCCGCTGTCGATTGCTTCCCACAGGTCGCGGCGATGGAAGTCGGGATCGGCGCCATTGATCTTGACGGCTTCGTTCCACACCACCGATTGCAGGCCCTGTCGGGGCTTCCAGTGGAATTTGACGAAGGTGGACTTACCCTCGGCATTGATCAGGCGGAATGTGTGGACGCCGAAGCCTTCGATCGTGCGGTAAGAGCGCGGAATGGTGCGGTCGGACATCTGCCACATCACCATGTGCCAGGCTTCGGGCATCAAGCTGGCGAAATCCCAAAAGTTGTCATGCGCCGACTGCGCCTGCGGGAAGCCGCGGTCGGGCTCCTCCTTGACTGCGTGGACCAGATCAGGAAATTTGATCGCATCCTGGATGAAGAACACCGGGATGTTGTTGCCCACAAGATCCCAGTTGCCCTCCGCCGTGTAGAGCTTGACCGCGAAGCCGCGCACATCGCGCGCGAGGTCGAACGAACCGGCCCGGCCGGCGACGGTCGAGAAGCGCACAAAGGTCTCGGTCTGCTGACCGACCCTTGAGAGCACGTCGGCTGTGGTATAGTCAGCCAGGCTGTCGGTGAGTTCAAACACGCCGTGGGCACCTGTGCCGCGCGCGTGGACGACTCGCTCGGGAATGCGTTCGTGGTCGAAATGGAAGATTTTCTCGCGGAGCTGAAAGTCCTCCAGCAAAGTCGGGCCGCGTGGCCCCGCGCGCAGGCTATTCTGCCCGTCGCTGATCGGGATACCCTGCTGCGAAGTCATGGTTGCGGCAGGATCGCTGGTGGTCTGGTGGGTTTCTCCGCCGTTGCCCTGGGGCTCAGCATAACTGGTCGGCAGGTCCGACTGGGGCGGCAGTTTGGGTGCCTTCTTCGGCGTCTCGCCCTTCTGTTTCGATTTGTCGGAACGCTGGGCTTTATCAGGCTTGGGCATGGAAAAATCCTTTGGAACTGGAGGCAAACGAGAGATCATGGGAGTTTGAGGCGAGCGCTGGAGGCGCAACGGCAGGCCAGGCTTTCTCGTCGATTGGCGCAATGGCAGTGATTTGCTCGGCACTCAGATCACAGTGGATGCCATCACTTTCGAACGCGAGAAGGTCGGGCGCTATCGCCCGCAGGGTTTCGCCGGCACCGCCCACCCCGCCTTGGGATATGACGACATAACTCAGTGTCCGGCTTTCGCAGTCGTGCATGGTATCGACTACCGTCCCGACCTTCTCACCCCTTCCGTCAAAGACATTCGCGCCGATCGCGGACGCACCTGAATAAAGCGAGGGCACGTGCGCGCGCGCCCGGCTGCGCTGCTCCGCCAATTCGCTACCCGTTTCGTGCCGGGCCTGCCGCCCGAGCCAGCGCCACACGCCGAACAGGTTAACAAGCAACAGAAAACCGTTGGTGATCGCCAGGCTTGGTTGCTCGGTGGTCAGGCCCACTGCAGCCCAGGCAACCGATCCGACGGTAAAGACGACAAATCCCCACCCCGTGATTTTTGTCCCCAGATTGGCGGCTGTCATCATCGCCGCAATCATGGTCGCAGCTGAAGCAATCCAGGCGGCGACATCAGGCATTGCGGTACAACTCCCTAGTCTCGCCCAAGGTAGGGCACGGGAACGATCAAATGGGCGGACTTACGTCGCTGTCGACAAGCCAGGCTTGAGCACGACCTTGGTCGCCTCGTTCTGCTGATCGTGGAACAGCTTGTACCCTTCAGCAGCATCTTCGAGCGGCAAGCGGTGGCTTATCAGGAAGGTGGTGTCGATCTTGTCCTCAAGCACCGCAGCAAGCAGCGCGGGTAGATACTTCTGAACGTGGGTCTGCCCGGTGCGAAGCGTCAGGCCCTTTTCCATAAGAGCTCCGAGCGGAAACTTGTCGACGAACCCGCCATAGACTGCAGGCATCGACACCCGGCCGCCCTTGCGACAGGCGATGATGGCCTGGCGGATCGCATGGGTGCGCTCGGTGCCGAGGAAGGTCGAGGCCTTGATCTGGTCGACCACGTTATCGACGAACAACCCGTGCGCTTCGAGGCCCACCGCATCGATCACCGCATCGGGGCCGATCCCGCCGGTCATCAGCATCAGCGCCTCATAGGTATCGCTCTCTTCGAAATTGATCGTCTCTGCCCCGAAACGGCGCGCCAGTTCGAGCCGCTTGGGGAAGTGGTCTATCGCGATCACCCGCTCGGCGCCGAGCAGGAACGCCGACTGGACCGCAAACAATCCGACCGGGCCGCAACCCCATACCGCCACGGTATCGCCTGGCTCGATGTCGCAGTTTTCCGCCGCCATCCACCCGGTTGGCAGGATGTCCGACAGGAACAGCACCTTGTCGTCCTCGATCCCTTCGGGGATCACGATGGGGCCAACGTCGGAGAATGGCACACGCACATATTCGGCCTGGCCGCCCGAGTAGCCGCCCGTCATATGGCTGTAGCCGAACAGCCCGGACATCGGCTGTCCGTAGGCTTCGCGCGCGATGTCCTGGTTGTCGGCGGGCAGGCCATTGTCACACGCCGAGAACTGTGCCTTGCCGCAGTGGTAGCAGCTGCCGCAAGCGATAGTGAACGGCACCACCGCGCGCTGGCCGATCTTCAGCGTGCTTTTCGGGCCGATCTCCACCACCTCACCCATAAACTCGTGGCCCAGAATGTCCCCGGCCTGCATCGTCGGGATATAGTGATCGTAGAGGTGCAGGTCCGAACCGCAGATCGCTGTAGACGTGACCTTGATAATCGCGTCGCGCGGGTTGACGATGCCGGGATCGTCAACCGTTTCGACGCGGACATCATGCTTTCCGTGCCAGGTGAGTGCGCGCATCGGCTTATCCTTCCTGCTCGGCAAAGATCGCCGGATTGCGCGCCGCCGTCGCGATTTCGCCGGTTTCGAGCAATTGTTTAAGGCGCCGCAGGTCGCGGCGGGTCTGGATCGACGGTTCGCGCTGAAACAGTTTGGCGACCAGCTTTCCCAGGATGCCGCCAGGCGGCTCATACGCGATTGTTGCAGTTACGACGGTGCCACGCGCGCCGGCTTCCGAAAAAGCTACCCGCCCACTGTTGGTGACATCGCCGCCGTCTTCGGATTGCCAAGTGAGGGATTGTCCTTCGATCTCGTCGATAATCCGGGAATCCCATTCGTAGCGGCTGTCGGCCGGTCCCTTTACAACCCAGTGCGAGCGTTTGTCGTCGAGCACATCGATACGTTCGATATTCTCCATAAATTGCGGCAGCTGTGCGAAGTCCCGGAAGAAAGCGTAGACCTCGCTGGCCGGGCGATTGATGGTGACGCTGCTCGCGAGAAGCTGGCGGGAACCCTTGGTGTCCTTGGACGTGACCACGGCGGCGTCGTCGCGGGGATGAGATTTTTCGGTTTGGAACATGGCCCCTTTAACGGCTCCCAATAGCGCGAGTTCCGACGATGCGTGAAGAAAACACGGGCGCAACTTGGCGGAACCAAAGACCTGCCAATGTGGTTTTACGCACACGACACTGCGCACAGTCGGGGGAACCTGCCATCGATACTTATGACATCGCGATTGTCGGAGCCGGACCTGCCGGGCTCAGCGCTGCGCTCTATGCCGCCCGTTATTGCCGTAGGACGCTCGTCCTGCACGACGGCACCGCGCGCGCCTCACGAATTCCTCTTACACACAATGCGCCCGGATTTGATGCCGGTATTGCCGGAACCGATCTGCTCGAGCGAATGACGCGTCACGCCCAAAAGTTCGGTGCACAGCTGGTCAAGGCGCGGGTGGTGAAGCTCACAGCGCCCGAGAGCCAGTTCCTACTGGAGGACGAAAAGGGTGCGATCTGGTCGGCTCGGGCTGTGATCCTTGCCACCGGACTTGAGCTGAACCAGATCCCGCTCGATGACGAGATGCACGAAACTGCCATCGCCAACGGCGTCCTGCGTTACTGCCCGGTCTGCGATGGCTTCGAGCATAAGGGTGCCCGGATTGCGGTGCTCGGCTGCGACATATCAGGCGCTGCTGAGGCTCTATTCCTGTCGACTTATTCGGACGACGTAACACTTCTTCCGCGGCGCGAAGTTGAACTGACCCGGGAGGAGCAACGCGATCTTGGACAGGCCGGCATCAAAGTCGTTTCGGAGGCGGTATCCCGTTTCGAACCCACAAAATGCGAGATGCGTCTTCATTTCGAAGATCAATCTGAGCCGCTCGCCTTTGACGTCCTTTATCCCGCACTGGGGTGCAGACCCCGCAGTGTCCTTGCCCGTCAGCTCGGTCTGGTGATCGAGGAGTCCGGCAAGGTCGCCGCCACCGCCCCCTTGGGCACCGAAATACCGGGCCTGTTCTGTGCAGGCGATGTGGTCGATGGCCTCGACCAGATCAGCGTCGCGATGGGCCACGGAGCGATGGCCGCCACCAGGGCGCACAACTGGCTGCGGGCCTCCGATGGCGACACGGTGGAAGCGGTGCTGGATCTGGATGGGGGCAACACAGCGCATGGCTAGTGCAGGGAGTTCCGGCGCCCCGTGGCGCCTGGGCTGGCCCGTCTGGTCGCGGGTGCTCAAGGATGCATGGCGGGACAGCGGCGAGGATAACCTTGGTTTGATTGCGGCCGGCGTTGCCTTCTATGGCTTCCTCTCGCTGGTGCCCGCGCTTAGTGCGACGCTGTTGCTTTATGGGCTGTTCGCGTCTCCGGAGATGCTTGGTGACGCATTGCTGTCACTCAGCAAGCACCTGCCAGCAGAGGCTGCCAAAGTCGTTGGCGACCAGATCGCTTCGCTTGTTGCCGCGCCGTCTGCTGGCAAAAGCTGGGGTGCCGCTATGGCACTTGGTCTTGCGATATATGGGGCGACTAAGGGTGTAGATGGTCTGGTGACCGCTTTGACCATTGCCTACGACCTTCAGGAATCGAGAAACTGGCTCCACCGGACCGCGACCATACTGGCATTGACCTCTGGCGCTGTCATTTTTGTCGTCGTCTCGCTCGCGGCCGTCAGCGCGCTCAACCTTCCGGCAGCGCTGCTTCCAGTCGCGTTCGACACCGCTTGGCTTCTGGCCATTGCGGGCAGCGCGCTGCTGCTGGCAACAGGTACACTTGCCGCGGCGGCCTTGTTCCGCTTTGCGCCGCCGCCTCCCATTCGGCAATTTTGCTGGCTCAGTCCCGGTGCCATGTTTGCCGCGCTGGGCTGGTTTGCCGTGACTTCTGGCTTTGCCTGGTATGCCGCGAACTTCGGTAATTATAGCGCAACCTGGGGAGCACTGGCGGGCATCGTCGTCCTTCTGACCTGGCTCTATCTTTGCGCGTTTATTCTCCTCCTTGGAGCGGAACTCAACGCCCAGCTCGACGCTGTAACGCGAGGTACTGCCAGCTCGGAGAAAGACAAATGACCCCTCGTTGGCCATCGATCTAGTGGGTAGTCCGTCATGGCCAGAGTGCAGGCAATGTGGCGCGCGACGCGGCCCATGGCGAGGGTATCCCGCGGATCACTCTCACCCACCGCCATGTCGATGTGCCGCTTTCCGACCTGGGCCGCGAACAGGCGGCAGCGCTCGGACGCTGGTTCGCGTCGTTTGAACCAGACGCTCAACCGGAAATCCTGCTCGCGTCGCCCTATATACGCGCGGTCCAGACCGCCAAGCTGTTCGGCGCCGCTGGCGGCTACGATCCGCACGAGCCCATCTGCATCGACGAGCGGCTGCGCGAGAAGGAATTCGGCATCCTCGACGGATTGACCACAGCAGCCGTCGGCGAATTGCAACCCGAGCAGGCGGCGTTTCGCAAATTGCTCGGCAAGTTCTACCACCGTCCGCCGGGCGGCGAATCTTGGGTAGATGTCATCTTCCGCCTGCGCGCGCTGTTGGACACCGTGTCGTTACACAACGGCGGGCGGCGGGTGATGATTGTGGCGCACCAGGTGGTGGTGCTGTGCCTGCGGTACATCATCGAGAACATGTCTGAAGACCAGATTCTGGCGATCGACCGCGAGGGAGATGTCGCCAACTGCGCGATCACCGAATATCGTCTCGATGATGCGCAGGGCCGTGATGGCAAGTTGTGCTGGCACGCTACAACATTACTGCACCAATGACCGAGCAGGCGACTTCGGTCACTGCGGCCCCGGACAAGATTGTCGCGGCGCGTGGCTGAAGAAGTCCGCCCCCTCGACAGCGATTGGCTTCGGGCGCATCCGCTTCCCGTACCCGACAATGCGGCCGACAAAAACAGTCGCGGACGGGTGCTCGCAATTGGCGGGTCCGCGACAGTCCCGGGCGGCATCCAACTCACTGTCGAGGCAGCACTACGCGCTGGAGCTAGCAAAATTCAGGTGGTGAGCGTCGAAAGCGCGCCGCTCTCACTGGGCATCGCCATGCCAGAAGTTGCCGTTTGCAGTGCCGCGGAATCGTGCTGGCGAGATTGCAATGAAAAACTCGGCTCCGCTTTCGAACTTCTTGGGAATGTGCGATGCTGTGGTCGCCGGGCCGGCGATGTCCGATGGTAAAGCGGCATCCAAGGTTACCGGTCACCTGCTAAGATTGTGCCACGCCCAATTGGTGCTCGATGCCGCGATGCTGATGTATCTTGTCTCCCATGCGGATCGTCTTCGCTCGCTCGCACATCCCTCAGTATTGACGCCGCACATCGGAGCGCTGGCGGCAATGCTGGCCTGTGACGCTGACGAGATCGAGCAAAACCGACTGAGCGCCGTGAAGAAAGCCAGTTCTCGATTTGGGGCGGTGTGCGTGCTCAAAGGTGCAACCAGTCTGAGCGCCGCGCCAGGCGGCGATGCGTTCGCCTATGCCGGGGGTGGAGTCGGGTTGCCCGGCGGTGAGGACGATAGGCAGAGCCGTTAGAATGAGGCCGCAATCAACGGGGTGCTCGTGGCTGGCTTTTATCTGCTAAACGGCAATCCCCGCCCGGGGCCGAAATTCGAATACAAACTGCACTGGTTCGAAAGGCTCGAGGCGCATCTTGCGACACTTATTGGTCTCGATGTGCCAGTGGTCATCGCGGGTGATTTCAACGTCATGCCGACTGATCTTGACGTCTACGCGCCTGACCGCTGGCGTGACGATGCCTTGTTTGCCCCAAAAGTTCGCGCCGTTTACGCGCGATTGCAGGAACAGGGCTGGAGTGACGCGATACGAAAGCTGCATCCGGATAAAGCCATATATACATTCTGGAAATATTGGCGACGTTCGTTCGAGCGCAATGCCGGGCTCACGATAGATCATGTTTTGCTCAACCCGGCAGCAGCGAAATTTCTCGAAGCGGCAAAGGTCGATCTACGACCAAGAGCTTGGGAGAGCGCTAGCGATCATGCTCCGGTCATGATTGAACTCGACATCGATTAGGCTCCGTCCAGGTCATACCCATTTTCGCCATTTCGCGACAACAAACGATGCGATGCCAAAGGCTGTCAACCCAGCTATGACGATCTCGAACCCGAACATTCCGCTCTCGAACAACGGTAGCTTGAAGTTCATTCCTAACAAGCCTGCGACCGCTGCGCAGAAGCCGATAACCGCGGTCAGAAAGGTTAGTACCTTGACAAGGTCGTTGGTCTGCTGCGTTGTGATCGAGGTGTAAAGATCGAAGCTGCCGACCACAACATCGCGGGTTCGCTCCACTTCGTCAATTGCGCGTTCGTACCGTGATACCAGACGCTCGAACGGGCCCAACGCCGCGCGATCGAAATTCTGAGCGAAATCAGGGCGCAGGAAGCCGTAGAAGATCGCCCGTTGGCTCGACAACTGCGCCCGCAGCTTCGAAACACGCAACCTGACATCGACGATCTTGCCAGGATCTCGCGCTGGGTGCCGTCTGCCAGGATGGCGGCATCGAGTTGGTCAGTGTCGGCCTCGATATCGGATACTTCTTCGAAGTACTGGGTCAGGTGCCAATCCAGCAGCGAGGCCGCCAGCAGGGCTGGACTTAACTTGCCGATATCGGTCTCACCCTTATCCTGCGCGCGAAAGTCGGAGAGATATCGAACCTGCTCGCGGTGGACCGTTATCAGCCACCGGGTTCCAACAATCATGCCAAGTTGGACCCCTCGCGGCGCGTATTGGAACGAAAATCGCCAGGCGCGTCGATGGCGAATGCGAAGGAGTCGGTATAGTTATCTAGCAACGCATCGCGCTTTAGATCGACGACCCGTTCGAACATTTTTGGTGTAATGCCAAATGCCGAACCGATCGCCGCCAGGTCCTCGCCGCTACTGCCTTCGATATCGATCCACAGCAGTTGGTCATCGCGAAGCTCGGAAGGCAGGGGTATAATTCCCTGAACCTCCTCGTCGCCTCCCTTGGCATCATAGATGAAGGTATGGATAGCCATTATCCGAAAACGGCGCGCTAGGGCGAACGGTTCCTGCCTTCCCCGGAACATTCAGGTTTGCCCCCGTTGGAGCAACGGATCGCCGGGCTGAATACGCGACAGAAAGCCGCGGTCATCGATTTCCGCGCCTTCATCCGGCCAACACGGCAATCAGGAAATTTACCATGTCCATTCTCGATAAAGTCGTAGCCGCGCTGACCCCGCCAGAATCAGATGAAGACCGTGCCAATGCCCGCGCGCGCGCAGAGGCCTATGCGCCGCGCGCCCCTTGGTCGGCGATGGTGCTCGATCACCACCGGCAGATCGACGATGCGTTTGCTGCGGTCAAAGTCGCCACCGACGCGGATACGCGCCGCGCGCGCCTGAAAGAGCTTGGGGCGCTGCTGACGGGGCATTTAGAAGGAGTGATCTATCCTCCGCTGTCGGACGTTGGCGACACCGGCCATGCGACAATGGCTTATACCGAGCAGGCAGCCGCAAAGATGCAGATGGGCTTGCTGGAGCGGATGAACCCGATGAGCGAGGACTTCGAAGACAAGTTCGGCCATCTCGAGGGCGCGGTGACGCACCACGTCTATGAGGAAGAGGGCAAATGGTTCACCGAACTGTACGCTAGCGCACCCGACGCCGATCATGCCGTCATCGCAAAGCGCTATAGCGAAGAATTCAACTGCTACATGTCCGGCGGAGACGGCGCTGCGATGTTCGGTGGGGTGAGCAACGCCACCGGCGCTCCGCAGCGGATCAATAGCAGCAAGGATTTAGTGCATCGCTCGTCCGCACCGCAGACCTGAGATTCGCGCGGTGCCGGCCTTCGCCAGCGCCCGCCCTTTCAATGTGTTTTGGGCGCAGGGTTAGGGCGGTGGCGCCAGCTGTTATTTTCCGCATAGGTTTTCCATTCGCCCTCGCGCAGCGCCAGCGATCAGCAATCGTCAGCAACGCCATCGGATTCCCCGCAAGGCCGAGATGGCTAGCTTGGTTACGGTTCGTTCGAGACTGGGTCGGTTGACCGTCCATTACTTTCGACTGCGATGCCGTTTTCCCTACATTTGACGCTGTAGGGCACGCAGGAAAATCCCGTTTTCGCGTGAGCGATGTAGTTAATTTCTGGTCCAGTGACCGGTGCGATAAGCGGCCAGAATGGGTCATGCGGCAATCCCGGCGCGGTGCGTCAATACAGTGAAGCAGTTGTCGAGCTGAGGAGTGGATTCCACCGATCTGATCATTCCGCACAGAGCGTTTTCCGCAGGTTTGGGTGAAAATTGCATCGTTACAACCCTTTGTCCGGGCGGGGGGGAGCGCATGCGCTGGCGAATGGTGGTCTGTGGCCCCGGGCGAATCGATCTGAACCCGCCGGCCATGCATCAGTCTCAACTGAACCACATTGAGGCAGCTTACGATCTCTATTCTTACCAGCGTGGCGGCGTCCTGAGGGTAGCCATCACTTTGTGAGCCAGTGGCAAGGCCCGAACCACTTCGCTGATGCTGTGCGATCAGCGCGCAGCCAGCGAAGGATTCGGTTCCTATGCAATGGTGATATCCTGCTCGATGCAATACAGGCGCGCTGCAACGCCGGCTCGGCAAGTAGCAGCGCCAAGCTAGGCTCAGGACTCGTTGATCACAGCCAGAAGAACACGGTGGCTGCGAGAGCGAGGGCGGAGAAGAAGACGGTTGAGCAGCGGTCGTAGCGGGTTGCCACACGGCGCCAGTCTTTCAGGCGACCAAACATGATCTCGATGCGGTTTCGGCGTTTGGATCGGCGCTTGTCGTATTTGACGGGAAAAGAACGGGATTTCCGGCCCGGAATGCAAGGCGTGATGCCCTTTTGCTCGAGCGCATCCCTGAACCATTCGGCGTCACAGCCCCGGTCAGCCAGCATCCACTGCGCCTTGGGTAGATCATTGAGCAGGGCTGCCGCGCCGGTGTAATCGCTGATATGTCCTGCCGTGATGAAGAAGCTCAAAGGGCGGCCGTTGGCATCGGTGACGGCGTGAAGCTTGGTATTCATGCCGCCCTTGGTCCGCCCGATCAGGCGGCCGAGGCCCCCTTTTTTACCCCAAGGCTGGAAGCCGTGCGGTGGGCCTTGAGATAGGTAGCATCGATCATGACGGTCTGGGGATCGGCTCTCTGGGCAGACAGCCCCTCCATCATCCGGCCAAACACGCCCATCTCGCCCCACCGTTTCCAGCGGTTGTAGAGCGTCTTGTGCGGACCGTATTCCCTGGGCGCATCACGCCAGCGCAGCCCGTTGCGGTTGACGAAGATGATCCCGCTCAGCACGCGCCGATCATCGACCCGGGGCTTGCCGTGGCTCCTGGGAAAATAGGGCGAAGGACGCGCCATCTGCTCGTCCGTCAGCCAATACAGGTCGCTCATGCTCAGTCTCCTCGCGGAGCCTGAATCACATCGCCGTCAGCCAATCAATGGGTCCTGAGCCTAGGCCGTCCGGCAGGCTTACAGTCATTACCTTGTTGTGGAGATTGCCGGCCAGCGCGGTTCCCGCGACCGCGAGGACCGCGATGCCGGCAAACAAGGCTGAACGAACAAGCAGTTTCATCTGTCATCCTCCGTGATTTTGGGGTTACGGTTTTCGCGTTCGCGACCTCGGCTAGCTCGCGAACCTGTATTGGCCGCAGCACAGCGGATGCGGACCCGTCGGCAAGCAGCAAATTACGGGCGGCGCATTTGCGACCGGGAGCGGCGCCGAACTCCTGCGACCCTTCGGTTCTTCACGGCAGGTGAACGGCACCCCCTGCCGTCGGCAGTAGCCTTCGGCCGATTGGCGGTCGGGAAACCTGAGCTCGATCGTTTCGAGTGGATCCCCGCCGCCAGTCCAACCCGTAAGGGCATCGGCCGACGGACCCCAACGAGGCTGGAAGCGAACACGCCACTTGCCACTCGCTACGCGGCTGCCCTGATTCGTGGCGACAGGCAGGGGCTCGACGATCGCTCGCGCGTCCCTCGGGAGCGCCGAGCTCAGCGTAGGCCCGTTGTCATTGGCGGAAGGCCCGGGACCTGAGTCCCGGGCCGACCGGTCATGCCGCCTTCCCATTGACGGGAATTCGGCGAACATTCTCGTTCGCCGCCTCCGTCCGGGGCAGGATCACCGTGAGCACGCCGTTCTTGAAAGTCGCGGTTACCTTGTCACGGTCGACGCCCTGCGGCAGGCCGATCCGCCGCTCGAAGCGACCGTAACTGCGCTCGGAGTAGCCGCGGTCTTTGTCCTCGACCTCGGCGCGCTTTTCGCCGCGCAAGGTGAGCACGCCTTCCTCGACGGTGAGCTCGACATCCTTTTCGGCGAGGCCAGGTAGCTCCGCTGTCACACGGATTTCCTTGTCGGTCTCGCCGAGCTCAACATGCGGCCAGGACAGGTTTCGCTCGAAACCGCTAAAGGCCGGCATACCGAAACCTCGCAGGACATCGTCGAACAACCTGTTCACGTCACGATGAAGCGAGAGCAACGGATGCGAACGGGATTCCCGTTCGTGCTCACGCTCAGCGCTCACTGGGACCGGAAGCCGGTTTTCCTGCCGGCTCCAGGGAATGAGATCACGAAATGCCATGATAGTCATCTCCTCTTCTGGCTGGATTGGGGCTTAACCTGCCGGCCGCCGCTTGCGGGGGGTACGGGGAGGTAGCGGCGCCGGCAGGCCGGTGGGCATGGATCAGGCAGGTTCGCTGACCTTCTCCTTCACCTCACCGATTTGCTTGGTCGCAGGCTCACCGCCGCCGATTTCGATGCGCCGCGGCTTCATCGCCTCGGGCACAACTCGCTTCAGCTCGATCGAAAGTAGCCCGTTTTCGAACCGCGCGTTCCCGGCTTCGACGAAGTCGGCAAGCTGGAAACGGCGTTCGAAGGCGCGGGCGGCGATGCCGCGGTGCAGATACTCGCCCTTACCGTCGTCCTCGGCACGCTTGCCGGTGACGGTGAGCAGGTTCTGCTGGGCTACCACCTCGATGTCCTCTGGCCGGAAGCCGGCGACCGCCACCGTAATCCGGTAACTGTCCTCACCTTCTCTGAGGATGTCGAAGGGCGGATAGCCGTCCTCCTCGCGAGCGCCTGCCTCGAGCAGGTTGAAGAGGCGATCAAAGCCGACGGTCGAGCGCCGGTAAGGTGCAAAGTCGAAGTTCGTTCTCATTTCCAAATCCTCCAAATTGAGCAATTTGGGCATGAGATGCGCCGGAGAGAGCCGGCGCTCTCATGTGTCCCACCGGACCCGGTTGGCGTCCGGCAGAAAAAATCTAGGAAGCCGTAGAGCGCTTTCAAGAGGTTTTTCGCGCATTCCATTTTTCAATCGCGAGCGCAGTTGAAGGTCTTGAAATTGCTCGGAGCCGTACAAGATTCGGCCTGCGGACCGGGCCCCTCTGACGGCGGTTGTTCCAGCCTCCGTGATGTCGGACCGCATCGAGTGCGCTCGGTGCAGGATCGCAGGCTTCATGCCAAGCCGCCGAGTGCCTCATTGATTTGGAAACAAAGGAGTGAGGCATGAATAGCCTATTTGACCCTGTTACATATTCGCGCCCTTCGTCTACGCGCGCCCAAGGTGCGGCCGTCTACGACGAGGGCCTCCGCCGGCATATGCTTGGCGTCTATCGCAACATGGCGCTGGGCCTTGGCACCTCAGCGCTCGTCGCGCTGCTGATCGCGAGCACGCCCGCGGTCTATCAGCCGATCTTCGGCACCCCGCTGAAATGGGTGGCGATCTTCGCGCCGCTGGCGTTTGTGCTGTTCTTCTCGTTCCGTGTCGAGCGGATGACAACGGCGCAGGCCCGCGCGGCCTTCTATGCCTTCGCGGCGGTGATGGGCGTGTCGATGGCGAGCATCTTCCTCGTCTTCACCGGCACCAGCATCGCACTGGCCTTTGCGAGCGCGGCGGCGGTCTTCGCGGCCATGAGTCTGTGGGGCTACACGACCAACGTCGATCTGTCGCGCTGGACGACCTTCCTGATGGTCGGCCTTCTCGGTGTCGTGATCGCTAGCCTCGTCAACTTGTTCATCGGTTCCTCGACGCTCCAGCTCGTCTTCTCGATCGCCGGCGTCCTAGTGTTCACCGGGCTTACCGCTTGGGACACACAGCGGCTAATGAGCGAATATCTGGCCTATGCGGGCAGCGACCGCGCCGACAAGCTGGCGGTGATGGGCGCGCTGTCGCTCTATCTGAACCACATCAACCTGTTCCAGCTGCTGCTGAGCCTGTTCGCTCAGCGCGAAGAATGACGGGAGGCAGCGGATGTCGACAATCGTACATAATTACACTTATCCCGGTGCGAGCAACGAAGCCCGCACCGGCGCTTCGCTGCTGAGCCGCAACTGGGCTTGGTTCGTCGTCCGCGGCGTCCTCGCCCTAATCGTTGTCGCGCTGGCCGTCCTCTTTCCGCTGAGCGCGCTGTTCGCTTTCACCATGGTCTTCGCCGCCTACGCCGGCGCGGACGGCCTGCTTTCGACGATCGCGGGCGCCCGCGGGGCGATGCGTAATGAAGAGCGCTGGTGGACGCTCGTTTTGCGCGGCATCATCGGCATCGCGGTCGCGGTGCTGTTCGTACTGATGCCGTTTGTGGCGACGGTCAGTTACGCGCTGGCGACGCTCGGCATTCTCAGCGCCTGGGCCATTATCGCCGGCGCGTTGGAACTGGCCGCGGCGATCCGGCTGCGCAAGGACATCGAAGGCGAGTGGCTCCTCGCCCTGTCGGGCGTCCTTTCCATCCTGCTGGGCCTTGCCATTCCGGTCGCCCTCGTGGTCACACCCTTGGCCACAATCCTGTCGGTCGCCTGGGTGATCGCGGGATATGCGATCATCGCGGGCGTCGTTCTGATCGGCCTGGGCCTGCGATTGCGCCGCCATGGGGAGAAATCGGGCCCGGGAGCGGAGCGCCCGTGAACCCGCGTGGACCGGGTTCGCGCCTGCCGCGCAGCTGGCTGGCCATGCTGGCCGCGACCGGACTCGCCTCCGGTCTGGCCGGCGGGTCTGCCGTGGCCTGGCTCGAGGCCGGGCGTGAAAAAGCGACTGTGGCAGCCAGTTCACCGATTGCGACCGATGCGGTTCCGCTGAACAGACTGACGGTTGCGCCGCTGGTCGAGCGCCTCGCACCCGCCGTGGTCAATGTCGCGGTGCTGCAGGCTTCGCCCTACGCGCAGAACCCGCTGCTGCGCGATCCCTATTATCGTTTCTTCCTCGGTGTGCCGGACGAGGCGCTGGCACCCCGGATCTCGGCGGGTTCAGGGTTTGTCGTTGATGCCACGCGCGGACTTGTGGTTACGAACCACCACGTCGTCGAGAATGCCCGCACGATCGCCGTCGGGTTTGGCAACCGGCAGGTCGAGGCCGAGTTTCTCGGTAGCGATCCCAACACGGATATTGCCGTCCTGCGCATTCCTGCACGTGGCTTGAAGCAGATCCCACTCGGCGATTCCGACCGGACGCATGTCGGTGACTATGTCGTCGCCATCGGCAATCCTTTCCAGGTGGGCCAGACGGTCACGGCGGGGATCGTCAGTGCCCTGCGCGCACCTTCAGAAGGCGGTCCGCGCTACGTCCAGACCGACGCGCCGATCAATCCCGGCAACTCGGGCGGTCCGTTGATCAACATGCGTGGTGAAGCGATTGGCGTGAACAGCGCGATCATCGCTCCCAGCGGTGGCAATGTCGGTATCGGTTTGGCGGTGCCGTCGCGTGTGGCACGCCAGGTTATCGAGCAGATTTCCGGCATCGAATTGCCACGCGGGGAGCGATGATCGCGCACGCCTACAAGCGTTCGCGCGCCACCTTGAGCTCAACTCGCAAGCCGTCCGGCCGCCACTCACGTTCGATACTTCCGCCGATTTGTCTGCTTGCCACGCGTTCAAGCTGGCTGCCGAACCCCTCGTCCTTCGGTCCATCGCCGAGCGGTTCTCCGCGCTCATCCCAGACCAGCGTCACCATCTCATCTTCCACGGCGGATCTGATCGTGACGGTACCGGAGGGCGACGCCAAGGCTCCGTACTTGGCGGCATTGGTGGCGAGCTCATAGAAAATCAGCGCGAATGCCGTCACTGCCCTACCCGTGAGGTCTAGATCGTCGCCGACGATACGCAGACGCTGGTCATGGTCCGAACAGTGATAGGGAGCCAAGATGGTGTGAAGGAGCGCGTGCAGTCGGACAGAATCGCTGGGATCCGCGACAGGATCTTTGGGCATCGTAAGCTCATGCGCCCGCGCCAAAGCGCCCAATCGCTCTTGGACAATGGCTGCTAGTTCCGCTGCGCTGGCAGCATCGCGCACGCTCATGCTGACGAGGCTGGCGGATAACGCGAACAGATTCCTCATCCGATGGTTCATTTCATGCAGGACGAGACGCTGCCACTCCTCGGCTCGTTTGCGCTCAGTAATGTCCCTTGCGATCGTGGAGGCGCCGATGACCGCGCCGTTGGCATCGCGTAGGGGCGAGATGCTGAGTGAGATATCGACCAGACTTCCGTCCTTGCAGCGCCTTACCGTTTCATTACGGCGGACGTGCTCACCTCGCCGCAGCCGCGCCAGAATCGATGCCTCCTCGTCCTGCCGATCATCCGGCAGCAGAATCGTGACGGGTTTTCCGATGATATCAGGCGCTCGATAGCCAAAGAGTCTTTCCGCTCCCCTGTTCCAGCTGGTGATAGTCCCTTCCAGATCCTTCGTAAGGATGGCATCGTCGGAAGCTTCTATAATGGCAGCGAGACGTTGCGCCATTTCGTCCGCCGTTGCCCAAGCTAGTGAATGGCCGGACACCTCTGATTCGCAAAACCGCTTCACTTGCCATTACCTCCGCCATGGGATTTTTGCTCGATCCGCTGTCGCTTTTTCTGAACAAGAAAAATGTCTGCGGCCCGGCGGCACCCACAAGCACTGTGAGCATGATCGATGCGAAATTGACATTGTTGACTCGCTCCGAAGCAGCAGAGTCAGGGCCACCGCGCTAGGTCAGCAGACTTATGGTAACAGATACACAATCTTAGAGCAATGAGATCACAGCAGTCGCTGTCTCTGACGGGCTGAAGCATCCCGCTTACAACGCCCTCGTTGTGCGGGAGCCCAATAGTCCGAATCAAGGATCATTTGTGGGCGAGACGACGACCTGCAAGGCGCGTCCAGCTTGCCCATGCCCTATGGCTCTGGGCGAAACCAAATCTCTTGCGTGCTACCTAGAGAGCTACCTAGCTGGGCACATCCTGCGAAACTTCGCAGTCCAATGACCTGTAAGAACTTGAATTTAAGTGAGAATTTGGTGGACGCACTAGGGCTCGAACCTAGGACCCGCTGAT
>TARA_R110000868_G_scaffold4950_5_pt1 | contig 43224 bp, 44 predicted proteins | sample TARA_R110000868 | Tara Oceans TARA_R110000868 (sample SAMEA4397489) | marine metagenome | biome: Polar Biome; feature: [SRF] surface water layer (ENVO:00010504); material: water (ENVO:00002006), including particulate matter (ENVO:01000060) such as... | depth 5 m | reverse complement strand
CATGGTCTTCCCCGATGTGCGCCGCCTGCTCATCTCGTCGCGCGCATTCGTCGAGGGCGCGCGTGCGCTGGCCATGTATGTGTCGTTCCTCTTCTCTGTTGCACGCTCCAGCAAAGACGAAGCCGAACGTCAGGAAGCCGAAGATCTGAGCCAGCTCTTCACACCGGTCATCAAAGCCTATTTCACAGACAAAGGCTTTGAAGCCGCCAATGCCTCGATGCAGGTTTTCGGTGGTCACGGCTATATCCGCGACAACGGCATGGAACAGTTCGTGCGCGATGCGCGTATCAATCAGGTCTATGAAGGCGCCAACGGCATTCAGGCGCTCGATCTCGTCGGCCGCAAGATGACCTCCAAGGGTGGCCGCGCCACGCTTGCCTATTTCGCCAAACTCGAAGCCTTCATCAAGGAAAACGAAGGCGACGCGGAAATGAAAGTCTATATCGACGCGCTGCGCACAGGCTACGGACGCTTGGGCGAGGCGGCGGGCTGGCTGATGCAGAACGCACCCAAAAACTACGACAATGCGGGTGCCGCCTCCTATGACATCCTCAACATCTTCGGCACGGTCACGCTGGCGTGGATGTGGGCGCAGATGGCCAAGGTCTCGCTGACCAAGCTCAAGGAAGGCACGGGCAATCCGGACTTCTACAAGCGCAAGCTGACGCTGGCGCGCTACTGGGCCGAACGCGAAGTGCCGATGACCGCCGGCTGGCTAGAACGCGCCAAGGCAGGCGCCGATGGCCTGATGGAACTCGACGCTATGCAGTTCTGACCTCACGTCACGAGACTGACACATCAGGGCGCACCTTCGGGTGCGCCCTTTTTTGCGGGTGCCGCTTGGGTCTATCGCTCGCCGCCAACACAGGTCACAATAAAGGGACACATTCCCCCGCGTGAAGGCCAGAACCCTGTGACACCGCTCCCCATGCCCCCGCCGCACGAAGGTGCATCGCTCCTCGCACCGATCATCTTTCTGGCAGCCTCCGTCATCGCGGTGCCGCTGTTCAAGCGCCTGCGTCTGGGCTCGGTTGTGGGCTATCTCGTCGCGGGCGTCCTCATCGGCCCGGCAGGCTTTGCCCTTTTTTCTGATTCCGGTGCGATCCTCGCTTTTGCCGAACTCGGCATCGTCATGCTGCTGTTCATCATCGGGCTGGAGCTGAAACCCTCGCGCCTTTGGTCCATGCGGCGCGATATTTTCGGTTTTGGCCTCGGCCAGATTTTGCTTTGCGGCATAGCGCTTGCGGGGCTTAGCGCCTTAGCGGGGCTGAACTGGCGTGCGGCCGTCGTCGCGGGCGCGGGTCTCGCGCTGTCCTCCACCGCCTTTGGCGTACCTATGTTGGAAGAACGCGGCGCACTCGCGCAACGCTACGGTCAGCGCGCCTTCGCGGTTCTGCTCATGCAGGACCTCGCCATCGTGCCCTTGTTGGCGCTCGTCGCCCTCATTGCGCCCGGCAGCACCGGCGACAGCGGTGCATGGACGCAAACGCTCATCATCCTCGGGGCGGTTGCCGCCGTGGTGCTTTCGGCACGCTATCTGCTCAACCCGATTTTCCGCATCCTCGCCAATGCCGATGCGCATGAAATGATGACCGCCGCCGCCCTTCTTGTCGTGCTGGGCGCCGCCTTCATCATGCAGGCCGCCGGTCTCAGCATGGCCATGGGCGCGTTTCTCGCGGGCGTCTTGCTGGCTGAATCCAGTTTCCGCCACGAGCTTGAAGCCGATATCGAACCTTTCCGTGGTCTTCTTCTCGGTCTTTTCTTCATCGCCATCGGCATGGGCATCGACCTTGATCTCGTGCGCGCCAATCTCGATGTGATCGCTGTCATCGTCCTCACACTGATGACCACCAAGGGTCTTGTCATTTTCACGCTCTCCCGCCTCACAGGCTCGCCGCGAGCCGACGCCTTGCGCATCGCAGGCGTACTAGCACAGGGCGGTGAATTTGCCTTCGTGTTGTTCGGCGCGGCGGCAACCGCCCAGATCATGTCGCCGACCGAATCCAACGTCCTCATCGCCGGCGTCACCATTTCGCTGGCGCTTACGCCGCTCGCCTTTGCGCTTGCCAATTATCTCGCGCGCGCCAAGAGGGAGGCGGAAGAGATGGAAATGGATTTCTCCGACGCCAAAGGCAAAGTCGTCATCATCGGCTTTGGCCGCTTCGGTCAGGTCGTCGCGCAATTCTTTTTGTCGCAGGGCATCGAGGTGACAGCGATTGAACGCGACGTCGAACAAATCCGCGCCGCCTCGCGTTTCGGCTTCCGTGTCTACTACGGCGATGGTACGCGGCTCGATGTGTTGCGCGCGGCAGGGGCTGCCGACGCCTCGCTCATCGCCCTCTGCATCGTGAAGGATGAATCCTCATCGAAAGTGATCGAGCTGGCGCAGACCCATTTCCCGCTCGCCAAGCTCTATACCCGCGCCTATGACCGCCGCCAGTCGCTCTCGCTGTTGCGCAAGAATGTCGATTACCAGATCCGCGACACGTATGAATCTGCCGTGACCTTCGGCGTCGCCGCCCTTGAAGGTCTGGGCTTCACGCCTGAAGCTGCCCGCGAAGTCGAAGACGACATCCGCCGCCGCGACGCCGAGCGCATGGCGCTGCAACTGGCCGAAGGCGAGATCACGGCGGGCAACAACCTCATCCATTCGCGAGCGGTCGTGCCCGAGCCGCTTGTCGTGCCCAAACACGCCGCCAAGGCGCTCAACGCCGAGGCGGAAGCGGTCACAAAACCCGGACCCGTCACCGATTGATCCGTCACAGGTTGGGGTTTCCAAAACCTGTAATTTTCCGTAGGGTCACGGCCATCAAAAATGGCCCTTTCAGGAAACACCCATGAAAAATCTCTTCGACATCAAAGGCAAAGTCGCGCTCGTCACAGGCGGCTCGCGCGGTATCGGCGAAATGATCGCCACAGGTTTCGTTGAAGCAGGCTGCAAAGTCTATATCTCGGCGCGCAAGGCGCAGGTCTGCAATGATCTGGCCGATGAATTGTCCAAACGCGGCACTTGCATCTCGCTGCCCGCCGATCTGGGCACACGCGAAGGCATTGAATTTCTGGCGGGCGAACTCGCCAAGCGCGAAGAAAAACTCGACATCCTCGTCAATAATGCGGGTGCCGCCTGGGGCGAACCCATCGACGACTATTCCGAAGACGGCTGGGACAAGGTGATGAACATCAACCTCAAAGGCCCGTTCTTCGTCACGCAGAAATTGCTGCCTCTGCTGCGCAAGTCGGGCACACAGGCAAGCCCCGCCCGCGTCATCAATATCGCGTCCGTCAACGGCATCATCCCGCCGGAGCTTGAAACCTACGCCTACTCGTCATCAAAGGCCGGTTGCATCATGCTGACGCGCCATCTCGCAGGCCGTCTCGCGCGCGACCATATTCTCGTCAACGCCATCGCGCCCGGCCCCTTCCCGAGCCACATGATGCGCGCCACGCTTGATGCTTTCGGCGATCAGATCAAAGCTGGCAACCCGCTCCACCGCATCGGCACTCCGGAAGATATCGCAGGCGTCGCCATCTTCCTGTCCTCGCGGGCCTCGGCCTACACAACGGGTGCCACCATCCCGTGTGATGGCGGTTCAGCAGAAGTCTGATTGACGCCTATACAAAAAAGCCCCGCGCGGAATTTCCGCGCGGGGCTTTCTTTTGTTCAAAGGCTTATTCAGCCGCCGCTTTGCGCTCCGCGCTGTCGGCGAGATCGGCAATCAACTCAACATAGCGCGGGCAAAGCTCAACCGGCAGGTCGTGGCCCATGCCGTCAATCAATTCGAGTTTTGCACCCGCCACATGCTTGGCCGTATCGATGCCGCCTTCAACAGGCACCAGCGGATCGGCCTTGCCGTGAATAACGAGGAAAGGCAAATGCACTTTCTTCAGCCGCTCCACGCGGCTCCCGTCAGCAATGATCGCCGCATATTGCCGCGCAGCGCCTTCAGGATAATACATGTGGTCATATTCGGTGGCGCATTTCTGATAGAGCGCTTCGTCACTCATCGGATAGGCCGGGCTCTGATAAACGCGCCGCCCTTTCATATTATGACGCAGCACCACTTCGCGGTCCTGCGATGCAGGCCTTTCCTGCAGCGCCACCATCGCTTCGTCCGTCGCCTTGGGCAGATCAGGATTGCCGGTCGAAGACATGATCGACGTCGCCGAGATGATTTTCTCAGGATGATTGATCGCCATCGACTGCACGATCATGCCGCCCATGGAAATCCCCATGATATGCGCGCGCTTGATGCCGAGCGCATCGAGAAGTCCCATGCCGTCCGCCGCCATATCGCTCAACTGATAGGGAATATCGGCCTTGGTGCCCGCCTTCAGCGCCTTCATCACATCGCCCATATTCGGAATGCCTTTAAGCTTTTCCGATTTACCGACATCACGATTGTCATAGCGGATGACGCGGAAGCCGCGTGCCTTCAAACCATCCATCAGCGGCAGAGGCCAACTCATCATGGTGGAAGTATAGCCGTTGACGAGCAGCAGCGGCTTGCCGTCGGCAGGGCCGCGATCTTCATAATTGATCGTGATGCCATTGGCTTTGATGGTTTTCATATCAACGCTCATCAGGTTCACTCCGCTGCTTTCGCACCGCGCGACCGCGCAACAACTGAGGAAACCGCGTCAGCATAGGTTTTGACGAGACCCAGCGGGAAGTCATGCCCCATGCCGGGTACAACGCGAAGTTCCGCACCCGGAATATTGGCGGCCGTGTCCTTGCCACCTTCAACCGGCACCAGCGGATCGGCCTCGCCGTGAACGACGACAGCGGCGACTTTGAGTTTCTGGAGTTTCTCACGACGATCGCCGTTTGCGACAATCGCCGCCATCTGACGTGCCGTGCCAACGGGATAGAGCGAGCGATTGACGTCACGCGACACCCATGTGCGCAGCGTCACATCATCGGTGGGATAGGCAGGGCTGCCGATCACCTTCCAGGCGTTCATGCCACGCGTAATCGCGCCTTCAATGTCGCCTTCAACAGCCGGTGTCATCAGCACGGCCATGGCTTCAGGTTTTGCCTGCGGCAAACCGGGGTTGCCGGTCGTCGACATGATGGAGGTCAGCGACAATGTACGTGTCGGGTGATTGATCGCCACCAACTGCGCGATCATGCCGCCCATCGATGCGCCAACAATGTGGGCCGTCTTGATACCCAGCGCGTCGAGCACGCCCACGGCATCATCTGCCATATCGTCAAGCGTATAGGCCGATGAGGGCTTTGCGCCAGACATCAGCGCCCCGAAAATCGCCGCCATATCGGGCATGCCCGCCGCGTCAAACTTCGTCGAAAGCCCGATATCGCGATTGTCGAAACGGACCACATGGAACCCGCGCGACACAAGCTCCTGACAGAACTCGACCGGCCACATGGTCATTTGCGCGCCGAGCCCCATGATCAGCAAAACCGTCTCATTAGCCTTGGCGCCGAAGCTATCATATTCAATGGTGATGCCGTTCGCCTGAACCTGCGCCATGAAATTCTCCCCTGATGTTGTTTATGCCCTTTGAAAAAAGTCTAGCAGCCGACTTGCAACCTGAGCAGACAAAACGCATGATTAATGAAAATCATTAATACATTTCGGGAGGGCGTTTCCATTGCCCGCTGACCAAATAGAAAAAATTCCCGTGGCACTTGCGGGCCTCAAGCTCTACGGCCTCGACCTGTCCTATTTCACGGGCAAGGTCGAAGCCTATATCCGCTACACCGAAATCCCGCACCAGCGCATTGAACTATCTCTAAAGCGCATGCGCGAGGTCGCGCGCCGCACCGGCCTTGCCCAAATGCCCGCCATCGAACTCCCCGACGGTCGCTGGATGTCCGACAGCACACCGATGATCGAATGGCTCGACGCGCAACGCGAAGGCCCGCGTGTCATCCCGTCAGATCCCGTGCAGCACTTCCTGAGTGCGCTTGTTGAAGACTATGCCGACGAATGGCTCTGGCGGCCCGCGCTGCACTATCGCTGGTCCTATCCGCTAGACGCCCGCCTCATGGGCCACCGCATCGCCACTGAAATGCTCCACGACGCGCCGGCCCCCCTGTGGCTCCGGCGCCTCTTCATCACGCGCCGTCAAAAGCGTGTGTATTTGAAACATGATGGCGTCACACGCAAAACGATCCCGCATATCGAGAGCATCTATCGCCGCAATCTCGTGGCCCTCAATGCGATCTTCGCCGCGCGGCCTTTCCTGCTTGGCGCACGCCCGACACTCGCCGACTTCGGCTTCTTCGCTTCCATGTTCCGTCATTTCGGCCTCGACCCGACACCCGCCCGCATCATGCGCGACGAAGCCCCCCATGTGTATGAATGGCTCGCCCGCATGTGGAACGCCAAAGCGTCAAAGCTCAGCGGGCCATTGGTTGCTGCAGGCACAGTGCCCGACGACTGGCAGCCGATCCTTGCCGACATAGGTGCAAGCTACCTGCCTTATCTCAATGCCAATGCCCGCGCCTTTCTCAAAGGCAACACGCATTTCAACTTCGAGACAGAGGGCACGACCTATCATCTGCCGGTGCATCGCTATCGCGTCTGGTGCCTTGAGCGCCTGCAAGCCCGCTGGCATGCGCTCGCGCCAGACGCACAAATCCGCATCCGTGAAATTCTCAAAGGCACAGGCTGCCTCGAAGCCCTCACCACCATCGCGAACCTCTGGTCCGGCTTCGACCCCGATCAGCGCTCACCTTTTTTTGTCGCTGGTCACATCTGGTCCGGCCATCAATCAAAATAAAAACCAAACGGGAGACGTTCCATGACCCTCACCTATGACCTCTTCTGGTCGTTCCGCTCGCCCTACTCCTATCTCGTGACCCCGCGCCTGAGCGACCTTGAGCGGGAATACGATGTCAAAGCCGTGGTCCGCCCCGTCTATCCGATTGCGGTCCGCATCAAAGGCTTCTTCAAACAGGTCAATCCCATGTGGCCGCCCTATCTGATGAAGGACACACAGCGCGTCGCCCAGATGGCGGGCATGCCCTATGCGTGGCCGTCGCCCGATCCGATTGTCATGGACATGAAAGCGGGCGAAGTCCCCGAAGAGCAGCCCTATATTCGCCGTCTCACACGCCTTGGGGTCGCCGCCGCCGAAACCGGAAACGGACTGGCCTTCCTGCAGGAAATCAGCACCGTGATTTTCGGCGGCACCCGCAACTGGCACGAGGGCGACCATCTCGCCAAAGCCGCCGCCCGCGCCGGTTTTGACCTTGCCACCCTTGACCGCCTGATCGAAGCCGACCCCGCGCATTATGAAACCGTCATCGCCGCCAATGAAGCCGCCCAAAACGCATCGGGCCATTGGGGTGTGCCGCTCATGGCCTTTGAAGGCGAGCCCTTTTTCGGTCAGGACCGCGTCGATCATCTCGTCTGGCGCATGGAGCAAAAAGGCCTCAAAAAGCGGGTCTGACTGGACCCGCAACGCCAAGCCCGCTAGCCTCCCGACCTAACATTCAGGCGGTTTGAACACGATGCAGCGCGATCTAAAGAAAATGAGTGCCACCGACTATGATCTCGTGATCGTAGGCGGTGGCGTCACCGGCGCGACCACAGCTTGGGACGCATCGCTGCGCGGCCTCAAAGTGGCGCTTCTGGAAAAAGACGATTTCGCTCACGCGACAACCTCCGGCTCATCCAAACTCTTTCACGGTGGTCTGCGCTATCTCGTCAACGGCGAACTGAGGCTGGTGCGTGAATCGCTGCGCGAACGCCGCATCTGGGGCAATGTCGCACCGCATATGGTCCACCCGCTGCCCTTCGTCCTGCCCACCTACGGGCGCGGCATGAAAAGCGGCTTGATCCTCGCCATCGGCCTGCTGTTTTACGATCTCCTGTCTTACGACCGCAATTTCGTCTCCGACGACGACAAGAAAATTCCGGGCTACCGCTCGATCTCGCGCGCCGAAGCACTGAAACTCATGCCGAGCCTCAAAGCCGAAGGTCTCACCGGCGCGAAAGTCTATTACGACTGCCAGATGTTTGCGCCCGAACGCCTCTGCATCGAATGTATCGAAGGCGCGGACGAATATGGGGCCGACGTCGCCAATTACGCCGAAGTCACGGACTTCATCAAAGACGGCGCGCGCATGACCGGCGTTGCCGTCAAAGACCGGCTGACCGGCGAGATGCATGTCATCAAAGGCAAAGTCACAATCAATGCGGCAGGCCCTTGGGCCGCCGACCTGATGAAGATCGGCGAAGGCGGCAAAGCCTCGCGCGGCCTCATCCGCTCCAAAGGCATCCACATCATCACGCGCGAACTGTCCGGCAAAAACGCACTCGCCATTCAGTCCGACATCGGCGGACATTTCTTTGTCATCCCCTGGCGCGGCCACACGATCATCGGCACAACGGATGCCGTCTTCAAAGACGAACCCGACCGCGTCGGTGTCACCGAGGACGATATCCGCGATTTCCTTTCCGTCATCAATCACGGACTGCCGGGCCTGCATTTGAAGCGCGAAGACGTGCTGCACTTCTATGTCGGCATCCGCCCCTTGATCGACAATGAGCCGGACGCGACAGGGCCCAAAGACAGTTACAAGGCAAGCCGCGAAGCCGAAGTCTGCGATCACAAACGCTTAAGCGGCATCGACGGCTTCATCTCAGCCCTCGGCGGCAAATGGACCACCTCGCGCCATCTGGCTGAACTGATCGTCGATATGGCCACTCAAAAGCTCGGTCGTAAAATCAAATGCGAAACCCATTGCACGCCCGTCTATGGCGGCGAAATCGGTCGGCTCAAAAGCTTCATCGCCCGCGCAAAATTTCAGCACAACCATCTCGCAGAAGATGTGGTTGAAAACCTCGTCAATTTCTACGGCAGCCGCATCGACGAGGTGTTGGCGACCGCCGACGAAAATCAGGGCGAGCGCGCAGACTTGCTGCGCCGCCTGATGCCCGAAAGCCCCGTCCTCGGCGTGCAGATCGTCCACGCCATCCGCCACGAAATGGCGCAGCACATGGACGACACCGTCTTCCGCCGCACCGGCCTCGGCACCCTCGGCCACCCCGGCGTCGACATGCTGAACCGCATCGCCGAACTCATGGCCCGCGAGCTCGGCTGGGATGACACACGCATGGCAACCGAACTTGCCGCCACCAACCGCTTGTTTGAAACCCAGCCACGCCAGATCGAAGGCGATATGCAGGGCGCAAGCATGGCCGAGGCATCGCGCTGATGAGCCAAACTCCACCGACCCTCACACCTCACGTCGCCGCCATCGTCAATCCGCGCTCGGGCGGCGGGCGCACAGGCCGCGGCTGGCGGCTCATCAATGACGCGCTCGAAGCCGAGCTTGGCCCCGTGCGCGCACAATTCACTACCTCGACCTCAACGCCGCATTATCTCCCCGCCGCCGAGCTCACGCGCAACGCCCTGAAATCCGGCGCGCAACTCGTCATTGCGGTCGGTGGCGACGGCACCATCAACGAAGTCGTGAACGGCTTTTTTGAAAACGGCACAGCGATCAACCCTGATGCCCATCTCGCCATTCTCAACACCGGCACCGGCGGCGACTTCCGCAAGACGTTTGACATGCCCGCCGAACTTGAAGGCTGCGTCAAACGCATCGGCGCAGGCACAACACGGCAGATCGATCTGGGCCGCCTCACATTCGTCAGCGAAGACGGCGGCGCAGGCACACGCTATTTCAACAATATCGCCAGCTTCGGTCTCTCGGGCGACGTAGTGCGCGCCGTCAACCGCGCGTCATTTTCAAAACTCTTCGGCGGTGCCTTCGCCTTCCTCTGGGCAACGCTTGCCACCGCCTGGCGCTACAAGCCCCATGCCGTGCGGCTCCAGAGCGATACGGGCTTCGATGACACGCTGAATGTCGGCATGTGTGCGGTTGCCAATGGCCGCTTCTTCGGTGGCGGCATGATGATCGCGCCCGATGCCGAACCCGACGACGGCATTTTCGATGTGGTCATCATGCGCGACACGAAATTCTCAGACATGCTGACAGGCTCCGGCGCGTTGCGCGACGGCACACATCTGCAAAATCCCAAAGTGCTGCACTTTCAGGCCCGCACCCTCACAGCGACGCCTGTCGGCGCGGCGCATGTTCGCCTCGACGTGGACGGCGAAGCGCCCGGTCGCCTGCCCGCCCGTTTTGAAATCCTCCCCGCCGCCATTACGCTGCGCTGCTAGACCCTAAAAACAAGAGGCCAAAGCCCATGACCATCGAACGTAAATCACTCCGCTGGAACGGCTGGGGTCCCGTCAATCAGCCGGTTATGTTGCCCGACAACGCACCGCAATGGACATGGATGGCCGAGGCTCTGGGCATGACGAGCCTGCCCGCCACCAAGGCAAAACCGCTCGATGAAATCACCATGGCCCCGAGCCGTCTGAACGACGATCTCGTCTCGCGCCTCAGCGCCATTGTCGGCGGCAGCCAAGTCATGCTCGACAATTACGAGCGCGCCTTCCATGCCCGCGGCAAGTCCTATCACGATCTCCTTTATGTGCGCGCCGGCAAGCTCGACATGGCCCCCGACGCCGTTGTCTATCCGCGCAGCGCTGACGAAGTGCTCGCCCTCGTCAAACTCGCCAGCGACGAAGACATCACATTGATCCCCTTCGGTGGCGGTTCCTCCGTTGTAGGCGGCACCAATGCCATGGCGAAGTCACTGGGCGGCGTCGTCATCACGCTCGACACCACGCTGATGACCCGCATCATCCAGATCGACAAGATCGCCATGACCGCCACCATCGAAGCCGGCATCTATGGTCCCGCGCTTGAAGAGGCCCTGCAAAAGCACGGCGTCACACTCGCGCATTACCCGCAAAGTTTTCAGTTCTCAACGCTCGGTGGCTGGATCGCCGCACGCGGCGCAGGCCAGCAATCCAACCGCTATGGCAAAGCCGAAAAGTGGCTCGTATCAGCAAAGCTCGCCACGCCCAAAGGCATGTGGACGACAGAGAGCACACCGGCCTCTGCCGCCGGTCCCAATCTCAATCAACTGGTGGCAGGGTCCGAAGGCACGCTCGGTGTCATCTGCGAAGCCACCGTCAAAATTCACGACATCCCCGCGCGCAAAGATTATCGCGGCTATCTCTTCAAAGATTTCAAATCCGGTGTCGAAGCCGCCCGCCGCATCAACCACGCTGAAATTCCCGTCGCCATGGTGCGTCTGTCCGATGCACCGGAAACTTTTTTCTTTCAGGCCTTTTCGTCGTCAAGTGCGCAGACCAGCCTCAAATCAAGGCTTCAACGCGCTTACCTGCGCTTCCGTGGCTTCGGCGACGCGCCCTGCCTCATGCTCATCGGCCACGAAGGCGACGATGACACGGTCGCCTGGGCGCAATCGCGCACGCAGGCCATCGCCACCGGCCTTGGCGCGATGAAGCTCGGCACCAGCGCAGGCGAGCGCTGGTATCACGGCCGCTTCGGCTCGCCCTATTCACGCGACCCGATGATGGACCACGGCATCGGCATCGACACGCTGGAAACGTCCACCCGCTGGTCAAACATCGAAAATCTCCGCGACAAGACCGTCACCGCCATCGAAGGCGCGATTGCGGCCAACACACCGACGCAAAACGGGAAAGGCATCGTCATGTGCCATGTCAGCCATTCCTATCCCGATGGCGCGAGCCTCTATTTCACATTTGTCTTTCCCCGCCAGCTCGACCGCGAAACGGAGCAATGGCAAGCCATCAAACGCGCCGCCTCCGATGTTCTCTTGGAAAACAAAGGCACCATCAGCCACCACCACGGCGTCGGCGTCGATCACACACCCTGGCTGCGCGAGGAAAAAGGCGAGATCGGTTTTCAACTCTTGAAAAAAATCAAAGCCGAGATGGACCCCAATGGCGTTATGAATCCGGGGAAATTGCTGGGGTGATACTCACTTCACCACGCACAACAATCCGTCATGCCCCGATCAAGTCGGGCCATGACGGAGTAGCTGGAGCGCGTGGTTGGGAATCCTACTCCCCGTCCACGATCTTCCTGAGTTCCGCCTTCGCAATCTTCTCCAAGGTCGAACGCGGCAGTTCCGCCACAATCCGCACATCGCGCGGCACTTTGAAGTCAGCAAGACCCTTGCGGCACGCCACCATCACCTGATCCTTCAGATCAGCAGGCGCCGCCGCCTCGCCGCCCGGCACCAGCAAAAACACAACCGGCACTTCGTCCAGCATCTTGTCCTTGCGCGCGACCACCGCACATTCCTGAATGCCCGGCACCATCATCACAACGCGTTCGATCTCGGACGCGGCCACATTCTCGCCGCCGACTTTCAGCATGTCCTTGTCGCGGTCGGCAAAACGGATATAGCCATCTTCCAACAATTGCACGCGGTCGCCGGTGATGAAGAAGCCGTTATCGTCATAGCTTTCTTCAGTCGCCTTGGGATTGTTCAGATACTCTTTGAACAGCGACAGACCCGGAATACCGCGAATGAGCAGACCGCCCACCTCGCCCACTTTCGTCGGCGTACCATCATCATTGACGATCGCGATTTCATAAACCGCCGCCGGCTTGCCGATCGACATCGGCGGCGCGGGCATATGAGCGTCGGAAACAATCCCGTGCGTAATCGTCTCCGTCATGCCCCACCAGCCGATGGTGCGTACACGGAAATGTGCGTCCGTCGGCAGTGACGCCACGCCATTGCCCCAGAGCCGGTATTGATGTACCGCAGGCACGGGATGTTCAGCAAGCGCCCGCAAACAGAAAGGCACCATCGACGTCCATGTGCAGCGATGTTTCAGCGACACGGACCAGAAGCGCGATGCCGAGAACCGCGGCTGCACAACAAGCGTGCCACCCGCCCAAAGCGTCGAGAGCACGGAATAAGACTGCGCATTGGTATGGAACAAGGGCAGATAGCACAGATGCACATCGTCAGCGGTGAGCGTCTCATGTGCCGCGCACATCTTGCCGCCCCACAGCGCATTGGCATGGGTCCAGACAACACCCTTGGGCCGGGATGTCGTGCCCGACGTATATTGCACACCGATATTCAGATCAGGATCAGCGGCGCGCAAAGGCGCATCTTTCGCGTCTCCGTAAAGCGCCGCAAAAGGTTCCGCCCCTTTAGGCAAAGCATCTTTCGCCGCCGCGCCATTATCGGTTGCCGTCACTGAGAGCCATTTGATCTTCGTGCAGCTTGCCTGAACAAGTGCCGCCAATTTCGGCTGCGTGATCGCACCGACAACCTCGGCGTGATCGGAAAAATACGTCAGCTCATCAGCCACCGACCGTGCATTGGTGGTGACGGCCACGGCACCAAGCCGCGCGCAGGCATACCAGGCGATGATCGTCTCAGGACAATTATCAAGATGGATCAGCACGCGCTCGCCCATCTTCACGCCGCGCGCTTTGAGACCGGCGGCAACGCGCGCAGTTGCTTCTTCAAAGCCCGCATAGGTCCATGTCTCGCCGTCGCCCTCAAAAGGCTCCCAGATGAGAAACGGATGATCGCCGCGCGTCGTCGCATGGGTATGGAGCAAATGCGGAATGTCGAAAGCGGAAAACGGATGAACGGCTGGATTGACGAGCGCGGGTCTCATGCCAGCGCCTCTTTCAACGCCTTCGCCGCCGCCTTCACTGCATCGCGCGCCACATCGAAGGCCGCCTGCAAATTGAAGAACCCGTGGATCATGCCATCGTAATTCACATGCACAGTGTCAACGCCCGCCGCCTTCATAGCTTCGGCATAGGCGCGTCCCTCGTCGCGCAGCGGATCAAACCCTGCGGTGATGACATAGGCTTGCGGCAATCCGGCGAGCGACGCAGCTTTCAGCGGCGCAATGCGCGGATCATTGCGGTCGGCCCCCTTCAGATAATGGTCGAAGAACCAGATCATCCCGTCACGTTCGAGAAAATAGCCACTCGCATTCTCTTTGTAAGAGCCCGTGTCGACGTCTGTGTCGGTGACGGGATAGATGAGCAACTGAAACGCGATTTGCGGCCCTTTTTCCGCTTTCGCAACCTGCGCCACAACAGCAGCAAGATTACCGCCCGCGCTGTCGCCTGCCACCGCGATGCGCGTGACGTCCATGCCGAGTGCGCCACCGTTTTCTTCAACCCATTTCACAGCGGCATAGCAATCATCAACCGCCGCCGGAAAAACATGTTCGGGCGCGAGGCGATAATCAACCGCAACCACCATCACACCGGCTTCATTGGCCAGCGTCCGGCACAGCGCGTCATGGGTGTCCAGATCACCGATCACCCAGCCGCCGCCGTGGAAAAAAACCAGCACCGGCAGCGCACCGCTGCCGCCCGCGACCGGCGTGTAAATGCGCAAAGGCAAATCGCCGCCCGGACCTTCGATCACACGATCCTCGACCTTGCCGATCGGCACGCCCTGCAGGTCCAGCGTCGCCGCAATGCCGCGATACATTTCGCGACCATCCTTCACCGGCACATCAATAATGCGCGGGGCAGGGTTCGCCGCCATGCCGTCGAGCAATGCCTTCACTTGCGGATCTAGTGCCATCGTCGCTGTCTCCCTCAAAATTTCTTTTTGCTTGAGTCAAAGTTTTAAAGGGGCGGCGTTACCAACGCAAAGCCGCAAATAGCAAAACCCCGCCGGAGGGTCATCCGGCGGGGCAATAGCTGCAACAAGTGACGTTGCGTCAGTCTGATAATTTAGTGCAGAGCGTGTCCGGCCATGCTGCGACGGCCTTCGACCATGTCCAGCACCACACAGCGCAACGAACGCCAGGCGTCGGCGCGCAAATCTTCGCCGATCATTTCCAGTTCGCTCACGGCCGTATCGGCATATTGGATCGCTTTGCGGCCATGTGTATCAACCATGTAAGCGGCGAGCAGATTGAGTTCGTTCTCGGTCATCATGTGCGATGAAGTCTCCGGCCAGAATGGGTCTGACCGAAGCATCGCAATCACCGTGCCAGCGCCGCAGGCGGGGATGAAGGCTATGAAATCAACGACTTAGCCCTCTTCCCGCGCGGGCCCCGCGCGGCACACGGCAAAGCTTGCCCGATGCCGGGAAATCCTTACCGAGTAGTTTCCGTCACCATGCCCGCCTCACCACGGTTCATTATGCGTGCGCACATCAACCTCGAAACTCCATGCGGCGCGCTTCTGCCCGTGGAGCATCATGTAAATTTCCGCAATGCCACCAATGTCGATGAGCCGCCCTTCTTTGCTGCGGGCTGCTGCATATTCTGGCACAAGCGTTTTCAACTTCTCGCCCTCAATGCCGCCGTCGATCACCACGTGGCCGACATGGATGCCTTTCGGCCCCAACTCCTTCGCCGCACTTTGCGCGAGATTGCGCAGCGCGCCTTTGGCCGACGAGAAAGCCGCAAAGCCCGCGCGCCCGCGCATGCTCGATGAGGCGCCCGTGAAAATCAGTGAGCCTTCACCACGCGGCAGCATGTGAACTGCCGCCTCGCGCGCAAAAAGAAACGCGCCATAAGCACAGACCCGCCAGCACTTCTCGAAATAATCCGCCTTCATGCCTTCAATACCGCCCGGCATATTATTGCCCGCATTGTAGATAGCGAGCGCCACCGGCCCTGTCGCTTCCGCCGTCTGAAAAAGCGCGATGACGGAAGCCTCGTCCGTCGCATCGCATTCAACGGGGCTCGCCTGCCCGCCGCCGGCGCGGATCGCGTCGGCCACAGAGGCGACCTTGGCCAGCGTCCGCCCCGCGACGATCACATGCAGCCCCGTCGCCGCCGCCTGCCCCGCCAGATGCGCCCCCAGCCCGTCATGCGGACCGACGCCAAGGATGATTGCGGTTTTGATACTCATGCTTCAGCCCTCCAATGATGATGACAGAGAGCATATGGGTAAGTTCCAAAAAAGAACCAACTAAAAATACAAGCAGCGCGCATTTTTATTGATCCGTCTCCGCCGCCTGCCTAATGTCGCGATCATGATCGAACGCCGCTCCATTGCTGCCAATTATTTTACGCCGCTCACATAGCGCGGCGTTGTTCGATCCCTTTTGTCTGACCAATGCCGCCGCCAGCCGGCGGCATTGTCATAACAAATCGTCTCCGGCCCGCGCGCGGCCCACCCGGAGACGACCAAATGACCAACACCCGACACCTCATTCGACAAGCCACCGAAAGCGATTACGAACAGCTTTGTGACCTGTTTGAAGAACTCGACCGCCTGCACCGCAACGCGCGTCCCGACCTTTTCCGCAAACCGGCGGGCGCACCGCGCGAACGCAGCTATGTGTCGAACCTGATCGCCGGACCCGGCAGCGCCATTCTTGTTGCGGCAGATCGCGGCTCGCGTTGTCTTTATGGTTTTGCCACGCTCATCACGCATCGCCTGGCAGAAAATCCCGTCCGGCCTGAACGTGTATTTGTCGAGATCGATAATTTTGGTGTGCGACGAGACATGCGCCGTCGCGGCATTGGCCGCGCATTGATCGACGCAGCCGATCAATGGGCGCATCAGCGAGGGCATTCAAGCGTCGAACTCGCCGTGCATGAATTCAACGCCGACGCCATCCGCTTCTACGAGGCAGCGGGCTTTGCCTCCGTGCTCAGGCGCATGGCCCGAAAGCTCGCGCCTTAACCGGAAAACCCGCCGCCCGCCAGAAAATCAAGTTCGGCGGGCGTCGAAACGCGGCCCAGCACCTCATTCCGGTGCGGAAACCGTCCGAAACGCTTGATGATATCGGCATGTTCCTGCGCCGATTTCGTGACCTCCGGCTGCCCGAGGCCCGCAAAGAGCGGCAGACCCTCTTCATGGTCGGCCGGACTTTCCGAATGCATCAACGGCATATAGATCCAGTTGCGCACCGTCACCGGCAATTCAACGTCGAAGCGTCGCTTCATCGCTTCGCGCATGACCTCACGCGCTTGGGCGTCCTGCGCCCAGGCGCGGTGGTCATGGCGATAGAGATTGCGCGAAAACTGATCAAGCACGATGACCAGCGCCAGCGCGCCTTCGGGCACATTCAGCCAACCATCGAGCCTGCCCGCAATCGCGTCCTCCAGCGTCGCGCCAAAGCGCCGCCGGATATCATCATCAAACGCGTCCGACTTTTTCCACCACTTCTCCCATCCGGCTGCAAACCAGAAATCGAGAACATCGCGGGGCCGCACGTTACTCATAGGCTCAGACCACAATCACATCGGCAGGTGCGGCGTCTTCGTAAAGACGCGCCACCAGATGCGCGCGGCGTTCCAGCGTCGCACGTTGATTGACATAGCCTTTGTCGGTCATTTCATGTCCGTCAATCGACGGCGGCTCGGTCATCAGGATCACACGCGCAATCCGCGTCGAGGATCCGCCACCGCCTTTATTATGCGCAGCCAAATGCTCGCGCAGATGCGCGACGACTTTCGGATGCCCGACAATCTCGTCAGGCGTCGCGTTTTCCGGCAATCCGGCAATAGCGCGCGCGCCTGCAATATTCGGCCAGGCGAGCAAAGCAATGAACGGCTTGTCCAATCCGCAGACAACAGCGTCAGCAACCAGCGGTGAACAGGCGGCCACGACTTCCGCGCGCAGCGTGCCGGTCGAAACCCAAGTGCCCGACGAAAGCTTGAAATCTTCCGTCACGCGCCCGTCAAACACGAGCCCTTCCTCGGGCTTGTCGGGATCAAGGAATTTCGCGGCATCGCCCAGCGAATAATAACCTTCCTCGTCGAAAGCTTCGGCTGTCTTCTTCGGATCATTGAGATAGCCCGGCGTCACGGTCGGCCCTTTCACGCGCACTTCAAGCTTCGTGCCATTCGGCACCAGCTTCAGCGTGATGCCCGGCAGCGGCAAGCCGATGAGGCCCACGCGTTCGGTGATCCAATGCACCACCGTAATGCCCTGCGTCTCCGTCGCACCATACATGGTGGTCAGCGGAATCCGATGCCCCGTCTCGGCAATAGCGAGCGCCTGCATCCGGTCATAAATATCGCTCGACAGCGTCGCGCCGCCATAAGCCATATATTCAAGCTTAGCGAAAAAGCAGCGTCGCAACTCCGGGTCTTTTTCCATCGCTTCGGCGAGCATAGCGAAAGCAACAGGCGCCGAGCCGAAAACGCGCGGGGAAACATCATAAAGATTCTTAATCGTTTCGCCGAACAGCGCAGGCACCGGCTTGCCATTGTCCAGATGCACCGTGCCGCCTGAATTAATATTGCCGTTGAAAGCAATATTGCCCGCCGAGATGTGGTTCCACGGCATCCAGTCGAGGCTTTCGGGGACATCGTCAGGGTCAGCTGCTTCCGTACGCAGCGCTTCTTGGGCCGCCACCAACGACATCATCATACGATGTGTCTGCAACACACCCTTGGGCATGCCTGTTGAACCTGATGTGAAAAGATATTTCGCCACCGTGTCATGTGTGATCGTGTCCATCACGCGCGCCACATCTGCGCTCACCGGCGTCTGGATGAGGTCCGCATATGCAATCGTCTTGCGTCCGGGCACGTCGCCCTCAAGCGTCACCACTTCCACATCATCCGGCATCACAGTCGTGATCGCGCGGGCAAACACCGCCGCCTTATCAGCAAACACCATCTTCGGTTTTGTCAGCGCCACGACATGACGCAGCTTGGCAAAATCTTCGCTCATCACCGAATAAGGAACTGAGACAGGCGCAACCGGCACCGCCGCCTTCATCGCGCCAAGCATCATCACACCATGCGCAATGGAATTGCTCGACAGGATCATCAAGGGCGTCGTCTGATCGAGGCCGCGTGCAATAAGCGCAGACGCCACGGCATTTGCTGCGCGATTGGCTTCACCATAGGTGATGTAGGACCACGCGCCTGCCGCATCGCGCTCACCAATAAAATTCCGCGCCGGATGCAGTGCCGCTTTTTCTTCCAGCAAATGCACGGTCGAGCGATGCATCTCGCCCAGCGGATAATCGGACGCCACATAGACCGTGCCATCATCCTTCTTCGTTACAGTGATCTTTGCTGGCTTCTGCTTCAGCACCTTGAAGGGTGGCAGGCTCGGTGTTTCAACAGCGCGGCTCATAGTCTCTCTCCCAAAAACAAATGTCATCCCGGGACAAGCCCGGGATGACACCCGAAAACAAATTCAGCTCAGTTGACCATCCGTTCGCGGCCCGCCCAGAAAGGCGCACGCAATTCACGGCGTAAAATCTTTCCCGACGGGTTGCGCGGCAAGGCTTCCACAAAATCAACGGCCTTGGGCACTTTGAAACCGGCAATGCGCGTCTTGGCAAAGGCAATGATCTCTTCGGCCGTTGCGCTCACGCCGGGCTTCAGCACCACGCAAGCGCGCACCGCTTCGCCCCAGCGTTCATCCGGCACACCGATCACGGCAGCATCAGCCACCGCAGGGTGACCGAACAACGCGTTCTCGACTTCGGCGGGATAAACATTTTCGCCACCCGACACGATCATGTCTTTCACACGGTCATGGATATAGACGTACCCGTCCGCATCGAAATAGCCCGCATCACCGGAAGCAAACCAGCCATCCGCGTTGATCGATTCTTTCGTGGCTTCCGCCTTGTTCCAATAGGCCTTCATCAGCGTCGGGCCTTTGATCTGGATTTCACCGACATCGCCCTGCGCCACCACTTTGCCATTCTCGTCCACGATGCGGATTTCCATACCCGGATTGGCAATGCCGCAAGAGCGCAGCTTGCCGAGCTTGGGATCATGCGCATGCGGCGGCAAATGCGTCGCCGAGCCTGTGGTTTCCGTCAGCCCGTAAAGCTGAATAAAATCGCAACCGAACGTGTCCTGCGCCTGACGCAACACATCTTCGGCAATAGGTGACGCGCCATAGAGAATTTGCCGGATCGATTTCACATTCGTCGTCTTGATCGCAGGCTGCTGCATCAGGAACAAAATGACGGCAGGCACCATGAAGGCGATGTTGATTTTTTCTTTTTCAATCAGCGACAGGATCAGCGCCGGATCGACATCCTTGAGAATGATGTTCTTCGTGCCATGCACATTGCCGATCACGCCGATATTGACGCCCGCGACATGAAAGAGCGGCATGCAGACAAGATTAACTTCGCCCAGACCCCAGTCCGCCCAGCCTGAATCTTCGCTGCCTTCCAATATGCCGATATAATTGCGATTGGTCAGCTGCACACCCTTGGGGTGGCCCGTCGTACCGCTCGTATAAAGCTGGATCACATCATCATCGAGCTCGGCCTTCAGCATCGGGTCTTTGGCTTCAAAGCCCGCACGCCAATCATCAAACGATGTCCATGAGGCATGCCCGCCGTCGAGCGCGATCACGCGTTTGACGCTGGGGCATTCGGCCAGCACGCTTTCGACAATGGCGTAAAATTCCGCACCGACAAAAAGCATCTCGGTTTTGGCGTCATTGAGCACATAGGCAACTTCTGGCGGTGCCAGCCGCCAATTGACGCCGACGACCACCGACTTCGATTTAAACGCCCCGTAGAGCATTTCGAAATAGCGGTCAGAACCCTTGCCGATAAAGCCGATCCGCGCGTCAGGCTTCAGCCCTTCCGCAATCAGCCCTTGCGCCACCTGATCGGCGCGGGCATTCAGCTCGGCGTAAGTCGTGGAGCGGCCTTCGAACACCTGCGCCACGGCACTGCCGTTGGTCTTCGCGTGATAGCGCGTGATATCGGCCACAGATTTAATGTGCTCGCGTGCGAACATGCGTTCCCTCCCCCGGGGTATGGATGCGTGGCGGTCCGCAGACGTTTTCCGTCTCTTTTTCAGACCCTGCCTTCTCCTCAAAGGGGGAGTGTAGCCACGATTTGAGCGGGGGCAAGGCTCGACAGGACCCGCGCCGCCGTTAGACTGTCGCCAACAAGAAAACGCTCCGTCAACCGGCAGCGACAACATCAAAGGGGAGACATAATTATGGCCCGCATACCTTATTTTGATCCGGCCAATGCCACTGGCCGTGCCGCAGAAGCTTACAAGAAGCTGCCCCCGCTCAACATTTTCCGCATGCTCGGCCATTCCGGCGACATGCTCGATGCCTTTACGAAATTCGGCAACGCCATCCTCATCCACTCGGACCTCGACCCCATTTTGCGCGAAATCGCCATCGTCCGCGTCGGCGTCCTCAAGGGCGGCAAGTATGAAGTCCACCAGCACGAGCGCATCTCGCGCCAGCTCGGCATGTCGGAAGACAAGATCAAGGCGATCCACGAAGGCCCCAATGCCGCCGCCTTCAACGAGCTTGAAAAAATGGTCATGGCCATCACCGACGATATCGTCGCCAACACGCGCGCGTCGGACGCCACCTTCAATCCGCTATCGGCGAAACTGCCCCCCAAGCAAATGCAGGAACTTGTCATCGCCATCGGCTTCTACACAGCCGTCTGCTATTTCCTCGAAACCTTCGACGTGGACATCGAGGAAAAAGGCAAAGAGCCGACCGTCGATCTCTCCGGCAAAAAGGCCTGATCCGATGGCGCGCCTTCCCTATCCCACGCCAGAAGACCTCACACCGGCCAACCGCGCTCTGCTTGAAGGTCTGCCGCAGCTCAACATTTTCAAAATGCTGGCAGGCAGCGGCCCGTCTTTCGCGCCCTTCATGGCGCTCATCAATGCCTATCTCAACGAAGGCCTGCTGAACGCCGAATTGCGCGAGTTGGTCATCCTGCGCGTCGGCCACCTCTGCGGCTCGGCCTACGAATTGCACCAGCATGTGCGCGTCTCACGCGTGCTGGGCCTGAGCGAGCCGCGCATTGCGGCGACCTCGGGCGCTTTGCCCTCGTCACATTTCTCAGAGGCGGAAAACGCCTGCCTCGCGCTCGCCGATGATCTGACCGCCAACGTCAAAGGCAAACCTGCCCTTGTTGATGCGGTGCGCAAACATCTGGGTGACGCTGGCACGCAGGAACTCATCATCATCATCGGCGTCTATCTTCTCGTCTGCCGTTTTCTCGAAACGCTGGAAATCGAAATCGAAGACACCGACATCGTCGGCAGCGGCCTTGAAGAAATCAAACGGAGCATGGGCACCAATGTCTGAAGCAGAAGCCAAGCCGGAAAAATACGTGCGGCCCTTGCCGCCTGAATCGCGCGGCAATGCACCGGGCCGCAACCGTCTCAAGGGGCGCAAAATCCTCGTCGTCGGCGGTGGCCAGCGTGTGCTCGATGCCGCGACCGATCCCGTCGGCAATGGCCGCGCCATGTCGCTCTTGTTTGCCCGCGAAGGCGCATCCGTCATTGTCGCAGACATGAACCTTGCGTCTGCCGAAGAAACAGCGACAAAAATCACCAATGACGGCGGCAAGGCGCAAGCCATCGAGGCCGATATTTCAAAGCCCGAAGACATTGCCCGCATGGTCGCGGACGCTCACGCGAAACTCAGCGGTCTCGACGGTCTCGTTCTCAATGTCGGCATCGGCGTCGGCCCTCTGGGGCTTGCAGGTGCCAATGCAGATGATTGGGACAAGGCACTCGCGGTCAATCTACGCGGCCCCATGCTCACCTGCAAAGAAGCCCTGCCGCTGCTTGACGATGGGTCTTCGATCATTTTCATCTCGTCGATCGCCGGTCTCGTCGCTGGTTCGCGCCTGCCCTCATACGACGCATCCAAAGCCGCCCTCGGCGGCCTCATGCGTCACGTCGCCATGGAAGGCGCACGCCGCGGCATCCGCGCCAATATCGTCGCACCGGGCCTCGTCGATACACCGCTCGGGCGTCTCGCCACCCAAGGCCGCCCTTCGCGTGGCCGCTCGCCCACGCCTTTCGGGCGGCAAGCGACAGGTTGGGAAGTCGCCTACGCCGCGCTCTTTTTCATGTCGGATGAAGCTGTTTACGTAAACGCGCAAACACTCGCCGTTGATTGCGGCATGACCGGCATTTCATAAATTCACAACCTCGGGGAGGAAATCATGTCACTGGGCTTGAGCAAATATCAATACACCAAAGGCCTCCACGATCTCGGCAATGGCGGCTACGCATGGTTGCAGCCCGACGGCGGCTGGGGCTGGTCCAATGCGGGCCTCATCGTGGATCGCGGCGAAAGCCTCCTCGTTGACACTCTGTTCGATGTGCCGCTGACACGCGACATGCTGGCCGCCATGCGCAAGGCCGAACCCGTCGCTGCCGCCAAAATCAAGACGCTCGTCAACACACATCACAACGGCGACCATTGCTACGGCAACGAATGCTGCGAAGGTGCCGAAATCATCGCGCATAAGCTCGCCAAAGAAGCCATGACGCACGAAGGGCCGGAGCTTCTGGTGGGCTTCCTCAAAGCCGCGCCCGATCTCGGCGATGTCGGCACCTTCCTCACCAAATGTTTCGGCGCGTTTGATTTCGCAGGCGTCACCCAGACGCTCCCCACCACCACGTTCGAAACCGAGATCACACGTCAGGTTGGCGACAAAACCGTCCATATCATGCATGTCGGTCCCGCCCACACACCGGGCGACGCGCTCGTCTATGTGCCTGCCGACAAAACCGTCTTCACCGGCGACATTCTCTTCATCGAAGGCCATCCCATCATGTGGGAAGGCCCGATTGCCAATTGGGTCGACGCCTGCAACCGCATCATCGCCATGGATGTCGAAACCGTCGTGCCGGGCCACGGCCCCATCACCGACAAAAAAGGCGTCGCCGCCATGCGCGACTATCTCATCTACACCGAAAAAGAAGCGCGCAAACGCTATGACGCAGGCCTCAACGCCTTCGACGCAGCCTGCGATATCGACATGTCGGACTATGACAACTGGGGCGATGGCGAGCGCGTCGTGATCAACGTGGCCACCCTCTACAAAGAATTCTCCGGCGACAAAACCCCCAACGAAGCCGCCGCCCTCTTCGGCCAGATGGCCGCGCTGGCCAAAAAACGCGGTCGCCTCTGAGCCTGTCCGGCATCGCGGGAACCTTTTGGTTGCGCGCTTCGTCCTGATGGAGCGAGCATAAGCCACAAAGGGGCGACCCATGAGCCTGAGCAAAGAAGAACCCGCGCCGGTTGCTGCATCAACACAGACAGCAGAAGACGCGCAACTCGTCGAGGCGCTCCACGCCGGTGCGCCGCGAGCTTTCGAGCGCATCATGCGCCGATACAATCAGCGCCTCTTCGGTGTCGCGCGCTCCATCCTGCGCAACGAGACGGAGGCCGAAGACGCGGTGCAGGAGGCTTGGCTGCGCGCCTTCACCCACATGGACAGATTGCAGGACGCCAACCGCCTCGGCGGCTGGCTCTCGCGCATCGCCGCCAATGAGGCACTCGACCGGCTACGCCGTCGCGGCCCCCCGCTCCCTGACAATGCCGATCAGTTGAGCGAACGTCACGCGGCGCCGGGCAGCATCCCCTCGCTCCCGACACCCGACGCCGAAGAACGCCGCCGCGAGGCGCGCGCCTTCATCGAAGAAGCCGTTGACCGTCTGCCGGAAAATTTCCGCACCGTCTTTGTCCTGCGTGCCATCGAAGAACTGACCATTGAAGAAACCGCACAAATTCTCGCCATCCCGCGCGACACGGTGAAAACACGACTCCACCGCGCCAACAAGCTACTGCGTGAAGACCTCAAGGGCGTGCTCGAAGCAACGCTCCCCGATGTCTTCGGCTTCGATGGCGCGCGATGCGACCGCATCGTCGCCCGCGTGCTCGGCGCTCTGCACAAAGCAAGCGGTCGTCTGCCGCCACCACCACCCGCCTAGTCACTGCGCACCATCATCTCTCGTCACCCGTCCGGTCACCGGCAAGCGATAAGTCTCGCCTCGGCGGCGGCTGGCAAAATCTTGAGGAAGAACCAAATGAAAACCGAACAAAAAATCGCTGCACCGAGCCGTCGCTCCTTCATCATCAAAACCGGCGGCGCAACGCTTTCCGCCGCCGCCGTCGCCATGCTCGCTGGCGGCGGCACCCTCATCAGCGCATCAGCCGCATATGCTGATGCGGCCACCGACATCGGCATTCTCAACACCGCGCTGGGTGCGGAACTGCAAGCCATTGCCGCCTATCAGCTCGGCGCCGAAAGCGGCCTCCTGAAACCCGATGTCAAATCCCTCGCCATCACCTTTCAGGGCCATCATAAGGAACATGCTGACGTTTTACGCAGCACTGTGAAAAAACTCGGCGGCACCGCTGTCGAAGCCCTCAAAGATTATGGCTTCCCCGTCGAAACCCTGAAATCCCAAACCGACGTGTTGCAATTTGCAGCCGGTCTGGAGAAGGGCGCGATCAGCGCCTATCTCGGCGCTGTGCCGCAATTTGAAAACCGTGATCTGGCAAAAGCCGCCGCCAGCATTCTCGGTGACGAAGCGATGCACTGGGCAGTATTGCGTTCCGCGCTCGGCGAAGTGCCGGTGCCTTCCGCCTTCATGGAATAGCCCCACCAACAGGCGGCGGGGTCTCTCGTCCCCGCCGCCCCGCCGGAGACCGCCCATGCAGAACCGTATTCTAACGCTCGCCTTTGCGCTCGCTCTCATGCCGCCCATATCCGCCGGCGCCAACGCGACTGGAGACGCCGCACACGGCAAGTCGCTCTACCGCCAATGCCGCGCCTGCCACTTGCCCGCACAAAACAGTGTTGGCCCCAAACATTGCGGTGTCGTCGGGCGCGTCGCCGCCTCAGTGCCCGATTACAATTATTCGCCCGCCATGAAAAAAAGCGGCATCACATGGACGCCGGACGAGCTTGATCGCTTCCTCGATCACCCGTCCGCCACCGTGCCCGGCAATTACATGCCCTTCGCAGGCATGCATGACCCGCAAGACCGCGCTGATCTCATCACTTACCTTGCGTCACTCCTTTGTCCGTGATGCAGGGTTGGACTTGTGCCATTCAAAGAGCAATGATCCCCGCAAAGAAATCAGGACGGGGAGGTCCCATTGGTCACGCTCTACGAACATCCGCTGTCGCCTTATGCGCAAAAAGTCAAAATCGCACTGCGCGAGAAATCCATTGCCTTTGATCTGAAGATGCCCGACGCCATCGGCTCGGGCCAGTCGGGGGGCGATTTCATGGACGCCAATCCGCGCGGCGAAGTCCCCGCCCTCATCGACGGTGATGTCGCGATTTTCGACAGCACCATCATCCTTGAATATATCGAGGATAAATGGCCCGCGACGCCCATGCTGCCAGCCACACCCGCCGCGCGCGCCCATGCCCGCATGATCGAGGAAGTCTGCGACACGCATTATGAAGCGATCAATTGGGGCTTGAGCGAGCTCACTTACTTTCGCCGCGCCGAAGGTCCGCTCGGCGAAAAGCTGCGCGAAAAGGCCACCGACCAGATCGAAATGCTCCACGACTGGCTGACGCGTCAACTCGGCACCGCCGACTGGTTCAACGGCGCAAGCTTCGGCTGGGCCGATCTCTCGGTCCTGCCTTACATCGCAGGCTCATCCGGCTTCGGCATCGCCCCTGACGCGAATACGCCGCTCGGCAAATGGTTTGCCCGCGCCCGCGCCCGCGACAGCGTCGCCAAAACGCTGGCCGAAGCAGGCAATGCCGCCAGCGCCATGGAAACCGTCTCCGACATCGTCAAACAAGGCCTCTTCAAACGCGAATACCGCGATCACCGTCTGGAATGGATGATCCGTTCCGGCGGCATTGATGTTGTCATCGAAGGCCTTGAGAAAAAGAACATCCGCTTCAGCAATGATTTTAAGTAAGAGGTAGCCCCATGCCCGCCAACGCCCACTCCATCATCCTGCATCAATATGACGTGTCGCCTTTCTCGGAAAAAGTGCGCGTCATCTTCGGCATCAAAGGCATCGAATGGTATGCCTGCGACGAGCCGGTCATCATGCCCAAGCCCGAACTCACCGCGCTCACCGGCGGCTATCGCAAAATTCCGGTCATGCAGATCGGTGCTGACATTTATTGCGACACGCAGATCATCATCCGCGAGCTTGAGCGCCGTTACCCCTCGCCGTCCATCTATGTCGGTGCCGACAAAGGTTTCGGCTGGGGCTTGAGCGTCTGGACCGACCGCTCGATCTTTCAGGCCGCGGTCGCCATCATCTTCGGCGGCATGGCCGACGGCGACAATGAACTGGCCAACGAAGCCTTCCGTAAAGACCGCGAAGCGCTCACCGGTCGTCCCTTCGACACCAAAGCCATGCAACAGGCCGCCCCCCTCATGGCCGACCAGATCCGCGCCCAGCTTGATTGGGCCGAGCATCAGCTGAGCGGCGGCGACGAATTTCTTCTCGGCGACCGCGCCGGTCTTGCCGACGCGAGCCTTTACTACAACATCGCTTTCATGCGCTGGGTCTATCCCAAGGGCCTCACATTTTTCGATCACATGCCAAGGCTCGCCGCCTGGGAAAAACGCGTCCGCGACCTCGGCCACGGCACGCGCCACGAGATGAGCCGCGCCGAAGCACTCAACATCGCCAAGGCCGCCACCTCGACAGAAGAAGTCCGCGCCGATCCCGCCGAACCCAATAAGCTCAAGCCCGGCATGCGCGTGACTGTCATGGCCGATGATTATGGCCGCGACCCGATCACAGGCGAGCTTGTGTCCTCATCCGCCCAGCACATCGCCATCAAACGCTCGGACGATCGTGTCGGCGAAGTCGTGGTGCATTTCCCGCGCGCCGGCTTTTTCGTCATGCCGTCCTGATCAACGGATAATCCGGAAAATCACGACGCTAAAATTTTTGATCTGCCACCTCTGCCTGCAAGAGCTTTAGGCCTATAATCAGCGCCTATCGCTTTTGCAGGGAGGTTCCGATGACCGTCACCCGCCTTTTGCGCCACGCGAGCATATTGGCTCTCGCTGCCGCCGCCATTCTTGTTTTCAGCGCAACGCATACGCCTGCGGCGGCGCGTTCGCAGGTGAGCCTCGGCGTTGGCTTCGGCTTTCCCGTCTATCCCGGCGTCGGTTACTACAACGACTATGATGACGGCTACGGCTATGGCGGTTATCACCGCCACCACCGGCCCCGTTACCGCAGCTATTACCGGCCCTATTATCCCTATTACCCGCCGCCGGTCGTCTATGCGCCCTCCGTCGTTTACGCCCCGCCCCCTGTGGTCTATGCCCCGCGCGTGGTTTACCGCGAACCCTTGAGCGCCATCCCGACGTCGGAAATTTACCGCGCTAACAACGGTCAGTATTGCCGCGAGTTCCAGTCCACCGCCCGCATCGACGGCCAGTTGCAAAACACCTATGGCACAGCCTGTCAGGATGCAGGCGGCACATGGCGCGTTGTGAACTAGGAAGAAAAATCAAAGCCGAAAAAGGCGGAGACAACCGCTCCACATTTTCTCTGACTTGGTCGCAGGCTCACGATTCGCGACGGAATGAGAGAATTCAGACGTTTACTCTACGGTGACTCGAACGCGCGCCAACGTGAACCAATGATCGGACCGGATATGAAAATCTTCTCGGCAGCCTGCCTTTTGGTCTGCGCATCGGTGACGCCAGCCATGAGCGATACCTCACCGGACAAGCTGCACGAGATAGAACATTTTTTTGAAGATGCCTCGATCGTGTCAGGCCCGATCATTGCGGATTGCACGCTGTCTCGCGGCACCAAAACGCAGTGTTTCTCCATTACCGTAAAGGCCACCCCCAAAGCCTATACGCCCGGCCCATGGTGCCCGACGTCGATCAATGACGACGCCGACAAAGGTGGCATCTGGTTGAACGACAACACGATGAGAAAAGTCGATGGCGCCTTCATCAAAAATCTCGCCATGCTCTATAACGATGACAAGTGGCAATTGTTTAATCCGAGCAGCGGCAAAGTGAATGTCACCGACAGCAAAGCATCCTGCGAGGCCGCGGCCCGCCCCGACGTTGATCCGGCATATAATAATTACTGCGTTCAATGCCTGCCGGAATACATGTCCGACGATGCGACCATGACCTATGTCATTCCGCTGGAACCCCAGAGAACATGGTGGTGGTGGACAAACCGGACGAATGAATCCGGCTCCGGCATCGCCTATAATGGCATAAGGCTGGATGGCCCCGCCCCCGTCGAAGACATCCTTGCAGCCCACACCATCGCCCCCTTTGATCGCTGTGGCGGGCATGTGAACACGCATGTCGGCTATCACTATCATGCCGTGACAGATTGCTTGTCGGACGCCGAAGTAAAATCCGAACACGCCGCCCAAATCGGCATCGCAATGGATGGCTACAAAATATTCAGCCACCTTCTGGCAGATCAATCAGCCCCAACTGATCTGGACAAATGCAACGGGCACGAGACAGCCGGGCAGGGCTATCACTATCACGCAGGCGAAGCAGGATCGAACGCCATTCTGAGATGTCTTCGCGCCGAAGCCGGTTGCGTGTCAGACGATCCCGACCGCATCTGCGACGCTTCCGCCCCGCGCCCGCGCCCGTAACTGAACGCGGCGCAAGGCCGTCATCATGGTGCGCATCTACTCAACAGAAAACGCGGAGATGAAAATCTCCGCCCTTTTTATTCGACGTCTCGGCTCTGCTTTGAAAGATCAATCGACTTTTCCGCCGCCTTCAACCCAGTCCTTGAACGCCCCTAAATTATAGACATGCTCGTAACCCAGATCTTTTAGCGTCTTGCCGGCCAGCGCCGACCGGCCTCCCGAAGCGCAATAAACAAAGATTGTTTTCTCGCCGACAAAATTCTTGTCATAAGCGGGCGAACTTGGATCAGCTCGAAATTCCAGCATACCGCGGGATATGTTGACGGCACCCGCCACTTTTCCGCTTTGCGCGACTTCAGGAGCGTCGCGAACATCAAGCCATAAAGCATCGGCCCGTTTCGCCATCTCTCGCGCCTCGGCCGCATTAACGCGAGGCACGGCGGCGTTTGCCTGTTCCATTAGTGATTTAACAGATGTTGTCATGGAGCCCTCACAAAGTTCTGTCTCATATGTTGTGACGTAGAGAGTGAATGACCCGCGCGCTATCACACACCGGCATGCCCGTGAGCCTACCTCCTGAGAGAAAATTTGTCGAAACAACTCTCTTTGCGAGAATAAAAAAGGCGGAAGATCAATCCTTCCGCCTTTTTATTTTCAAATGACCAAGAGATCAGCTCGCCATCAGTCCGCCGTCAATGACAAGCTCCGTACCCGTCATATAGCGGCTTTCTTCCGACGCGAGGAAAACAATCCCCGCCGCGATGTCGCTCGGTAGTCCGGCATAGCCCAGCGGTGAGCCTGCACCCAGCACATTGGCGTCAATGGCATTGGCGCCGTCCTGCATGGTCGGCAGTTTGAGCGAGCCCATGCCGTTTTGCGGGATCTTGTTCCAGATCGCCGTATCGATAATGCCGGGATGCACCGAGTTCACGCGCACATTCATATTGGCCTGCGCGCATTCCATGGCGACTGCCTTTGTGAAAAGCCGCACCGCGCCCTTGCTGGCGCAATAGCCTGAAAGTCCCGCCGCGCCTTTAAGCCCAGCAACGGATGAAATATTGATCACCGAGCCACCACCCGACGCCGCCATCAGCGGGATGCCATGTTTCACACCGAAGAACACGCCATCGACATTGATCGACATCTGCCGCTGCCAGTCCTTGAACTCCATTGTGAAAATATCAGCCGCAATGCCGATGCCGGCATTGTTGACGAGAATGTGCAGGCCCTTTTGGCTCGCCTTGATCTCGGCCACCACTTCCGCCCAGCGTGTTTCGCTCGTCACGTCATGCACCATGCCGACGGCTTTGCCGCCCGCCTTGGTGATCAACGCCACGGTCTCGTCATTGCCCGCCACGTCCACATCGGTTGCGACCACTGTCGCGCCTTCAGCCGCCAGCGCCAGCGCCGCGCCGCGTCCGATGCCGCTGCCCGCGCCTGTTACCAGCGCAATTTTCCCGTTTACCCGTCCCATTTGAGCCTCCCTTATGGTTTGTCTTTATTGTTGCCATCAGTTTTAGGGTATTGACCCTAGGGCATGCAACGCCCTAAAAGCCTTGAAATCCTTGCAATTGCGCATTTCCGCCCGCTTCATGTCCCGCTGCGCCCGTTCCCCTTAAAAAAGATGCGCCTTGGCAAAAAATGGACTTCGGTCTATTTTTGGTTCCAACCTCAAGGAGATCACTATTAGCACGCTTGACCCCATCGACGATGCCGTCACCGGCACCAGACGCGCCCGCAAGAAAGAGCGCACACGGCGCGAGATTTTTCGCACCGCCATGGGCCTCTTTGCCGAGAGCGGCTACGACGGTGTGACGATCGAGGATATCTGCCGCAATGCCTCCGTCGCCAAAGCGACGTTCTTCCTGCATTTCGAAAACAAGGCGGCCCTGCTCAAAGATTTCAACGACGAGATCACCCAGTCGCTCGTCGAGCGCATGGCAGGCCAAGACGGCAGCGCCGAGGAACAGCTAGTGCTGCTGCAAACGGCCTTCCGCGAAGCATGGCTCGCCAATGCGCCCGTCATGCAGAAGATGCTGCGCGAATTCATCGACCAGCCCACCGTGTTGGCCAAAGCCGCCGCCGTCAACGAGAGCATCGTCGATCTCGTGACGCAGATCGTGCGCCGCGGTCAGGAAAAAGGCGAGCTGCGGTCGGACATCGCGCCCGAGCTTGCCGCCATCTCGATTGTTTCCACATGGAGCGCCATTGCCGCCTGGTGGAACGAAAACCCCCATTCCAGCGACGACACAGCAAGCCTTCAGGTCATCGACCTCACCCTCAACGGCCTGAAAAAGAGAACGTGACGCCAGCGCCTTTGCGGACCAAAATCATCGCCAATAAGAATTGAAACCGAAAAAACACTCTAGGGAGACTAAAATGGCAGACCGGAAAATGCGCTTCGGCGCTTTCATCGCCCCGTTCCATCCGCTGGATGAGAACCCGACACTCGCGATCGAACGCGACATCGAACTGATCCAGCACATGGATCGCCTCGGCTACGACGAAGCCTGGATCGGTGAACACCATTCAGCCGGTTACGAAATCATCGCCTCGCCGGAATTGTTCATCGCCACCGTTGCCGAACGTACCAAGCACATCAAGCTCGGCACAGGCGTTTCCTCGCTCCCCTATCATCACCCGCTGATGCTGGCTGACCGCATCAACCAGCTCGATCACATCACACGCGGCCGCGTCATGTTCGGCGTCGGCCCCGGCGCTCTGCCGTCGGACGCTTTCATGATGGGCATCGAAGTCGCCAAACAACGCGACATGATGGACGAGGCGCTCGACGCCATCGTGCCGCTGCTGCGTGGCGAAACCGTCAACATGAAAACCGATTGGTTCACGCTCAACAACGCCCGCCTGCAGATGACGCCTTACTCGCGTCCCCATGTGGATATCGCGGTCGCCAGTCAGGTCTCGCCGACAGGCGCGAACGCTGCCGGTCGCCACGGCGTCGGCCTGCTCTCCATCGGCGCGACATCAGCCGGCGGCTTCAACGCGCTCGCCACCAACTGGGCTATCTGCGAAGACAATGCCAAGGACAATGGCAACACCGTTGACCGCAACAACTGGCGTCTCGTCGGTCCCGTGCACATTGCCGAGACCCGCGAAAAAGCGCGCGAGAACGTGCGCTTCGGTCTTGAGAAATGGCTCTACTATTTCCGCGAAGTCGCCGCCCTGCCGCTCGCACCCACCGACGGCACAGATCCCGTTGACGCGCTCATCGCCTCCGGCATGGCCGTCATCGGCACACCCGACGATGCCATCGCGCAGATCTCGCGCCTTCAGGAACAGTCCGGCGGCTTTGGTGCCTTCCTGCAAATGGGCCACAACTGGGCCGATTTCGAAAACACCAAGAAGTCCTACGAAATGATGGCGCGCTACGTGCACCCGAAATTCCAGGACCTCAACTCGGCACGCGAAGAATCCCTCAACTGGGCCAAGGACAACCGCGAAACATTCATGGGCCAGGCCATGATGGCGGTCGGCACGCGCGTCGCCCAGCACATCGAAAAAAAGGGCACCGAAAACATCCGCCCCGAAATCCTCGATGCCATGGGCCTCGGCAAGAAACCCGACGCCGCGCAGTAAGCGTCACACACACTCAAAGAAAAAGGCGGCTCCCACGAGCCGCCTTTTTTATTGCCTCGCTCAAAGCCTCAAAGCTTGAACGCCCCCGAACAAATCTGCCCGTGCAGGTCCGCTGTCAGCGGTACGAATTTCTTTTCCGTCGGCGAATTGAAATACACCGGTTCCTTGATGAGCATGAGGTCGATCCCCTCTTTCACCAGTTCAACCTTGCGGTGCTTGAACGTGCCCGTCACTTCCATCTCATGGCTGAGACGGATAAAGAGAGGCCGCGCATAATCGGGCAGTTCCTTGATGATGTGCTGATGCAGCTTCACAAGGTCGAGCCCCTCGTCGCAGACGATAGCGGCCATACCGGCCCGCCCGTCCGTGCCCGGCACCGCGACGCCGTAAACATTGGCTTCCTTGATGCCCGGAAAAACCGAAATCGCTTCCGACACTTCATTCGTCGAGACGTTCTCGCCCTTCCAGCGGAACGTGTCGCCGATGCGGTCCACGAAATAGAAATAGCCCTGCTTATCCTGCTTCAAAAGATCGCCGGTGCGGAACCACTGGTCGCCCTTCTCAAACACATCGCGCAGGATTTTCTTTTCGGTCTCTTCCTTTTTCGCGTAACCGTCAAAGCGTCCGGTCGGCGTGTTCGGATCGTTTGAAATCTTGCCCAGCGCTTCGCCCGCTTCGCCCGGCGCGCATTTGATGCACATGCCGTTGGCGTCACGCACCACGGTTTCTGTTTCCGTGTTGAAGCGCACCAGCTCGACATTGAATTTCTTTTTCGCCCAGCCGGGAATGCGGCCGACCGCGCCCACAGTGCCGTCATAGTTCAACAGCGCCACATTGCCCTCCGTCGCGCCGTAAAATTCCAGCACGCGCGGAATGTTGAAACGCTTCTGGAACGCCGGCCAGATTTCAGGCCGCAAACCATTGCCGATTGCCATGCGGATCTTGTGCTTGCGTTCTTTGGGGTTCACTTCCGCGTTCAGCAAATAGCGGCAGAGCTCGCCGATATATTGAAACAGCGTCGCTTCATATTTGCCGCAATCGGTGAAGAATTCACGCGCCGAGAACTTGCGCCGGATGATGACCGCGCCACCGACGGTGAGCACAGCACCCACCGCGCAAACGCCGCCTGCCGAATGATAAAGCGGCAACACGCAATACATGCGGTCTTTTTCCGTCGAATTGGACGCGGCTGAAAAGCCCGCCATCATCGTCAGCACGCGGACATGCGGCAGGCGCGCAGCCTTGGGGTTGCCCGTCGTGCCGCTGGTATAAATATAAAGCGCCTCGTCGTTGATCGTGAGGTCCTTGCGCGTATCGACAGGCAGAGGATCGGCGGAGAAAAGATCAAGCAGCTTGTCGAGATTTTCGCTGCCCTGCACCGTGCCGCCTGTCACCCAGGCCTTCATCGGGCGTTCAAGCTGGTCGGTGGCCGACGCAAACCCTTCGGCACATTCCGCGCCCACAATGACGTGGCTCGCACCGGAAATATTGAGACTATGCGCGAGCGGCCCCTTGATGAGATTGGTATTGATGAGGGCGGCCGCCGCACCGGCTTTCAGCACGCCGATCCAGGCAATGAGATATTCGGGCCGGTTTTCCATCATCAGCGCGACGACATGGCCCTTGCCCAAGCCCTGCGCCATCGCCCAGCGCGCATAGCGGTTTGCCGCCTCGTCCAGCTCGCGATAGGTGATCTTGCGGTCTTCAAAATAGATCGCGACATTATTGGGCTTATTGCGCGCAAAGCCTTCAATCAGGTCCGGAAAAGTCTCGGTCGGATGCTTGTATATGTCGCCAAGCCTCGACAGCGAGCGCAGCGCCGCCCGCAAATAAATGATCTCGTTGCCGATCCGCTTGAACAAACCCATAAAACCCTCCCCGGTTCCGCCTCCTCTTTTCGGGAGGCCATTTGATTTATGCCCGTCCGCCTGCATCAAGGTCAAGAAACACCGGACGCAAGGGTGACATATCGTGTTTTTGCCGCCATCATCCCGCCCCGATCCCACAAAAGCAGACGATTTTTGATGACTGACGAGAGCCCCCAGGAACCCGAACTGATCCTCGACGTGATGGGCCAGCAATGCCCGCTGCCCGTCCTGCGGGCCCGCAAGCGCCTCCTCAACCTCGATCCGGGCACGCTACTCAGGGTCTTTGTCACAGACCCCGTCTCGCGCATCGACATGCCGCATTTCTGCGTCGAGACCGGCCACGAGCTGGTGGACACGCGCGACCGGGGCACATGGATCGAATTTCTGATCCGCCGTGGTACCGACATCAGCCAGCCTGAATAAGCGGCTCTTTCAGGAAAAATCTTCCGCCAGCATCGCGTAGAGAAATTCGTCGCGCCATTCGCCCTGAATATGTTTGGACGCGCGAAAAGCCCCCTCGCGCCGCATCCCCAGCCGCTCCATCACGCGGGCCGACGCTTTATTGCGCTGGTCGCAATGGGCCACAATGCGTTGCAGCCCGAGCATGCTGAACCCTGCGTCCAGCATCGCATAGGAAGCCTCGGTCGCAATCCCGTAGCCCCAGAAATCCGGATGCAGCGTATAGCCAAGCTCGCCAGTGAGATTATCGCGGTCGATAACGCGAATGCCGACACCGCCGACCACTTCGCGCTTGGGCTTCAGCGTAATCGCCACATCGAAAATCTCGCGCGGCCGCGCGCGCTGATCGTCGAGAAAACCTTCAATCGCCTCTTTGCTCTGGTTGAGCGTATTCGGCCCCCAGACGAGATAGCGCGCCACATCCTCAAGCGATGAATAGGCGTGCACGGCTTTGAGATCGCTCTTCTTGAATTCGCGCAGGATCAGGCGCTGCGTTTCAAGCGGCAGTTCAATTTGGGGCGTTGTCGCCGGCCTGCCGCGCAGATTCATTTAAGCCCCGCTTTAAGGGCTTTCATCTCGGCTTCTTTAAAGCCTGAAATGATCTTTGCACCATTTTCAAAGACAGGCCGCTTGATGAGCGCGGGGTGTTCCACCATCAGCGCAATGGCCACGGCTTCATTAAGGTCGGCTTTCACATCATCGCTGAGCGCCCGCCATGTCGTGCTCGCCTTGTTGAGCAGCTTTTCCCAGCCGACCGCTTTTGCAAACCGCACAACATCCGCTTTGGCGGGCGCGTCCGTTTTGAAATCAACAAATTGATGCGCGACTTTTTCTGACCGGAGCCATGTCTGGGCTTTGCGGCAGGTATCGCAGTTTTTAAGCCCGTAAACAGTAATCACGCCGCCTCCCGAAAGCGAAATGTCCCGGCGCGCAGAGGTGCGGACCGGGACATTCAACATAAAGTGTATGGCAGGCGGAGAGAAGCCTTAAGCGGCCATCTGCACAGCGGCACCTGAATTGCGATCGCGTTCAAGGGCGGACGTCACCGGCTCGATTTCGCGGTACACAACAGGTGTCTTCATGCCGAGGATCGCGCGCACGTCTTCGAGCGGCTTGTCGAGCAGGTTTTCCCAATCCGCCAGCGGCAGCCATTTGGCTGTCTTGCCAAGGCGATAGCCTTCACGCACGGCTTTCCAGATACCGGCTTTCGGTGCGTCCTGAGAAGCTGCACGAGCCCCCATCAACACGATGAGGCCAATGCCGCGATTTTTCGTCTGGGCGTAATAGAGCGCGAGCTGCGAAAGTTCGCCAAGCCCGTCGCGGCCATAGCCCGTCGTCACATGCCAAAGGTCGTGGCTATCGCGCATCCGGTTGCCGAAGATCATTTCAGCGCCTTCGCGGGCATAGAGCCGCGGCGCTTCTTCACTGGCAGCCACCAGCCCGTCGGCGGTGAGGTTTTCCTCCGCCATGAATTCATAATAGGTGCGCCCCAGCGTGCCTTCCGGCAGCGCCTTCAGCGTTTCGCGATCATTCAGCAGGTCGATCAGATTGCGCTGTTCGGCAATGATCTGGCGGCCCAGCGGATCCCCGATGAAACGGTAGAACATGCGCTCTTCCGCGCCGCCCGACAGCGCGTCGATCACTTTGAAGACCTGACCGGTGTCTTCCTTGTCGGCAATCAGCGCCTTGACCGCGCGCCAAGCCTTCAGCGGCTCAATGCGCTTACGCAGGCGGTTTTGTGCGCCCGTGTTGGAAGTGCTAGTTATATCGGTCACATTCTCAACATTCGTCATTGCCGGAATACCTTTGCTAAGATGCCGGAAACCGGCGCATGTCTGACCTGAATATGACTAGTGCTGACACAAATGTCAATAGTAGATCGAGGAATTTTCACAGTGACCGGCGTTGCCAAACCTTCGACTTCCAAAACCCTCAAGGAATCTGACAGTTTGGCAGATGGTGAGACGATCCTAGCAACAGATCGCAAACGAGACGTAAAGCGCATCCGCCGTTCCGCGGATGAGGCCCGCCGCCTGATTCTGGATGCCGCCGAAGAGCGCCTCGCCGCGCAAGGCCCCGAAGGCATCCGCCTGCAGGACATCGCCCGCGATGTCGGCATCTCACATCCCGCGATCCTGCATCATTTCGAAAGCCGCGAAGGCCTCGTGCGCGCGCTCATCGACCGCACCTCGGCGCAGTTGCGCGAGAAAATTCTTTCCGCCCTCAAAAGCAAACATGGTGTCGAAGAGGCGCTCGATGCCAATGACATCATCGCCAATGTCTTTGAGGCGCTCTCCGACAAGGGCACGGCGCGTCTTCTGTCATGGATGCTGCTCACGGGCCGCGCCTCGGAAAACCGCACCTCAGGCGCCCTCGTCACCGAAATCGCCGACGAGTTGCACTTGCAGCGCAAAGACAGCGCACTGACGCATAACCGTCCCGCACCCGACCGCGAGGACACATTGTTCATCGCCATGCTGACCGCAAGCGCCGCTTTCGGCGACGCCATCATCGGGCGCGAACTGGCCAAGGACGCCGACCTCGATCAGGCCGGCGTCGCACGCTACCGCGCCTGGTTTGCAAAGCTGCTTTACGACCACGTCGGCGACAAGCACTAGAGGCCACCCACGGCTCTTCATGAGCTCGACATAGAATAGCTCGGTTTCTGACAGGAAACCCTCGGAATTCGAGCCTCATTTCGAGCCCTGATTCCTCTTAAAATGACAAAGTGACGCACCCCCGTTTTGCCCTATAATGGGGTCAGTAGGACGGTCGCGGGTTTCTCGTGACCCGGCCATTGCGTCATAGCCGAGCCACCTGCAGTCCCACGGCCCTCGAACTTCTGTGTTGTTCAAACAAACACGTTCGGGAGGAAAACATGACCATCAAAAACCCGGTTGAATGGGGTTGGGCGCTGCTGTGGAATGCCTTCACCGCCATCGGTGCGGCAGGCCCCGCCCTTCATCATATTCAGGACACGATCCATTCGCCCGCCCCCATCGTGCGCCGTATCGATCTGCGTGATGTAACAGATGCATTGGCCGCGGGCTTTGAAGACTTCGCCACCTTCCGCACCGACGTTATATTTCTCTGTGTCTTCTATCCGTTGATCGGATTGCTGCTGGCGCAGTTCGTCTTCGGCAGTGAAATGTTGCCGCTGCTCTTTCCCATCGCGTCGGGCTTCGCACTCGTCGGGCCTTTCGCGGCCATCGGTCTTTACGAGATGAGCCGCCGCCACGAAAAAGGTCTGCCCACAAGCTGGGTTCACGCACTCGATGTGTTCCGCTCACCGGCCATCGGATCCATGGCAGTATTGGGTCTTTTCCTCGTCGCGATATTTCTCACCTGGCTCTACACCGCCTGGACGATCTTTGAAATGACAATGGGACCGGAGCTGCCGGTGTCGCTCACAGCCTTTGCCAATGATGTTCTCTTCACATCAGGTGGACAGATGATGGCTGTCATCGGCATCGCCGTGGGCTTCCTCTTTGCAGTCTTTGCCATGTCCGTCAGCGTCGTCTCATTCCCGCTCCTTCTCGACCGCGACGTCGGCCTCGACACTGCATTCAAAACCTCGATCAAGGCCGTGTGGATGAACCCCCTGCCCATGGCGTTCTGGGGCCTCATCGTCGCCAGCACACTCGCCATCGGCTCAATCCCGATGCTCATCGGCCTCGCCGTCGTCATGCCGACACTGGGCCACGCGACATGGCATCTCTATCGAAAGATAATCGCGTCCTAAACGATCCGTAGCGCGCAAAACAAAGGGGCCTGACCGGCAAGGTCAGGCCCCTTTTCTCGCGGTGAGAAAATCAAGTATCAAAAAATGAATTTGGAAATTGGTGCCCCTGGCCGGACTTGAACCAGCACGCCCTTACAGGCAACAGATTTTGAGTCTGCCGCGTCTACCATTCCACCACAGGGGCTCCTGCGAGAAGGGCCGCATATTAGTCGGCACCGCGTTTCGTTCAAACGAAAACTGAGCGAAAAACCTCCGCAACATGCCTTTTCATGCGATTTTCTGGTGTCGCCCTAGGTGTTCTTGCCGGTCGTGGACAAATCGCCCGCCCGCCTGCTACACCCGAGCAGGATGTAACACAGGGGTGCGCCATGCTGCGTCGGCTCTACGACTGGACCATTGATCTGGCCGCGCGCCGTCAGGCCCCTTGGGCACTGGCCGCTGTCTCCTTTGCCGAAAGCTCCTTTTTCCCGCTGCCACCCGACATCGTTCTCATCCCGATGGTGCTGTCACAACGCCAGAAGGCATGGGCCTATGCCACCATATGCACCATCGCCTCCGTCATCGGCGGCATGTTCGGTTATGCCATCGGCTATTTCCTGTTCGACACCGTCGGCACTTACATCCTCAATCTCTACGGCTATCAGGATGCGTTTTCGAGCTTTGCAGAGCGCTACAATGATTATGGCGTCTGGATCGTCCTCATCGCGGGCTTCACGCCGTTCCCTTACAAGGTCATCACCATTGCCAGCGGCGTCACGCATCTGAATTTTCTGGTTTTCATGCTGGCAAGCATCGCCGCGCGCGGCGCTCGTTTCTTCGCGGTTTCAGCGCTTTTGTGGTGGTTTGGCGAGCCGATCCGCGCCTTTATTGATCGCTATTTCGGCTTGCTGTCGATCCTCTTCATGGTCCTGCTGATCGGCGGCTTTGTCGCGGTCCGCTATATTCTCTGAAGTCGCACACCCGCAACAATCCGCCGCAAGCGACAAGCCGCGCGCCTTATGGTCTGATTGCCCAATGCTGAACCAAATCGAAACCCGACACCTGCCCTGGATCATACTTGCCGCCAGCATTGCGACGCTCGGAGGCGCTTATTTCTTTGAATATGTCCTAGGCTACATGCCTTGCCATCTTTGCCTGCAAGAGCGCATTCCGTACTTCGTCGTCATAGTCGCTTCGCTTTACGCAGGCGTCCTCACACGCGACGGCAATTGGACAACAGTGCCGATCATCCTGATGTCACTCTGTGCGCTGGCCTTCGCCATTGGCGCGGGACTTTCTGCCTATCACGCAGGCGTCGAATATAAATGGTGGCCGGGTCCGTCTTCCTGCACCGGTGGTTTCCTCGCAAACTCGCTTGAGGCGCTGACCGCCGAACTCAACAGCGGCAAACACTTACCGCGTTGCGACGCTGCTGCATGGACACTCTTTGGCATTTCGCTTGCGGGCTACAACATGTTGATCTCGCTCGCACTCTTCATTCTGTCCTGCCTTCCCGCTTTGCGCGCGCAAAGGAACGGCGCATGAGCGACAAGGTCAAAGCCCAGCCGGGCGTCGCCGAAGAAGCCATGATCGAAGAAATGATCCGCGTCGATCATGCCGGAGAATATGGTGCGGTCCGCATCTACGAAGGTCAGCTCGCCGTCTTCAAACACCTGCCGCACAAACGCGAAACAGCCGAGGCGCTGGCGCGCATGGCCAAAGACGAAGAAGTGCATCTGGCGCGCTTCAACAAGATCATCAACGAACGCGGCGTGCGCCCGACGGCGCTCAATCCGGTCTGGCATGTCGCAGGCTTTGCACTCGGTGCCGCAACGGCGCTGCTTGGCGAAAAAGCCGCTCACGCCTGCACCGAAGCCGTCGAGACCGTCATCGACGAACATTACGCGGCACAGGTGAAGCGCCTTGATGCATTGGGCGATGCAGAGCGCCCGCTGCGCGACACGATTGAACAATTCCGTCTCGAAGAGCTTGAACACCGCGACGAAGCGATTGAAAAAGGCGCGCGGGACGCCGCCGCCTATCCGCTGCTCTCCGGCGCCATCAAAGCCGCCTGCCGCCTCGCCATAAAGCTCTCGGAAAAAGCCTGACGCTTACGGCTCCAGCTCGCTATCCCAATAGAGATAATCCTGCCAACTTTCATGCAGATAGTTCGGCGGAAAATGCCTGCCGTTCTTGTGCAGATCCGTGACACTTGGCCGGTAAGGCTTTTGCAGCGGAAACATTTCAACATCAGCGGGCAAACGCGACCCTTTGCGCAAATTGCACGGCGCGCAAGCGGTCACCACATTGTCCCATGTCGTCTGTCCGCCAAGCGAACGGGGGATCACATGATCGAACGTAAGATCATGGCGAAAGCCGCAATACTGGCAGGAGAAGCGGTCACGCAAAAAAAGATTGAAGCGGGTGAAAGCCGGAAAGCGCGCAGGCTTCACATAGGATTTGAGCGAGACGACACTGGGCAGCTGCATTTCAAAGCTTGGTGAACGCACACAGGTCTCATAGCTCGACACGATATTTACGCGATCGAGAAATACCGCTTTGATGGCATCCTGCCATGACCAGAGCGACAGCGGATAATAGCTGAGCGGACGATAATCCGCGTTCAGCACCAGTGCCGGACAGCTCTCTGGGTTGGCAAACGAACCGTGCACGCCGACCTCCCTGACCCTTTTGGAGGGTCATGTCCATCAAGGACTGCGAGCCGGACATCGGCACGCATTCCGAACGTCATTAACTCTACTATATCTGGTGCGACAGCTTTGTGAAGCGGCGAGGTCTTGGGCGGCTCGTTATTCGCCTGCCGCTGTGGCCGAAACCGCGCGCGAAAAATGCTCTGCGAGGAAACGACCGCCGAGCGCAAGGCCGGTTCCGTCGATACCATGACCGAGCCCCGGGCTCACATGCCATTGCACCGGCACCTGCGCGGCCTCAAGGGCTTTCACTGCATCATGCATGCGCGACACGGGCAACATCTCGTCTGAATCGCCATGCACCAGCAACACCGGCGGACGGGCCTTCAATTCCGCGCCCAATCTTTCGCCGCCAACCATCGCACCTGAATAGCCGACAATGGCCGCCGGCTGCACCGCACGACGCAAGCCGACATGGAGCGACATCATGGTGCCCTGGCTGAAACCGACAAGCGCCAGCGAACGCTCATCGAGCCCGCGCTTTTGCAGTTCCTCGTCAATGAAGGTGTTGAGCACGGGGGTGGCGGCATCGACGCCGCGCATGAGTTCAGCGGGATCAAGGCGCGAAATACCGAACCATTGGTAGCCAAAGCCCGCGTCGCATCGTTCAGGTGCATTGGGTGAGATGAAATCAGCGTCGGGAAGGAGATCCTGCCAATGAGGCGCAAGGCCGATCAGGTCATTGCCGTCGGCCCCGTAGCCATGGCACAGAATAACGAGTTGGCGTGTCACACCGCTTGCTGCCGCCAGAGCGGGTCCGCTTATCGTCGCCATATTTTGTTCCTCGTTGTAAGATGCTGTTGGTCCGATCCGGATCGGGAGTTTAAAGCGCCTGGAATGAGAAGCCCCGAAAAAATTTCAGGCACCCTGGTCACACGATTTGCACCGAGCCCCAACGGCTGGCTGCATCTCGGGCACGCATTTTCGGCAATCTACGCGGCCGACACAGCAAAAGCCCTCAGCGGAAAATTCCTGCTGCGCATCGAAGACATCGACCTTGGCCGCTGTCGCCCCGAATACGTGCAAGGGATTTACGACGACCTCTCCTGGCTCGGCCTCACATGGGAAGAACCGGTCCGCCGTCAGTCAGAACATTTCGCGATCTATGAGGCCGGACTGAAAAAACTTCGGGACATGGATCTCTGCTACCCCTGCTTTGCAACACGCAAAGAAATATCAGATGCCATTGAAGCATCCGGCATCGGCCACGCACACTGGCCGCTCGACCCGGATGGCTCGCCCCTTTACCCCGGCCTCTACAAGGACATCTCCACCGCCGAGCTCAACCGGCTGATGTGGGAAGGTCGGTCCTATGCCTGGCGTCTCGACATGGAAAAGGCACTGGCGCTCGCCGAAGAAAAAAACGGCGGACCCATCCATTTCCGTGAAGACGGCGAAGGCCCGCGCGGCCAAAAGGGTGAACTCCCCATCAAACCGATGCGTTTCGGCGATGTCATCCTCGCCCGCAAAGATGTGCCAACAAGCTACCATCTGGCGGTAACACTCGATGATGCGCTCCAGAACGTAACGGTGGTGACACGCGGTCAGGACCTATTCCCTGCAACTTACATTCATCGCCTGCTGCAAGTGCTGCTGGACCTGCCGGAACCCGCCTACCGCCACCATGCCCTGATCCGCGACGAATCCGGCCGCCGTCT
>TARA_R110000868_G_scaffold362686_2_pt1 | contig 43479 bp, 37 predicted proteins | sample TARA_R110000868 | Tara Oceans TARA_R110000868 (sample SAMEA4397489) | marine metagenome | biome: Polar Biome; feature: [SRF] surface water layer (ENVO:00010504); material: water (ENVO:00002006), including particulate matter (ENVO:01000060) such as... | depth 5 m | reverse complement strand
GCCACCTATAAAATATTGGGAATATGCTGGCTCACCACAAGACAAACCAGACTGTGGTATTAAATGTGAAACATGTTTAGCCGCATTAAATTTCCCATTAAGTGAGTAATGATTATGTATTTAACAGCACTAGAAAAATCTATCATTGCTTTTGCAAGAAATGAGGTTGAACAGCTATTAATCGGTGATGATATATACCTAATTCCATATGACCGTTTTGCACCTATTCCCAGAGGGATAGAACATAATGATATTTGCCTAGTTAGCTGGGGATTGGTCCCATTTCAAGGGCTGAATATTCATGATGAATTAGGTAATAAGGTGCAAGAAGCTTTCACCAACATCTGTAAAACCAATAAAGGCTTACGGATTGTGGCTGGTTTTATCATGTTACAGTCGTCAGATATTAAAAATAACGCTCCCAGATTGAAACTAGACCATATTAAATTAGCAGAAATAGTTAGGCAACAAATTGTATTAAGGAAAGATGAGTTGCGAAATGAAAAATTATATGGTGGGGCAAATTATGAAAATGGATTGCTAGGCGAACTAAAACGTCTCTCTACCATATCAGCCGAATACAACGACCCAACTTTTGTATAAGGATCAACAATGAGCGAACTACTCCCCATTAGCATTATTGACGAGGCTATCCAGTCCGGCACATTACGCGCTGCATTATTAGCTGAAACTGAAACACTGACTGAAATGGGCAGTTATACTCAACACCTGGTTTTATTATATGGCGCCATACGAGAATACTTGGCTGAACATTCAGACAGCGCGGGAAAAGTGAAAATTCGGCTTATGAATGATTTAAAAGATAACCTGGCTTTACCCCGCGGCATTTGGTGTTGCGCTATTTTTTATGAGCTTGAAGCATTATACAGGCGCCCAGCCTCCGGAGCGCTAGGCCTTGATTTAGATGTCCTGCATGATTGGCTATCGCTAGCGATCAAACACCAACAGCCCATGCTTGAAAAAACACAAGATATAATATTCGGCATTGATGACACAAGCGGCCTCTTTTCACAGTTAAAACAACTTAACAATAATTATATGTTACTAGGCTGTAAGCCATTTTATAATTTTGAGACTTGATCAATAAACTATTGGAGAGAAACATGAGTGAATTAACCCATCAAGATTTTCGTTTAAAGGCAATTGTTAAAACAGCAAATGGACGTTTGAACCCGACGCGCTATATCGTTTACAGCCTAATCATAACATTATTTTTTGGCATGATAGCCGGTGTGATTTTGGCTATTGGTTGCGCACTGCATTCCGTGTTGGGAACGATCATAATCATACTGGGTGTTGTCGCTATTTTGGCTGCTGCTTATTACAGCACCATTCTCACGATTCGACGCTGCCACGATTTCAATAGCTCCGGCTGGCTCACGTTATTACTCATCATACCCTTCGCCTATTTTGTATTAGCCGCTATCCCCGGCACAAAAAATGCAAATGATTTCGGTGATGAATGCCCACCCAGCACTAACGGCATAAAAATTGCTGCTTATATCCTTTATGCCCTGCAATTGTTATGCGCCCTCAGCTCAATTCCTAAATACGCTGTGCTTATTTCAATGCTTTTAGTAGGTGGGCAGCAGTAAATTGTTGGCAGCGCCCTATTAATACTGTTCATGAAACAATAAACAATGTATCGACAATAACTTGGCAGCCATATGAAAGTTTAGGTTAACAGTATTACTTTGCAATAATCACTACTTAGTGCAAGTCACATACCTAGCTCGGCATGAGAGCCTAACCTGACTAGCTCGAGTGAAGATTGAGTGGGCTTACGATAGATCAATACTAAGTCAGGCTTAATATGGCAGTCTCTATGATCAGACCATTTACCCAGTAATGCGTGATCATAAAATTTCTTAGATAACTTTTCATCTTTTGCCAGCAAACTAACTACTGATAAAAAATTTTTATCGAAGCTCGCCTCGCTCCGATGAGATCGCTTTTCTCTTTTGTAATCTTTTTTAAAACGTGAAGTATATTCAATCGTCCGCATTTAAGTTATCCAACAAATCATCTATTGAATTAGTTTTAGTTAGCTCGCCATTTCTTGCAGCTTTCATTGCTGCAATTGTCGTTTTATTAGGTGTCAACGGCTCAAAAGGCAATGCCTTTTCTTTTGCTATCCTTACTAATAACATGCGAAAAGCATCAGAAACTGTTAATCCCATTGTTGCCAGCACTGTGGCTGCTTCCTCTTTAATATGCCCATCAATACGAGCACGGACTACTGCATTTGTTGCCATATCAATCCCCTTCTTTATCTATGAGCCACATTGTAGCCCACACCGAAAGGAAGTCAACTAAATACCGCCGTGTAGTGTACTTAGCTAAACTAGCAATTCAACATCATAACACAAGACGCCATCATATTCATACGTAGGAGTTGAAATATAATGCAAATAATATTAATCGGGCCTGGTTTAGCGTGCAACACTTTTATCAGCTCGAACAATTTAATCACCATCATGTCATCAGCAATACTTACCTAATTGCTACGAACCATCGGGCGTGTGCAAATGGGGATTGAACTGATTCAAGCATCAAAAAATCTGCCAAAGGTTTATTACATGTAGAACGTGAAGGTGATACATTGGTCTTATATGACCAACAAACTGAAGCCCAAGTATCAGAAGGATTACTCAACACCGTTTATGAGGATGGAAAACTCATCCGTAAAGTCAGCCTAAGTGGAGTACGCGATAGGATTAGCCAGCAATTAACAGTGTAAGCTAGCCAAGTATAGACGGCTGGCTTGTGTTGGCCGTCTCTTCCATCAACAAAAGGTACTAATCGTTTTAGCGAAATTTTCCCTGAAAGCACTATAGGTAGGGTAGATAAGCATTATTCAATAACGCCCTACCTTCTCCTAATATTCCTCTGGAAACAACAAACAATGCACAGATAACAACTTCGCACCCATGCGAAAATTTAAGCCGTCTACATTGTCCTCCAACAAACCCCGCACAACACTTTGCTCAGCATCAATTACTTCAGCTAAACTGACCAATGTATACTGTTTAGTACCTAACACAGCCATAACTACCGCCGCCCAAGGCACATGATAATTTAACTTCTCATCACCAAGCTCAGCAAATGACTGACGACCTATCACCAATTTTTCTTTAACGACTCTGCTTGTCATAACAATTCCTCCTGTTTTCAACAAGACTGATTCTAGATAATAAGCCTGAATTAAAATAGCGTAATAACTACGGTAGTCTTTGGTACTATCTTGTCACCAGCCACTATGAAAATGAAGCCATACGACAAGCCTGTGAAGCGCTAAATTTAAAAATGATTCCCAAGCCCTATTCAGCACATATCCCCCTGAAATCCTCTTAAATTAATAACATTATCGTACATTTTAATACCATCTTATGCTAATATACATGCATCAGGTGGAAATTATTTAATGTAATTATTAAAAGAAATGTATTAAATATTCTTGTTTCATTTCGCTTATAACAATTCTGGATAAGGAAGCAAATTGACAGAAAAGCAACAACCTCAAGAAAACGTACAGAATTTCCTGCAAAACACATCATACTTGCAGTTGCTTGATTTAATTATTAAAGATTTACCAGGCATTATTTTTTGGAAAGATAAAGACTCCGTTTACATGGGCTGTAATAACACGCTATTAAACGTGTTTAATGTAAGTTCAACTGATGAAATTATTGGAAAAACTGACAAAGACTTTCAATGGCCTCACCATGAAGCTGAGCGAGTGATCCGTGATGACCTAGAAGTGATGAGCAGTCGAAAAGCTAAGTATAATATTGAAGAGAGCTTACCATTACCCAATGGAAAAATAATGTTCTGCCTAACAAGCAAGGTACCATTAATTAACCATAAGAATGAAGTTTTTGGACTGCTGGGTACTGCAACCGATATTACTCATATCAAGAAATTACAAACAGATTTAGAAAAAGCCAAACAGTTAGCTGAACAAGCTGCTCATGATATTCGCTCTCCCCTAGCAGCCTTTAATATTCTATTGCAACAACTTGAACAATTCCCTGAACATCAACGTTGCCTACTTCGCAATGCGACCCAACGTATCAATGATATTGCGAACAACTTATTATCAGCCTCTCAACATCAAGCGTTAGATCAACAACCTGGCTTACGTATTGAACCAGCATATGGTTTGCTCGATAGCATTTTGTCAGAAAAACGCGTGCAATTCACTCAACGTCATTTGATTTTTAATTTAAACGTTAACAATGATGCTTGTACAGCTTTTATTAATGTGAACCCTATCGAATTAAAGCGTGTGTTATCTAATCTTATTAACAATGCAGCAGAAGCTATCGAAAAAAATCAAGCTGGCATAATTAATCTGTCAGTAAATATTATTGAAAATAGCGTCATTATCCAAATTAACGATAATGGTAAAGGTATGTCTCAGCATGTTCTTGATAAAAGCATAGAATCTGGGTTTAGTCATGGTAAATTGCATGGTGCTGGTTTAGGTTTAACTTATGCAGTCAATAAAATTCAAGAATGGCAAGGTGAGTACCACATTAGTTCTGAAGAAAATCACGGCACTTCAATTAACATCAGTTTACCATTGGCTGAAACAGAAAAATGGTTCGCTAAAGAAATTTTCATTTCAAAAAAAGCTACTGTCGTTGTACTCGATGATGACGCATCCATTCATCAGGTTTGGGGTAACCGTTTAACCGATTATACTATTAAACATTTTTATCAGGCTGATAAATTTGCCAACTATATGAAGCAACATCAAACTAATAACGCGCTCTATCTCATCGACCATGAATTATTTGGCAGCGAACACAATGGCCTAAAATTAATTCAAGAATATGACCTAATAAAACAAAGTTACCTTGTCACCAGCCGCTATGAAGATGAAAGCATTCGGAAAGCTTGTGATAAGATTGGCTTGAAGATGATTCCGAAACCTTACTCGGTACACATCCCCATTAAGGAGCCAACCACCATGAAATACGATGCCATTCTCATCGACGACGACGCTTTACTACGCAGTACCTGGGAACTCGCCGCTAGCATGGATGAAAAGCAATTGTTAACCTTCGCTGATGCGGATAGCTTTTTACAACAAGCTGATACCATTGATAAAACCACAACGATTTATATTGATTCACAACTCGGCAATGGGGTTAAAGGTGAACAGATTGCTAAAGATATTTATGATTTAGGATTTAAAACTATCTACCTAGCCACAGGGCACGATCCTGACCGATACCCAAGTATGCCTTGGATTAAAGCGATTGTGGGTAAGGAGCCGAATTGGTGATTCAATGCTATTAGACCAAATTTTAATACACGCTCCCTGTGCCATTTTTTGGAAAGATACCAGAGGCGCATTTTTAGGTTGCAACCAACTTTTTCTAACATATGTTGGCTTAACTGATGATGCTGAAATTATTGGAAAAATAGATGCTGAACTCCCTTGGGCAAATTGTGCGGACAAGTATCGTCGAGATGACCGACATGTCATAGATACGGAACAAACGATCAGTGTCATTGAAAAAATTATGCTACCTGAAGGTGAGCTAACCGTGAAAACGACTAAAACACCACTATATGATAATGATAAGGTGATTGGTATTCTGGGTATGTTTGATGATATTACTGATATTATTCAATCCAAGCATGTTGCAGAACAGGCCGCTCATGACATTCGCTCCCCCCTCGCGGCATTTAACATGGTATTGAAACAATTAGAACTACTGCCTGAACAACAACGTAATATGCTGCGCGATGCAACACAACGCATTAATGATATCGCTAATAATCTATTATCGCTGGCCAAACAATCAAGCGGCACGAAGGCTGGTGAACTGAGAACGGAATCACTTTATGGATTGCTTGATAACATCGTATCAGAAAAAAGAACACAGTTTGCCAACGAGCACATTACTTTTAACTTGATACTAGCGAATGACCTTTACTGCGCATTCATAAAGGTTAACCCTGTCGAATTCAAGCGCTCATTATCAAACCTCCTTAATAATGCCGTAGAAGCCATAGCTAAAGACATACTGGGCGAAGTGAACATCACTGTTTCTGACGTTGATAACAACATCTGTATTAACGTGCAAGATAATGGCCAGGGCATTCCAAAAAATATTATTAATAAAATAACGGAAACGGGTTTCAGCGATGGGAAACCATCAGGCGCTGGATTAGGCCTCACTTATGCCATTCAAAAAACACGAGAATGGCAAGGCACTTTTCACATTAGCTCAGAAATGAATAAAGGAACTTGCATCATCCTCTGTTTTCCACGAGCGAAACCCGCAACATGGTTTGCTGAAGAAATTATAATCCCAAAAAATTCAACTATCATTGTGCTCGACGACGATCCGTTCATTCATCAAGTTTGGGATAATAGACTACCCGAACATACGGTTAAACATTTTCATCACGCAGAAAAACTTATCCACGATTTGCCGAATCACAAACCAAGAGACACCGTCTATTTAGTTGACTATGAATTGCTAGGCAGTGAAAACAATGGGCTTGAATTCATTGAAAAATATGCACTATCGTCACAAAGTTATTTGGTTACTAGTCAATATGAAGATGAGGCGATTAGAGAACGATGTCAGACTTTGGGTTTGAAAATTGTGCCGAAGCCATATTCTGTACATATACCTATCCACAAGGAACTATCGTGCTAAATATACAACAAACTAATAAAAATGCATTAACTGACGCCATAATCGAAGGCATACCCTATTATATATTTTGGAAAGATTGCAATTCAGTTTACCTTGGAGGTAATACAAACTTTACTAAACTTGTGGGCCTTGACAAACCTGATGATGTGATTGGTTTAACCGATTATGATTTAGCTTGGGGACCGGGCGAAGCTGCCATATTCAGAGCGGATGATCGCGCCACCATGAATGGTGAAAACAAAGTGAATGGTGAAGAAGAATTACATCGACCAGATGGCACTGTCATTAACATGCTTGTCAGCAAAGTACGGCTAGTTGATGGCAATAATGACTGCATTGGCGTAATCGGCATTTCAACCGACATTACTCACATAAAAAAACTACAGGCCGACTTAGAAAAAGCGAAACAAATTGCTCAGCAAGCCGCGCATGATATCCGTTCACCATTAGCTGCCTTTAATGTTGTGCTGCAACAACTTGAACAGTTCCCTGAGCAACAACGCAACTTAATCCGCAATGCGACACGTCGAATTAATGATATCGCAAACAACCTATTATTATCGTCACAGCAACACAAAAAAAATAATGACACACAACCCCAAACAGAATCACTTTATGGATTACTCGATAGCATATTGTCTGAAAAACGCGCGCAATTCACTCGCCGAGACATTGATTTCGATTTAAACATCCAGCATGATACTTATTCCGTATTTGTTGAGGTAAATCCTGTTGCTTTCAAACGTGTACTATCAAACCTCATTAACAATGCTGTAGAGGCCATTGAGGAACACAAACACGGACAAATTAATATAACGGTTAGCCTTGTTCAGAACAACGTTATGATTAATATACACGACAATGGCAAAGGTATTCCTGACGCTATCATTCATAAAATTGTTGAAGCCGGTTACAGCTATGGTAAATCCAATGGCACAGGCTTGGGACTCACTTTTGCCATGAATAAAATTCAGGAATGGCACGGCAGCTATAACATTTCCTCTAAAGAAAATGATGGCTCAACGATCAGCATCACCTTACCTAAAGCGAATACCGCCAAATGGTTTGCTGACGCCATTGATATTCCGCAAGAGGTCACCGTCATAGTGCTAGACGATGATTCATCCATTCACCAAGTCTGGGACAGTCGCTTAAACGACCACACTATCCAACATTTTTATTATGCAGATAAGTTTATTGAATATGTAAAATCAAAAAATGATAAGCACTCGATTTACCTAGTTGACTATGAATTGATCGGAAGCGAAGAAAATGGTATTGAACTCATTGAACAACACGGACTCATACAACAAAGTTACTTAGTCACCAGTCGTTACGAAGATGAAATGATTAGAACTCAATGTGAAAAATTGGGGTTGAAGATCGTGCCGAAGCCCTATTCAGTGCATATACCGATTTTAAGTACATAACCAGTTCAAGCTAATTTCACACAATTTTCATAGCTAAATTAAACATAAAAACTGACATTAAATACAACATTATGGCCAGTAATATTCATAAATCTTTCAACGAATTAATAGTTCTTACTGATTAGAAAAACTGCTGATAACCTCAGCAATATCAGCGATAGTAACACAATGCTTTAACGCCACAGCAGGGAAATCTATTTCATACTTAATCTCAACAGCGTGAATTAACTTAGTAAACAACATGGAATCGCCACCAATAGCATCGAAGCTGTCCAAAACACCAATATGCGTAATACATAAAACAGTTTCCCACATTTTCACTAACTCTTCCTCTAAATGATTACGTGGAGCCACGTGCAGCGATTGAGCTGGTATATTTTCAAGGAATTTTCGGTCCAACTTTCCGCTTAACGTTGTCGGTATTTTAGATTGCAAAATAAATATTGATGGGATCATATAGCTGGGTAATTTTTCTCGCATGAAATTTTTTAAATCGTCACTGGCTATATGTATATTTTTTTCAGTGACAACTAAAGCAATTAAACGCTGATTATCTTCAGAAAAATTATGTACAATCACCATGCTTTCTCTAACTGATGGATGTGTATTCAACATATTTTCAATACCGCTTAATTCAATCCTCACGCCATGTATTTTCACTTGGTTATCAACCCGACCAAGAAACTCTATATTCCCATCGTGAAGATATCGACCTAAATCACCAGTTTTATACAACCTTAATTCTTTATGGTCGATTTCATGAAGAATAAACCGCTGATTGGTAAGTTTAGGTAAATTTAGATAGCCTTTGGAAATGCCACTACCGGCGAGATATATTTCGCCCATTTCACCTGTGGCAACGGGTTGCAATTCTTTATTTAAAATATAGACTGTTGTATTCGAGAAGGGTTTACCAATTGGCACGGCTTGTTCATCCGTCAACACGACGTCACTCCTCCTATTTTCTTCATAATAAGTGCTATCAATAGTCGCCTCAGTTAAACCATATGAACTAATTAATTGAGTATGAGCACCGAGTAACTTTTTAAAATTACGATATTCACCCATAGACCAATTATCAGATCCACATATCATCAACCTCATAAAATCTAACTGCTTGTGATTTTTCGTCACATACTCAACAAGCCCTCTAACAATCGTTGGAACAAATTCTGCAATTGTAATAGATTCTTTATACATCAGTTCATACAACTGCTTAGGTTCAATCAGCACGTTTTTAGGACATAGCACGAGTGTTGAGCCAACACATAATGAACGAACAACATCACCAATAAACACATCAAAGGTGAAATTTGCCATCTGCAAATGAACATCTTTGCTAGTAAGATTATATTGTTGCTTCCAAGAATTAGTAATACTAATTAAGTTACCATGGGTGACCATCACACCTTTGGGTTTGCCCGTTGAACCAGAGGTATAAAGGATATAAGCAAGATGTTCTGAAGCAAGGTTTGCTTTGGTATATAACCCATCATTATTTTGCCAAACAGGTGAATCAATGTTAATGCAATCTAAACCATCAACAATATTACGCATTTTGCTGGCTTTAGCAGTTGTGGTGATCATATAGTTTGCTTTAGTGTCAGTCAATATATGAGCGATCCTCTGTGAAGGAAATTGACTATCAATTGGTGCGTAGACCGCGCCAATTTTCCATATAGCCAATATACTTAGCACCGTATAAATGGATTTCTCCATGCAGACTGTAACCGCATCTCCTCTGCCAACACCTTGTGAAATCAAATGGTTACAAAGTTTATCTGATTGCTGGCTTAATTCTTGGTAGGTCAAATAGCTATTATTAAATCTAACCGCGGGCTTGCCAGCTTCTCTGGCCATAACCTCATTAATTTGTTGAATGACTGAAATGAATGTGGTTTTTAATTCTGACGAAATAACGTGACTTAACATAGTATGCTTACCTTGGTATAGTGTTTCGCAATGTGCTATTGTCTCTAAGTAATCTAAGTAATTAATTTTGGAAGATTGGAAGAGAAGAATAGAAATAACTTCTTACTCTTATTATTTTAGCTTAAAATTATACTTTTACACTTACAAACTGAGCGGATTATAGCAAAACTCACAAAATATACACAATCAATACCCTTTTGGGTCAAAACATTTTGAAAAATTTGCTAATTAAAGCAAACTAACAATGACTTAACGTCATAGGGTGGATAAAAAAATGAGCACAGATACATCAAATGATGTGAAAGATTATCTTGAAAATATTGTTGCTTGCATGCCTTACAACGTTTATTGGTTAAATGAAGATGGTGAGTTACTAGGTGGCAATGAAAATCTTGCTAAGATGTTCGGCTTAAAATCGCGAAATGACTTAGTTGGCCTAACTTACTCTGAAATGGCCAATCTCGCAAATTGGACAGAAGGCCAAGGTGATGCATTTAGAAATGTAGAGCTAGAAGTTATGCGCAGCGGTATACCTAAGTATAATATAGAAGAGCCACCCATCAATGTTGACGGGGCTACCAAACATTATGTTTCCAGTAAAGTACCTTTAAGAAATTCTAAAAATGAAATAATGGGCATTGTCGGCATATCAGTCGATATGACAGAATTAAAAGAAACTGAAGCTGAGTTAAACATTGCTAAGGCAAAAGCTGAGCAAGCGAACCAGGCTAAATCTGCTTTTCTTGCTACCATGAGTCATGAACTGAGAACGCCGCTAAATGGTATTTTGGGAATGACACAGATCCTAAAAAGCGCGACCAATAGTGCAAACAACGAACAATACATTAGTGCTATTGAAGAATCAGGTAAACATCTTCTTGCATTGGTCAATGATATTATTGACTTCTCTAAATTAGAGGCAGGTAAAGTCGAGATTGAAAGTGCCCCCTTCTCGCTAGCCAAACTAATCAACGAGACCATTATTAGCATGCGTCACTTAGTCGACGACAAGCATATTGAAATGTCATTCTCATATGGTCGAAAAATTCCTGAAATCATATGGGGTGATAAATTACGTATACGACAAGTGCTCGTTAACCTTATTGGTAACGCGATTAAGTTCACTCAGCATGGTCACATACATGTGCTTGTTCGCAGTGATGACACAGCCAAATCAAAAGCTGGCTATTGCAATATTAAAATCACAGTTGAAGATACAGGCATAGGAATAGCCAAAGATAAACTAGAAGCTATTTTCGAGCGCTTTACTCAAGTAGAGTCCAATTATAACCGGCGTTTCAAAGGTGCCGGTTTAGGCTTAGCTATCAGTCAGAATCTCGTTGACTTAATGCATGGAAAAATTGGAGTAACTAGCCGTATTAATAAAGGCGCCAAATTTTGGTTCACTTTAGCTTGTAAAGTGGCTGATGAGAAAGCATTGTCAAAACAATATAAAACAGACTACTCTGAAGTATCTAGCGAACCTATACATGCAAATATTTTACTTGTTGAAGACAACCTAATGAATCAAAAAGTCGCTGAGCTAATACTGACTGATGTCGGTTGCACGATCGATATTGCTGGCACTGGCAAAGAGGCGATAAGATTTGTCAAAAAGCATAAATACGACCTTATATTCATGGATTTAAGTTTACCAGACACTGATGGCCTAGATGTGACAAGAGAGTTACTAAAGATAGAAAAAGGTCCTCACACGCCCATTATCGCCCTCACCGCCCACGTGCTCGATGAAGACAAACAAAATTGCTTAAACGCGGGCATGGATGATGTGATGACTAAACCTCTTATCAAAGAAGAGATTCAACATTTATTGCAACGTTGGATTATCGACGCTGATTAGGGTTTTATATGACTGATTTAAATCTACAATCTGTCGCTCGGATTGACAGTATTTCTCGTGATGATTTTCAAAACACCTTTGTTAAATCGAATACACCTGTTGTGATGCGATCGTTCAGTGAAAACTGGGCAGCCAAAGATAAATGGACTTATGATTATTTTAAGCAACATTGTGGTGATGTTGAAGTGCCACTCTATTCTGAAGCAATGGCAACGAGTGATGATAATTATCTGACGGCACAAGACAAAATGCGGTTTGGCGATTACTTGGATTTAATTCAACAAGGCCCCAGTAAAAAACGGATGTTCTTGTTTAATATTTTTGAGCATATGCCACAGCTTTGTGATGATTTTAGCTATCCTGACTTATCGAAGCGATTTTTAAACAAATATCCCTTTATGTTTTTTGGTGGTGAAACGTCTTATGTGGATGTGCACTATGATTTGGATTTATCGCACGTGTTTTTAACCCAGTTTACGGGTAAAAAGAAAATTATATTATTTGCACCTGAGTATTCACAGCATTTGTATCAACACCCATTAACCGTTTCTTGTAATGTTGATTTTCGTGATCCTGATTTTGAGCGCTACCCTTTGCTCAATCATGTGAAAGGTTATGAATGTACGTTAGAACATGGTGACACCCTCTTCATCCCCACTGGCTATTGGCATTACGTTTATTATGAAACCAGTGGCTTTTCATTGAGCTTGCGTTCACGGCCAGAACGCTTATCTCGTCGGCTGTACAGTTGGCTGAAAATCTTTAATCTTACGGTTGCTGACCGGACTATCGCGAAAATACTCGGTGCCCAAAAATGGTATGACAAGAAAGAAGTGATGGCACAGAAAACGGCTATTAAAATACTATTACGCGAGTCCCGCTAGGCTTAATCACGCTGACTTCACACATAACTCTGGGTTAACCCTTAATAAAAGGCTATTGAACATAGGGTACGCACGAATTGTAAAACCTGCTACAAGGACTATTATTACTGCTCCCATCACTATTTAGCATCGATAAGGAGTGTTGTCATGTTAATCGCTATTACTGTTTACTGTCTTGGAGCTATCGCTCTTGCTACATTCTTTTGTTGGCTTAAAGCACGCCGCAACCGTCCCGTTGATAATATATTTGATTTAATATGGTTTGAAGATGCTAAAGACCGCCATATGCTCCGTTAAATAAGCAACTTGAGAGATATCGCACAGTCAGCATGCACATTGTCCAATAGCTGTGATTCCATAACATTGCTATTATCCATCCATCGATTTACCCCCTAACGCCACGCGCCTGGCTAAGCATGGTTTTTTGAACCACGCGCCTTACATGGATGGACACTCACTACGGATGGTGTTTTTTATTCAAAACGGATGCTTTCAAGCATCCGTTTTTTTATGGATGTTTCCTTCTCACTTGATAGACGTTGTTGAATAAATCAACTTTTTAGCTCCGTCATCCCTCGACTTGATCGCGGGATCCAGTAACTCATTGATTTTTCTGGATCCCGCGATCAAGTCGAGGGACGACATGCTGTAAAATTGCATAGAAGTTGATTTATTCAACAACGCCTATTAAGTTCGAAGGAATAATACTTTAAATCGTTGCATGAACCCTGGGACCTTCTTAAATATCCACACACAATAAATTAGATTCATAATGCCCACAATAAAAAACAACTGTGGGATGCTAAACCCTAATTTGAAAACTAACATGGCAAAACCAGAAGCAGCACCATGAATGATAATAAAATAGGTGATAACTTGATGCTCTTTAAATTGTGTGTAATGATCCTTTCAGAATTAATCAAAATAGACACCTAAATAATCAAGGATTCACATAGTGTTTTCAGTTAGACCTGTGGCCTCAACAGATGAAATTCAAGAAACTGCAATTAAGTGGGCCACTAATGAAGGTTGGAATCCCGGCTTAAATGATGCCGCTTGTTTCTACCAAGTGAACCCAAATGGCATCTATCTTGGACTGCTTGATAATGATCCAATTTCTTCCATCTCAATCATAAGTTATGATGATACTTTCGCATTTCTAGGGCTTTATATTGTCAATCCAGAGTACCAAGGCCAAGGCTATGGCCTTAAGACTTGGCAAGCAGCCATAAGCCAATGTCATTCGGCAACAATTGCCTTAGATGCAGTACTTGAACAAAAAAACACATATGAAAATTCTGGTTTCAAATTTTCAAATCTCAATATACGCCATCATACAAAAGCACAATTTTACACTCCAAGTACTAACACACACCATTACAAAGCCAGTGATTTCTCAAGCGTATACCAGTACGATAGTAATTTTTTTCATGCGCCCAGGGAAAACTTCCTCAGTTACTGGTTAGCCCAAAGTACAGCAACGGTGATTTTAGCCAAAAATGGAAGCCAATTAATAGGTTATGGTGTCATTCGAGCATGCCTTGAAGGCTATAAAATTGGTCCGTTATTCGCTGATAATCCACTAGCAGCAGAAAACATCTTCACCTCATTGGTGAACACTGTCGATGAAAGCAGTAGCATATATATTGATGTCCCAGAAAATAATTCTGAAGCTTTAGGCTTAGTTGACACTTTTAGTATGACACCAATATTTGAAACGGCCAGGATGTATAAAGGCGCTACGCCTAAAATTGGTCTAGATAAAGTTTATGGTATAACGTCGCTAGAATTGGGGTAAACTTTTTTGAAAATATTTCAATCCCATCATCCTTCCGCTTATGAAGATTGATCAACAGGCTACGCCAGCATTATATTACCCCCCCTCATCCATCGCTTCACGGCACCCTCTTCCCTTCGGGGCGAAGGAATAATATTTTAAACCGTTGCATGAACTCTGGGACCTTCTTAAATATCCACACACAATAAATTAGATTCATAATGCCCACAATAAAAAACAACTGTGGGATGCTAAACCCTAATTTGAAAACTAACATGGCAAAACCAGAGGCTAGCACCATATAAATGGCATTGAAAATATTATTGGCGGCAATAATACGTGAGCGATATTTTTCATGCGTTTTGTGTTGGATGTAGGCATACATCGGCACGGTGAAAATACCGGCGCAGATTGTCATGCCTAACAAACACATCATGACAAACCATGAGCGAGGCTCTGATAAAAACTGCCCTATTCCAATTAGTGCGCCATGATGTTCGCCGGGTGAAACGAAATACCAAATGCACACAAACAGGGTGATACCGAAGGCACCTAAAGGGACTAGGCCTAATTCAATACGGTGTTTCGACAAACGTTCACAAAGCATAGACCCTATGCCAACACCGATAGAAAACAACGACAATATAAGCACGTTAACGCTATCGTTGCCGCCAATATAATCTTTCGTGTAAGCAGCTATTTGTGTGAGAAACAACACACCATAAAACCAAAACCAGGATAAGGCAATCACACACCAAAACACACTGCGGTCTTTCGCTGCATATTTCATTAAATCCCAAGTACCTGTGAATATATTCCAGTTGAGTTTCATATCAGGATCATCACGGCGTGTTTTAGGAATAAACCAACAACTAGCAAAGCCACATAAAGCAACGGCTATCATGGCACCAGAGGCATACACTTTACCCGCTGGATCGATCATGATTAACAAACCACCGGCAATCGTACCCACTAAGATGGCAACAAACGTTCCCATTTCAACTAAAGCATTGCCACCTATTAGTTCTTTTTCAGCAAGTGCTTGCGGTAAAATGCTGTATTTCACCGGCCCAAAGGCAGTTGCCTGCAAACCTAAAAAGAACAAGGTGACACAAAGCAATACCAAGTTATCGGTACACACACCGACTGAAGCAATAATCGCTATTCCAATTTCCCAAGCTTTTAAATAGCGAATCAAATGTGACTTTTCATATTTATCGGCCAACTGCCCGGCGAAAGCTGAAAATAAAAAATAAGGAAAAATAAATAATGCGGCAAACAAGTTCGGCAGAATTTTCACTTGCGCGGGCGACAATCCTAGCTGCACGGATTTAAACACCACCAACACAACTAACGTATTACGAAAAATATTATCGTTAAAGCCGCCAAAAAATTGCGTCCAAAACAAGGGGGCAAACCGACGTTGCTTCAGTAGTTGGAACTGATTAGTGGTAATTGTATCTTGGTCTTTCATCTTAGTCTCCCTCTCTGAAACCTCACATTATACACATATGATCATTTTAACTGACAATACTGCTAGTTAAGATGAAGAATCTTAGCACTCAAGCCTATCATCGACTAAACTGAAAGTTACTAATAACGGAAAAACATAAAAATGACCGAAATTACACGCATTCAAGGCAACTATGAGCAACACAATCTTTGGCGTTTAGACGCGACTGCTAGCAATGCTTGTGTCAATATTTGTTTGGTTGCAATGGCTGAACTTCTGGGTAAGCGATGGGGAGAAAATCAGCCTATCCATCAACTAACACTTGATGCCTGGTTGCAGTTAGGCAGTCGATTTCATCAAGCAAGTGGTTATGGTGTTTTTCAACAACGTGGAATTGCTGGAATAGCACCTAATGCGGAGTCTAACATTTCTATATTAGAGACAACCCTTAAAGGAATAGATTATGGAACAGGACAGCTTGATCAATATAATCAATCTAATATTAACATAAAAAAAAAACGATTCTTTGGCATTGAGACTAACGATCAAGAAGTGATTAATACAAACTTCCGGCGTGGCATGATTTTTGGTTGCAATGGCCATGCCACATTGCTCTCCTGGGCTAAACAAGGGAATAACAAACATTTTGTTTACTTCAACAGCCGACATGAAAATGACAGAATAAAATTTGGCAATGCACATGCTGTGATTGTGCCTGCGACACTAGAAGGGAAAAAACATTTGTTCGAGAACGAATTATTTGGAAGAGACTCTCGTTTTTGGAACTTATGGGGACAGTATTACAATGATCGGAATGGACGCACGGCGAGTAGCAGTAACATGCTTGCCTACGCTACATTAGAATACTAGCCTAAAATTAATCACCCTTGATGAATAACCCGCTGAGGAAATGGAATATCAAGTGATTGCTCAGCAAAAATAATTTTAATGTGACTTTGCACTTGCGTACGGCAATCGAGGATATCAGGGCGGTTGCACCAGACACGTAAGGTTGTACTGATGGATGAATCATCAAACTCATTCACCAACACAACAGGTTCAGGATCCGCTAAACATAAATCACTGTCTTTTGCAGCTTGTAATAGCGCTTTAGTGATTTGGTTTAAATCGGCATCGTAAGCTACTCCAACATCAATATCAAAACGGCGCGTATCATATTTTGTTAAATTCACCACCACTGATTTAATGATACTTTCGTTGGGGACGCGTACGAATTTGTTGTCAAAGGTTTTGAGTTTTACTGACATTAGGTCAATAGATAAAACAGTACCGGTCACACTATTAACGGTAATTGCATCACCGATTCGGAACGAACGCTCGACAAACAAAAATAATCCGCTGACAATATTGCTGATTGAGGATTGAGAAGCATAAGTGATAGCGATGCTAAATATACCCGCTGTTGCTAATAATGCTGAAATTTTAAAGCCTATTTGCTGTAAACCCGCCATTAAAAACATAAAGAAGATTAAGAAAAACACGGTGCGACGCAAAAACTGTAATTGATTAACATGCACACGTTTGTTTAATAGCTTCTTTAATACATGTGAAGCAAACTTAGCTAGTATCCAGCCGGCTATTAGATATAACGCGGCATAAATATAATTATGCAAGTGATCTTGGGTGAAACTTGTTAACAGTTGATTAAAATTCATATTCATACATCGTCCTTAAAACCATTTTCGCCATTTAAATATGACTAGCATTGTTAACACAATAGCTGACATACAGCCTAATGTACCATAATAACCGAGTTGCAAATCCAGTGTTGGCATGTATTTAAAGTTCATACCAAATATGCCTGTAATTAAATTTAAAGGTAAAAATATCACCGACACAATAGCCAGTACTTTCATAATTTGATTCGTTCTGTTGCTTATCAAAGAGGAATAAATTTGTATCAACGAATCTAACTCTTGATTCAATTTTTCAAATGCTCTCAAAGAACGATGCGCATGGTCAATCAAGTCGCTAAAACGTACCGACAATAGTTCATTCTCATTTAACTCTAAGCAGGATTGTTGCCATTCAACAATGACATCTTCTTGATCTTCTCCCATCATATGGAAATCACGCATTTGACTTTTGTAGGCTAAAAAGTCGGCTGACCGCTTGAAAAACTGCTGTTCTTTTAGCATCCGTTGCTGCCAACTGGCATTTTGTCGGCTCAGCTCTTTACGAACACTGCTGCCAGCTTCAATTAATTCATTCACTAGCAAGATAGCAAGGATATCGGCTGTAAAATTCATAAGCTTTTTTCGCTTCTGCATTTGCGCAACAATTCTGTCTCGCAATTTATCGGGATAATTAATGCTCAACACATAATTTTTTCCAATAATAAAATAACAGGCTGTCACCATCAAATTGGCATCTAATGATTGAATAATCAAGGTATCATAATTTTCTGTACTGTCGTAAAAACTAGAATGATGAGGAGATTGTAAGTCTTGCTGATGGCGCTCATAAAGTGCCGTGCCACAGGTGTTTTTTAAAAACTCAATAATATTCTCTGGCTCATCTGCACCTGCATTAAACCAAACAATACCTGCATTTGGCATAACCAGGTCTTGCGATTCACTGAACTTCTCTTTGGAATAATATGCTTGCATCAACCTACCCATTTTCTTGCGTTTCGAAACATCCGTAATGTTGGCGCATCTTCTTGCCAATCCGCGGGATGCCATGAATTAGTCACCGCTCTAAACGTTCGCTCGGGATGCGGCATCATAATAGTAACACGGCCATCTGGTGTTGTTAAACTGGTGATTCCCTCAGCACTGCCGTTGGGATTAAAAGGATAACGTTCCGTTACATCACCTTGATTATTTAAATAGCGTAATGTGACTAAATCATTCGGCACCGCTTGCTCAAATTTCACCCGTCCTTCTCCATGCGCGACGACCATAGGGAATTGTGAACCTTCCATGCCTTGGAAAAATATTGAGGATGACTGTTCAACTTGCACCATACAAACGCGCGCTTCGAACTGTTCGGATTGATTGCGCAAAAACTGTGGCCAGGCCTCACTGCCAGGGATAATGCTTGTCAGTTGCGATAACATTTGGCAACCATTACACACACCCAATGCAAAACTGTCTTGACGAGAAAAGAACTCAGCAAACATGTCACGCGCTTGATTATGGAATAAAATAGAATTCGCCCAGCCTGAACCGGCACCTAAGACATCGCCGTAGGAAAACCCACCGCAAGCGACTAAGCCTTTAAACTCCGCTAAATCGATACGCTGTTCTAAAATATCACTCATATGTACATCGATAGCGGTGAAGCCAGCGCGATCAAATGCTGCCGCCATTTCGACTTGGCCGTTGACACCTTGCTCACGCAAAATAGCCATTTTTGGCTTAACTGCAGTGTTAACATAAGGTGCAGTGATATCTTCATTATGATCAAAGCTTAGTTTCGCAAATAAACCGTTATTGGGCTGTTGAATATTATCAAAGGCTTGTTCGGCACAAATAGGATTATCGCGCAATGCTTGCATACGATAGCTAGTTTCTGACCACCAACTTTGCAATTGTTGACGTGATTCTGAATAAACCAATTCATCGCAATGATAAATATCAACTGTGTCATTTTGATTGAGCTGACCAATGATTTGGTGCGCCACATCATGCTGCTGTAGCAATGCTGCAACCGCTTCATGCTCAGATTTTTTAATTTGAATCACAGCGCCGAGTTCTTCAGCAAATAAAGCTGCCGTTAAATCATCAGCATCGATTTCTAAGCTCACGCCACAATGTCCGGCGAACGCCATTTCGGTTACGCTGGCTAACAAACCGCCATCCGAGCGATCATGGTAGGCCAGTAACAAATCGTCTTGGTGTAATGCTTGCATCGCATTAAAGAAATTTTGCAGTAAGGATGGGCTAGCGCAGTCCGGTGTTTCATCACCCGTGCTGTTATAAACTTCGGATAGAATAGAACAACCTAAACGGTGTTTCCCTTCCCCTAGGTCTAACAAGAGTAAGACACTATCCACATCGGTATTTAATTCAGGGGTTAGGGTTTTACGCACATCGGCCACAGGTGCGAATGCAGAAATAATGAGTGACAACGGTGAGGTCACGGATTTTTCTTCGCCCTTCTCTTGCCAAACCGTGCGCATCGACATTGAATCTTTGCCCACAGGAATGGTGATATCCAAATCGGGACATAATTCCATGCCGACAGCTTTCACGGCTTCGTATAATTTAACTTCTTCACCGGGCTGGCCGGCAGCGGCCATCCAATTGGCGGATAATTTAATGTCGCTTAATTTGGCAATATTAGCAGCTGCAATGTTCGTAATGGCTTCAGCAACGGCCATACGAGCCGCTGCAGGTGAATTTAATACCGCCATGGGTGTGCGTTCACCCATCGCCATGGCTTCACCATGGTAGCCATTGAAGCTATTGGTGGTGACGGCGACATCACTCACAGGAATCTGCCAAGGTCCGACCATTTGATCACGATTAACCATGCCGCTAATGGATCGGTCGCCAATGGTAATTAAAAAGCTTTTATCCGCAACGGTTGGATGCTGCAGCACGCGCTTGATGGCATCAGCCAATTCAAATGTCGCATTCAATGCTGTCGGCTTTGCTGCAAGGGTTTTATCTTCACGATGCATTTTTGGCGCTTTGCCAAACAAGACATCCATCGGTAAATCAATCGGGTTATTGTTAAAGTGTTCATCGTGCAAGGCGAGTAGTTGCTCAGTTTTGGCCTCACCGACAACAGCATAAATAGCGCGTTCACGCTCAGCAATTGTTTTAAATTGCTCAAGCTGGTTTTGATTAATGGCAATAACATACCGCTCTTGCGATTCATTACACCAAATTTCCATCGGTGACATGTGTGATTCATCATTAGGAATGCTTCGCAACTCAAACTTACCGCCACGTTCACAGTCGTGAATAATCTCGGGCACGGCATTGGATAAGCCACCGGCACCGACATCATGAATAGACACAATCGGATTGTTTTCACCTAAAGCCCAACATGCATCAATGACTTCTTGGCAGCGACGTTCCATTTCAGGGTTATGACGTTGAACTGAGGCAAAATCTAACTCACTATCGCCCTCGCCACTCGCGACCGATGAAGCCGCTCCGCCACCCATGCCAATCAACATAGCAGGGCCACCTAATACAATAATATACGCACCTTCAGGAATGGCATGCTTATCGACATGCTGCGCACGGATATTACCCATACCACCGGCAATCATAATCGGTTTGTGGTAACCACGCACTTGGCCATCAACCATTTGCTCATAGGTTCTGAAATAACCGCATAAATTCGGGCGGCCAAATTCATTGTTAAACGCTGCAGCGCCAATGGGGCCTTCCAACATAATCGTTTGCGCTGAGACAATGCGTTCGGGCTTGCCATAATCAATTTCCCATGGCTGTGGTAAATCGGTTAAACGCAAATTCGAGACACTAAAGCCACATAAGCCTGCTTTTGGTTTTGCACCACGACCCGTCGCACCTTCATCACGAATTTCACCGCCCGATCCTGTCGCAGCGCCTGATAATGGCGCGATGGCGGTGGGATGATTATGCGTTTCGACTTTAATCATAATATCGATATCTTCATCGACATAACCGTATTGATGATTATTCACTTCAGGGAAAAAACGTTTACCTGTGTAACCTTGAATGACCGCTGAATTATCGGAATAAGCCGACAATACGCCTTCACTATGGTTGGCATAAGTATTTTTAATCATGCCAAATAAAGAATAAGGTTGGTCTTTACCATCAAGTGTCCATGAAGCACCGAATATTTTATGACGGCAATGCTCAGAGTTGGCTTGCGCGAACATCATCAATTCAATATCGTTGGGGTTACGTTTTAATTGGGTAAAGCGTTCAAGCAAATAATCGATTTCATCATCACTAAGCGCTAACCCCATGCTTTGATTAGCATCAACTAAGGCTTGTCGACCCTGCTGGATGACATCAATCGATTGCATCGGCTGTGGTTCAGCGTGTTGAAACAATGCAGCGGCATCCGCCATAGAAGTGAATACAACTTCAACCATGCGGTCATGAATAATTGGCTTAACTAGTTTCAGCTCATCATCAGACAATGCCGATGGTGCCTGCACATAAAAAGCCATGCCACGCTCAACGCGACGCACTTGCGTTAAACCTGAAATATGTAAAATGTCCGTGGCTTTAGAAGACCAAGGTGAAATCGTACCGGGTCGTGGTGTCACTAATAAGAACTGCCCGTCAATATCGGCATTAGTTTGCGCTTTGAGTATGCTATTCAACTGTTGAACTTCCGCATCTGCTAAACGTTCAGCAATATCCACAAAATATTGATATCGCACATCTAGAGCTTGCACACTTGGCACGACGGCTTGAATATCGGTTAATAATTTTTGCAATCGAAAATCAGAAAAAGCCGGAGCACCTTTGAGCTGTAACATTAATACCTCTTCGTTATCTTATGTCTGTATTCTTAAACACGCGTTCGTTAAATTCACCTTCTGTCCTGCCCACAACAACAGCAACCGCGGCATCACCCGATACATTCACGGCAGTACGCACCATATCAAGCAAGCGGTCTACACCGATAATTAACGCAATACCTTCAGCCGGAATTCCGACTTGTCGCAGCACCATCATCAAGGTAATTAAACCAACACCGGGGACGCCAGCTGTTCCAATTGACGCTAACGTTGCCATGGCTATCACCATTAAGTATCCGGCAATGCTGATGTCGACGTGATACACGTTAGCGATAAATACTGTCGCCACACCTTGCATAATGGCGGTGCCGTCCATATTGATGGTTGCACCCAGCGGAATCACAAATGATGCTACCGTATTTTTTACGCCGAGTTTTTTCTCAACCGTGCCTAAGGTTACCGGCAAGGTTGCATTACTGCTCGAGGTGCTAAACGCAAACAACATCAATGAAAGCATTTTCTTGAAAAAAACCAATGGGTTTAAACGTGCAAACACTTTGATCAATAATGAATAGGTCACAGCCCAGTGCACAAACAGGACTAATAATACGGTGACAAAATACAGGCCCATTTCTTTAATCAGGCCAAAGCTTGATTTTGCAAACAACCCAGCCATAAGTGCAAACACACCATAAGGCGCCAATTTAATTACCATCGTGATCATATGCATAATCACCACGTTAAAATCATTGAAGAATTCAGCGATTTTTTCGCCAGACTTACCTGATTTAATAATCGCGATACCAAGCAAAATAGCAAAGATAATGACTTGAATCATTTTGCCATCAACAAACGCTGAAAAAGGGTTAGATGGCACAAGGTCAATCAAGGTTTCTTTTAAGGATGGCGCTTTGGGTACAATATGTTGCGCAACGGACATATCATAATCACCATGACCGACACCGATGAGATTAGCAATAATTAACGCTAAGCTGATCGCCACTGCCGTTGTCATAATATACAAAACAAATGTTTTAGCACCCATGCGGCCTAGCTGGCGTAAATTTTTTAAATTCGTCACACCACAAATCAGTGACACAAACACAATCGGCACCACTAGCATTTTCATCGCGACGATAAACCACTTGCCCACCACATCCAACATACCATCGACAATATAGGCATCGGTAAAATCAGACTGAAGCAAATGACGCAGCAATAAACCCGCGCCGATACCCGTAACCAAACCGGCAAGAATTTGCCAAGTCAGCTTCATCGATACAGGGTGTTTTTTAGCGGTGGATTTAGGCATCTTTGACCTCGATTTGAATGTGCTATACTAACAAAAATCGCATTTTCAGGAAAGCTGAATATGTCATAAATTTCTTTATTTCAGGCCCTAATGGGGCTGATAAAACGACAGCGACGCTGACATGAAATTTGAAACGGCACTACAAACCTATCACACCATCCTCGCTAACGGCCCGTTAGGGACCCGATTAAAATACGACCATGGCTATGAAGCGTCATTTAACGTAATGAGTGAAGACAAAGGCAAGCAGATACTGATGAAGCTTTATCAAGATGATATCGCCATCGCTCAGATGCACAGCTTACCCATCATTCTAAACGCTGCCACTTTTAGGGCTAGCAAACATCATTTGCAACATGCAGGCTTAGATGAAAAGGATGATTTAAGAACAATTAATACCAACTGTGTTAATTTCATCAAAACCATACGCAATAGCTACTCAAACCTATCTACCCCCATATTTATAGGTGCGCCATTAGGCCCCATGAACGATGCCTACAGTGCTGATGTAATCCCCAGCATAGCGGATGCTCAACGTTATCATGCCGAGCAAATTGATATTTTACGTGAACTAAAAGTCGACTTCGTTAACGCCGTAACACACCCTAGCCTAGATGAAGCGTTAGGCATTTCACTAGCTGCTGCAAGTGCAAACGTAGATTACACCATAGGATTTATTTTAAATAATAAAGGAACACTGCTTGACGGCAATACGCTTGAGCATGCTATTCAAACTATTGACTCACAGACGACGAACAACCAACCACTTGGCTACCTCATCACGTGTACACATGCATCCGTGATCGAAAAGCTAATGCATTCAGCAAGTAAATACGAGCGATTAATCGGTATAGTACTTAACGGTTCAAATCTAACCATGCAAGCATTAGCCGCAATGGATAAACCAGCCTGTGACACACCTGAAATATTTTCCAGTGAATTGTTAGCATTGAAACAATCACTCAATTTAACCATCATTGCTGGATGTTGTGGAACGACGACTAAACATTTAGAGGCAATAGCAGCTAAAACATAAAGGTAGCTAAATTAATGAAAACTAAAGCCGCATTAATCGCCACTGGCGATGAAATTACTGACGGTGATGTACAAAACACCACAGGGCCTGCGATTGCACGGGAATTAGTCGAGCATGGATTGCAGATTACTGAGCATCGTATGGTGCCAGATGATGAAGCTGCGATTCAGCATACGATTGAAGCTTTACTAGCGAATAATGATTATTTATTTATCACGGGTGGACTCGGCCCGACGTCTGATGATCGAACACGCTTTGCCTTAGCTAAGGCGTTAAAAAAAGAATTAATGTTTGATGAAAGCAATTGGGATGCCATTGTTGAACGACTCACTTCTTTTAATCTGGCGATTCCCGAAGGCAATCGCCAACAAGCATTATTTCCTGAAGGCGCAACAGTATTAACTAACATCCATGGCACAGCAGCTGGTTGTCACGTCGAACACAATGGCAAACATATTTTTATGTTGCCTGGTCCACCACATGAATGCCTGCCTATGTTTCACGAATATATCATTCCACAGCTGCCTTTAGGTCAACAGCATAAACTGCATTGGATGCTAATGGGCGTGGGTGAAGGTGATGTGGCCGAAAGAATGGATAAAGCCTTGGCGGATATGCCCTGCCGAACAGGCTATCGTGCGGCTTATCCGTATTTAGAATGCAAAGTCTGGGCGGATGATGATGCCACATTAAAGCAATGCGCCAACATTATTGAACCGTTATTACAGCCTAATATTGTTAATAAAGAACATCTGATGGCCTCTGAACAACTCAAACAACAGTTATTGGCATCAGATAAAACACTGAATATTTATGATGCGGCAACTGGTGGTTTACTTAAAGCTACCCTGCTGTCACCGAAGACCAAGCATTGCTTAAATTTCTCTAGCCAAGCTACCGATATCAATATAACAGGACTAGATGCTTATTGGTTACAAGAAGATATCGGTTCACAAACTTCTGTCACCATTGAAATCAATGGGGAATTAACAGTGAAAGAAATGATTTATCGTGGTAAACATAATCGTGATTTTGTTGTGGAATGGGGTTGCTGGCAGATATTGCAGCAGATGTTTTAAGTGATACTGCAGGGGGATAAAAGATTGAGTGGCACGACAAGCCGCTCGAATTTTTATCCACCCTACTTTTCATCCATTCAGTTAGGCCATATGCCAACCATGTGAAGCGATCATTGATTGTCCTGTTAGTGCATTGGTTTCAAAGTTTGCAAAAAACAAAATGGCATCGGCAATATCTTTTTCAGTAGTAAACTCACCATCGACCGTATTACCTAGCATGACATTTTTTATTACGTCTTCTTCACTAATACCTAATGCTTGCGCTTGTTCAGGAATTTGTTTTTTCACTAAAGGTGTTAATACAAAACCAGGTGCAACCAAGTTACAACGAATGTTATGCTCTGCACCTTCTTTAGCAATGGCTCTATTCATACCACGTAAGGCATGCTTAGCGGTTACATAAGCTGCTTTATTTTTTGATGCTTCATATGAATGAACTGAACCGACCAATACAATTGATCCACCCGTACCCTGCTTAATCATATGGCGCATACCTTCTCGAGCAACTAAGAAACTACCATTCAGGTGAATATCAATCATTTGTTGCCATTTGGTATAATCAAAATTCACAAATTCACAGATTGTTTGAATGCCAGCGTTACTGATCACCATGTCGATATGACCGAAAGTATCACTTGCTGTTTCAAATGCTGCAATCACCTCATCCTCATTGGTGACATCCATTTTTACTGCTATGGTTTTCATGCTTGTTTCAGCTTCAATATCTGCTGCAGCTTGTTGTGCATTGGCTAAATTAATGTCGGCAATCACTACATGAATCGACTGCTTGGCGAATTCCAATGCGGTTGCTTTACCAATACCACTGGCTGAACCAGTAATAATAGCGACTTTATTTTGCTTACTCATTTTAACACTCCTTCGCGTTTTGCTTTAAAAAATTGTTTTAATAGACTCGAACACTCATGTTCTAAAATGCCACCTTGACATTGCACGCGGTGGTTGAGCTTGTCTGATAAATTACTTTCGAACACAGTGGCTGCTGATGATTTTGGATCATAGGCTCCAAAGTAACAATGATTAATTCGCGCATGGATCATGGCGCCGGCACACATCGCACATGGCTCTAATGTGACGTATAAGTCACAGTCCACTAAACGGTAATTATCCAATTGTTTTGCGGCTCCTCGTATAGCTATAATTTCCGCATGCGCGGTTGGGTCAACACCTGAAATCAGCTGGTTATACCCTTCGCCAATAATGTCATCATTCAACACCACAACAGCTCCCACGGGCACTTCACCACAAACTTCTGCTTGTTTAGCTAGCTCTAATGCACGTTGTAAGAATTGCTGTTGCATTATTCCCACTCAATCGTAGCAGGTGGCTTGCCTGAAATATCATAAGTCACACGAGAAATGCCGCGTACTTCGTTGATAATACGGTTCGAGACTTTGCCTAAAAAATCATACGGCAAATGCGCCCAGTGTGCTGTCATGAAATCGATGGTTTCGACTGCACGCAAGGCAATCACATATTCATACTGACGGGCATCACCAACAACACCTACTGATTTAACCGGTAAAAATACGGCGAAGGCTTGTGAGGTTTTATCGTATAAATCGGCATTATGTAGTTCTTCGATAAAGATATAATCGGCCTGACGTAAAATATCAGCATATTCTTTCTTCACTTCACCTAGAATCCGCACGCCTAAACCAGGGCCTGGGAAAGGGTGACGATAGACCATACTTTCAGGCAAGCCTAATGCCACACCGATTCTACGCACTTCATCTTTAAATAATTCACGCAGCGGTTCGACGAGTTGTAATTTCATATGCTCAGGTAAGCCGCCAACATTGTGATGAGATTTAATCACTTTAGCTTTACCGGTTTTACTGCCAGCCGATTCAATCACATCTGGGTAAATCGTGCCTTGCGCTAGCCATTTAGCATCTTTTATTTTTGATGATTCTTCATCAAAAATAGCGATGAATTCAGCGCCAATAATTTTGCGTTTTTTCTCAGGATCACTTTCACCTTTCAGCTTATCTAAAAATCGCTGTTCGGCATCGACGCGGATGACTTTAACACCCATGTTATCAGCGAACATCTTCATCACTTGATCGCCTTCATGAAGGCGCAACAAACCCGTATCCACAAACACGCAAGTTAGTTGCTTACCGATGGCTTTATGCAACAAAGCGGCCACAACGGATGAATCCACACCACCCGACAAACCTAAAATCACATGCTCATCACCCACTTTTGTTTTCACTTGGGCGATGGCATCATCAATAATATTGCTCGCAGTCCATAATGATTCACAACCGCAAATATCATGCACAAAGCGAGACAGGATGGCTTGGCCTTGTTTGGTATGCGTGACTTCAGGGTGAAATTGCAACGCATAGAAACGTTTTTCTTCGTGGCTCATGGCAGCAACGGGAGCATTATCGCTGGCAGCAATAACATTAAACCCTTCAGGAATTTGTGTGACTTTATCACCGTGACTCATCCAGACTTCTAAATACGCATGGTCAAAGCCATCTTGCATATCGCCGATGTCTTTTAATAATGCGGAGTCACCCACGACTTTCACTTGTGCGTAACCAAATTCTTTATGTTCAGATGATTCAACCGCCCCGCCCATTTGTGCTGCCATGGTTTGCATGCCGTAGCAAATGCCTAATACAGGTACGCCGAGTTCAAACACCACATCTTTAGCACGAGGCGTTTCATTGGACGTAACCGTTTCGGGTCCACCCGATAAGATAATACCCGTAGCGTTATAAGCCTTAATCGCTTCGGCATCGATGTCCCAAGGATAAATTTCAGAGTACACACCGGCTTCGCGAACGCGTCTAGCAATGAGTTGAGTGTATTGAGAACCGAAGTCTAGGATTAGGATTTTTTGAGAATGGATGTTGTTCATTTGAGTATTCCAGTTGGTTTCTTGAAAATTAAAATAAGCCATCAACTTGGTGTCCGCTAGTACTATTATATTTTTTTCAAACTCTGCGCTACAGGGATGAAGCGCAGCGTGTTTGAGAAAAACATAATGGCACTCTGGTGCTAAGCAAGTTGATTCACCATCTGATGTTTCAGTTCTTTTCTTGGTGGATATGTCCGCACTTCGTGCGAACTTTTATCCACCCTACTTTAAAATTAATTAATCGACGCGGTAATTCGGCGCTTCTTTTGTGATCGCTACATCATGCACATGGCTTTCACGCATGCCTGCTCCGGTAATTTGCACAAATTCAGCTTGCGTGCGCAATGCTTCAATATCAGCGCTGCCCGTGTAGCCCATGCCTGATCGCAAGCCACCCATTAATTGATGCACAATACCTAACATCGAACCTTTATAAGGCACTCGACCTTCGATACCTTCGGGGACTAATTTTTCAGTGCCTTCTGATGCGTCTTGGAAATAGCGATCGCTTGAGCCTTTTGCCATAGCGCCTAAAGAGCCCATGCCACGATAAGATTTATATGAACGGCCTTTATATAATTCAACTTCGCCTGGTGCTTCTTCGGTGCCACCGAACATGCTACCGATCATCACCGTATGTGCGCCTGCAGCTAAGGCTTTAACAACATCACCAGAAAAGCGAATACCGCCATCAGCAATTAATGGCACACCCGTTTTTGCTAAAGCTTTAGCGACATTTGAAATGGCTGTAATTTGCGGCACACCTACACCGGCGACAATACGTGTGGTGCAAATTGAACCCGGGCCAATCCCCACTTTAACGGCATCTGCACCGGCTTTCATTAATGCTGTTGCGGCATCACCTGTGGCGATATTACCAGCGATAACTTGCACACGAGGAAAATTATCTTTCACCCATTTAACTTGCTCAATCACACCTTGTGAATGACCGTGGGCGGTATCGACCACAATCACATCGACATAACGTTCATCTAACGCTTGTGCACGTTCCCGACTTTGCTTATCCGTACCAATCGCTGCACCGACGCGCAATTGTTCATGGCTGTCTTTGCTGGCAGTGGGCTTGTCTTTTGCTTTACGAATGTCGGTCGCGGTAATCATACCTTTCAAGCGAAAATCATTATCAACGACTAATACTTTTTCAATGCGATGTTGCTGCATTAAGGCAGTCACTTCTTCGCGAGGCGCACCTTTTTTCACCGTCACCAGTCGCGCTTTCGGCGTCATCACCTCGGCAACTTTTTTATTCATATCCGTTTCGAATAACACATCACGGCTAGTCACGATACCGACCAAGTCATCACCATCGACTACGGGCATGCCAGATATATGATTGGCTTTCGTTAACGCACGTAATTCACCAATGGTAATACCCGGCGCAACGGTTAATGGATTTTTCACCACACCACTCTCGTACTTTTTGACTTTGCGTACTTCATCCGCTTGCTGTTCGACTGACATATTCTTATGAATAATACCGATGCCGCCTTCCTGCGCTAATGCAATCGCTAAACGCGCTTCTGTCACGGTATCCATGGCAGCAGCCACTAAAGGAATATTCAGGCGAATATCACGAGTAAATTGTGTTGATAAATTGACGTCTTTTGGCAAAACAGAAGATTTGGCAGGCACAAGTAAGACATCGTCGAAGGTAAGAGCTTGTTGAATAATGTTCAATGGGGGCCTCGCAAGATTGTTGTATCTTGCCGGCGTATTATACGGATTTGACTACATTTTGTCAGCCTTTTTTCTATGATATGATACACAAATGTCATCAAAACCCGATATCTTTACTGTCTCCCGTTTAAACCAAGAGGTTCGTGCCTTAATTGAAACGGGCTTGGGCAGTATTTGGGTGGAAGCAGAAATCTCTAACCTCGCCATGCCGGCCTCTGGGCACTGGTATTTTTCGTTGAAAGATTCACGTGCACAAGTGCGCTGTGCAATGTTTCGTGGTAATAATTCACGTTTGAGTTTTAAACCCAAAGATGGCGACCAAGTATTAGTGAAAGCACGCGTTAGCATTTATGAACCGCGTGGTGATTACCAATTGATTGCTGAGCAAATGGAGCCCGCCGGCGATGGTGCATTGCGTCGTGCGTTCGAACAGCTGAAGAAGAAACTCCAAACCGAAGGTTTGTTTGCTGAAGAGCATAAACAAGAATTTCCCGAATTGCCAAGCTGTGTGGGTGTCGTCACATCAAGCACTGGTGCTGCTATTCATGATATTTTAACCGTATTAAAACGCCGCTTCCCTGCTATTCCTGTCATCATCTATCCCTGCATGGTCCAAGGCGATCCGGCAGCAGGTAATATTGCCTCGATGATTGAACTGGCTAATGAACGACAAGAATGTGATGTATTAATTGTCGCACGTGGTGGTGGCTCACTTGAAGATTTGTGGTCATTTAATGAAGAAGTGGTTGCTCGTGCCATTTTTGACAGTGAAATCCCAATTGTTTCAGGTGTTGGTCATGAAGTGGATGTCACCATTGCCGATTTTGTTGCCGATCATCGAGCTCCGACACCATCTGCTGCTGCAGAATTTGTAAGCCCCGATATTAGTGAATGGCGAAATTATCTTGTTAGCATGCAAGAAGATTTAGTCGGTTCAATCCAACAATTATTGCAAACCAAGCTGCAACAAATAAAATTATTACAATCACGCCTCCAACGCCCCGATCATCGTTTGCAACAACACATGCAACGCTTGGATTTTTTAACATCAACACTGATTAAAACCACGCTGAATAAAATAAAAAATAACAGACAGCAACTGGCAGGCTTAGCTCGTACATTAGATGCCTATAGCCCACTTGCGACGTTAGACCGTGGCTATTCCATTACCATGAAAGACAAACAAGTCATTCAGTCAGTCAAACAAGCCAAAGCCGGGGATGTGATTACGACAAGCTTGAGTGATGGTGAAATCACGAGCACGGTCACGTAGGACAGACAAAAAGCAGGAAAAAACTAGCCATTGTCTACGTCGTCATTGCGCGGCTTGACCGCGCAATCTAGGAACGTATGCTAAGAGCATAGTATTCTGGATCCCGCGGTCAAGCCGCGGGATGACGAAACGAACTATCCTTGTTGATCAGGATTCAAACCATAGTAGACTTCTTTTAGCAACTCATAGTTTTCATCTTTATCTTGTGTTGCAGGGTCATCATTAGCATCACTGGAAGATTCCCAAAACATCATTCCACCTAAGTTTTTTGAATTGGTATATTGTGCTTTCACTTGCATGGATTGTTTGTCTTCATAGCTGATAAACACTTTTTTCTCAGGGTTATAGATGTATGGCACTTGTGCTTGCGCATCCCAATAGCGTAGGTAACCATTTTTATTAATATAGTTTTCCGCTAAATCAGAGTAATCAAACATACCATCTTCCCAAGTACCAAAGTTCATTGGCCCTGCTGGGTCATGCAAACCACCATCACCATTGTCTTGCACATTAGCCCAGCCACGGCCGTAAAAACCAACACCGAGGACTAATTTATCGGCTGGAATGCCTTGCTGTAAGTAGTAATCCACTGCCGCATTCGCATTGTATCGCTCACTATCGGCACCAGTACTAGCATAGAGTGCAGCATTATGACCCGTATCAGGATCCCAACCACCATCTAGATCGTAGGTCATGAGATTAATCCAGTCGAGTTGATCGGCAATGGCTTTCCAATCCGCTTGCTGGTCAATCAATTCCATTTTTTCGTAACCTGCGGGTGCGGCGATCGTTAACAAATGATCGCTACCCAATTGTTGGCGGAACTCTGTTAACAGTTTCAAGAAACGTTGTGGATCATCGGCATTAATACGGTTACTGCCCTCACCTTTGTGTGTTTCGTTACCAGTAGGATACTCCCAATCAATATCGACACCATCAAACTTATACTGCTTCATTAAATCAACACAAGATTTCACAAAAGCTGCTCGATTTGCATCGTTTGAAGCCTCAGAAAAGTCTTTCGACCATGTCCAACCACCTACTGACATTAATGTTTTAATGTGTGGATTTCGCTCTTTCATTTCGACTAAGCGTTGCAAGTTACCGTAAAACTCAGGCTGCTCCTCACCTGGCGCGTAGTACCACTTGTGCGCAGGATAGGTTTTTCCATCTGGTGCTGTTTCTGCACCATGACGTTTTTCGACATCCGCATAACTATCACCTAACACACAGCGGTTATTAGCAATGTTAATAAATGCGTAGTTTACATGCGTAATTAAACTACCAGGAATATCTGCCACTTGGTGATCACGACCATACGTCGCCCAACCTGCATAATACGCGATGATGCGTTTAGCGGATGGTTGGGTTGGATAACCCGCGCTCACACCCTCTACATCATTAGCCGTTTCAGTTGCGTTAGGTTCGTCGACGACAGGTTCTTCATCCACAGGTATTTCTTCCACGACCGTATCATCAACAGGATCTGGTGTGGGTTCGACCGCAGGCTCTTCAACCGGCACTTCTGTCGGTGTTGCTTCCTCAGGCGTTTCAGTCGCTACATAGTTTCGGGTAATAACACAAGCATGCCCATTGATAGTACAAGCTGTCAATGCTGATGGGCTACCATTCGCACCGAAACCGAGGGTTTTACTTTTACCCGGTTGGATAACACCATTCCAATGCGCTGCTGAAGCAGAAGCATTATAAGCATTACCTGAATTCGCGAAACTTTCCTGATTCCACATTGATGTGATATTACCTGCCCCATTAAACGCTAATTGCCAACCATTAATAGGTGCAGCGGAATTATTCTTAATTGTGATAGCACCATTAAAGCCGCTACCCCAATCACTAGTGACGGCATAACTGACAGCAACTTTACTGTAATCTACATTCGCCGCAGGTTGCTCATTAACCGGGGCTGGCTCAACCACGGGTGGCGGTTCTACGACAGGCGTTTCAATCACTACTGGTTGTTCGACAACAGGATCACTGCTGCTAAAATTCACATTCACAACATCAAAAGAATTGAATAAATCAGCTTTGCTTGCATTCGCATCTGACGCTTGACCATTAAAACCAAAACTCATACTCTGCCCAGGCATTAACGTTTTATTCCACGACATGGGGGTCACTGTATGCACACCATTTTGACTGGTGATATCAGAACTCCAATGACTGGTGATGTCATGTGGCAAAACAAATTTTAATTGCCAATCTTGCATGGGTTCATCACCCACATTTGTGACTTTAACATTTGCACCGAATCCACCACCCCACCAAGGATTGCTCGGTTCAAATTCGACTTTTGCTTCTGGTGCTGCGATTGCAACGATAGGTGCCATGGCTGCACCTAAGCACCAACGTTTAAGTTGTTGAATATTCATTATTGCGTCCTTTTTTTGTTCCCACTGTCTATAAGCTTAGAACACTCTGTTCAAATTATGACCTGATATTTGTAACAGGAATTATTAAGAGCAACAAAATTTAGTGTGGTAATAGGCTATGCACCTTGTATTTCAGTCTATTATTTAAGGATAAAATAAAAAAAAGCCGACTAAAAAGTCGGCCTAAGCGCATCATGTTATGAGAGGCTGAGGAGATACTTATGTCAACTTCCATCGGACATGGAAATTAGCATAAATGCTTTTGATTAGTCGGTGGGCGTAAAAATAGGCCAATCCTTTGACCACTCCGAATGATATCCTTATGTGTACATTCCTTTGTTCCACCGCGCATTCCCTACATGAGAAAGTATAGCAATTGAAGGCTTATATCGCAACTCTTTGTGCGATATATCTCAACGAGCAACCAAGAAAAAATCTAACTAACTGAATAATAAAAGAAAAAAATATAAAACTTACACTATCTATACATAAAAATTGTTTCGTCAAACAAAACAATCAATGCTTAATAATTAATAATCAACGCGTAATAAACAGTTATGCTGATTCAACATAGTTAAATTAGGTTGCGCAACATAAATTCGCCAGGGTAAGGTGCTAAATACGTTTGTCTCTCAATATAAGCGTCAGGAAACTTCCGAAAATAATGCTGTAACAACGTCACAGGTGCAATCAATGGCACATGGCCTTTATGATAATCCATGATCAACTGTAACAATTCTTGCTTGTCATCTTTGTCTAATTGATCTTTTAAATACCCCATCAAATGTTGTAACACATTCGTATGCTTGCGACGTGTCGCGATAAACCTCATCGTTTGCATGAACAATGAAAAATACTGTTGTGCAATTTCATTGAAATGTTTTTTATCTATCTTGGCAACAATAGAACCAAGCGCTTTTAACTTACCTGCATGATGCGCCATTAAACTTAATTTATGCTGGCTGTGAAACAACACTAACTTTTCTGCTGTTATTCCATCGTCGCAAATTTCTTGCCAGCGGCGCATGGCAAACACCCGTTCAATAAAGTTTTCTCGCAAAGCTGGATCATTTAAACGCCCTTCTTCTTCAACTGGCAAATTAGAATGTTGGGCGAGTAATTCACGAGCATAAACACCGACACCATTACCTAATGGTGCTATACCTTTACCTTGATACACTTTTACTCTTGACATACCACAGGTGGGTGACTTGCTCTTCAAAATATACCCACTGACTGACGGTAAGGTTTTGACAAATGCTTTGCTGTGACTGACCAACTCATCTGTCACGTCAATTGAATTATCCGTCGCGCCAATAACACGAGGCTTGTCAATGTCACCCATGAGACGAATAGCAGGACGCGGCACACCCATGCCGATTGCAACTTCAGGACAATGAGGCACAAAATCAAAATAGCTAGAGAGTTGATTAGCGATATACTTATCCAGTTTATGGCCACCATCAAATCGTACCTTATCACCCAATAAACATTGGCTTACACCAATTTGAATAGTCGTCGATAACATCCTTGCTCCCAAGTTAATTCACCTGTTAAAAGAATAGCATACTTCACTTATCTCTCTAGTTAATCGTTTTGATCTGACGGTGCCTCACACACAATACTCATACTTTAGGCATTGAGTTAATTGGGGCATTTCAAAACGAAAGCCTGCTTTGCGTAAACGGGATGGATACACATGTTGCCCACGCAGCAATAACTCTTTACCCATATGGCCAAACAGTAATATCACTAACCAGCTTGGTAGCGGTAATAAAGCGGGCCGTTTTAAGACACCTGCTAAGGTTTTAATAAACTGTTGCTGTGTCACAGCACTAGGTGACACCATGTTGATTGGTCCGGTGAGCGTTGTGTGCACTAACACAAAATAAATCGCTCGCACCAAATCAGGCAACGCTATCCATGACAATACTTGTTTACCAGAACCGATTCTGCCGCCCAAACCCAATTTAACAGGCGTTGCCATTTTTTTTAATACACCGCCATTGGCCGCTAACACCACACCAAAGCGCATTAGCACGACATCAACATCTGTAGCTACTGCTGGCTGAACAGCAGCTTCCCAACATTGGCCAACCTGTGATAAAAACTCGCTTGCTGCAGGCAAAACTGAATCTTCATTCTGCGCAAGTGGTAATGCATCGGCACCTGCTTGAGTGCCATAAATACCAATAGCGCTTGCGTTTAGTAATCGAGGTTTGTGTGTTTGGCAAGCGGCACATAAACGCGCAAGCCGTTGTGTGGCTTCAACACGGCTGGTAAGAATCTTGTGTTTGACCGATTCAGACCAACGACCTTGACCAATATTATGCCCAGCTAGATTAATAACAGCCTGATAACCTTCCACCGTTTTCAACTCATCCCACGATAATGCCGTGACTGTTTCATCGAAGCAATCGACTATCTTTTTTTTATCTCGTCCGAGCACTGTAACCTCATAACCCTTGCAACATAAAAACGGCACCAGAGCTTGGCCTACAAACCCAGTTGCCCCCGCAATTAATAACCTCATCATCTCCTCCTTGGCACACATCAAATCTTATGCAATAATTATACAAATCTACGCTATTAACCGGAAATTGCAAATGCCTGAAGATAAATTACTCCCCATTGGTGCTATTTCAACTATCACAGGTGTCAATAGTATGACACTACGCGCTTGGCAACGACGCTACGGTTTATTAAAACCACAACGCACACCTAGCGGACATCGGCTATATTCCGAAACTGACATTGACACCATCCGCCAAATTTTATTTTGGATGGAAAAAGGCATAGCTGTCAGCAAAGTTAAACCCTACTTATCAAAAAATGGCTCTTCGAGCTATGAGGCTACGCAACATCCTGTTGACACATCAACTGTTTGCCGTGCAGTTTCACAGTTCAACCAAAATACGCTAGCACAATGTTTCGACGAATACTTTTCACTCTACCCTGTGGATATTTTTGCGAGAAAAATTTACCCTCAAATTCTCACCACACTCAACCAACAGTGGGCAATCAGTGATACCGCCTTTTCAGAAGAACAATTTTTCTTTAGCTATTTAAAAAATCGTCTTGCTGCTAATTTGCTTCTTAACAAAACCAGTAAACAAGCGCCTAAAATTACAATCGCTGCTCTCAACGAAGCCAACAGTGAAATCGCTTTGTTGTTTTTATCTGCATCACTGAGCTTGCATCAATATCAAATTGTTTATCTGGGCAACCATGTTGACCAAACTGAAATGTCTGATGTGTTATCACAAACTCAAAGCCAAGCATTAATCCTGTTTAGCAACCTGAAAGGCAGCAGCCTAAAAGCTATTCGTCATATTGCAGAAAAGACACCAACACAAATTTTTATTGCGTCTAACCAGCAACAGAAACCCGATAAATCACTTACACAAGCTAATGTCACCTTGTTATCTGATGAACATAATTTAATGATGAAACAAATCAATGAAGTGCTTAAGCGCTCTTAATTCACTTGCTCAACTTTTGGAATAGTTTTCACAGTTGATAATCCACCATCCACTCGTATCGTTTCACCTGTTATCCAATCATTGTTTGGATTAATCAGCCACTCAGCTAAGCTTGCTATTTTGTCAGCAGTGCCTGTGCGCTTCAATGCATGCATTGAAAGTGATAGCGCTAAGCTGCGTGGGCTCTTAAATATTTTTTCAGACATATTACTGTTAACCAAGCCCGGAGCAATACAATTAAAACGTAAATTTTTATCGGCATAACTAGCAGCGGCAGATCGCATCAAGCCTTCAACACCTGCTTTTGCAGCTGCAATAGCTTCATGGTTAGGCAAGCCAATTGCTGCGGCAGCTGATGAAAAAAACACAACAGAACAGTTTGTCTTCGCCACTTTGGTGACAGCGCGCAACACATTAAATGCTGTTGTTAAATTAACTTGCAAGGTATCCGCCCACTCTGTATCGGTAATCAGGTGCGCAGGTTTCAATAAAATCGAACCTACACATAAAGCGACACCGTCGATGTGAGCGAATTTGTTTTGAATAAGTGTAAATGTTTGTTCAAGTTCTTGATAGCTATTGCAATCAGCGACCACACGCAAGCTCTCATCGTCACTGTGTTCAAGCATTGCAACATCCCTATCCACTGCAACAACATTGGCGGTTTGCCGGTTTAAACGTTCAACTAAATTGCTGCCAATCGCGCCACTGGCCCCGATAACAACATAGGTTGGTTTATATTTCACCACGGCTCTCCTTTAACGTTTGACAAAACTGATATACAAGCCATAATAAGTTATACAAAATAGCAAATCAAGCGTTTTAGTATATCTTTGAGTGGTTTTAAATATAGGCTAAACTCATCAATGTTAATTATATAGGAGTCGAAACGATGAAGATTATTAATTTAATTGCTTTAATTTTGGTAATTGTAGGGGGCTTAAACTGGTTGTTGTTTGCTTTCGATTTCAATTTAGTCCATGCTATTTTTGGTGCAACTATTCTGGCCAAGATTGTTTATGTATTAGTGGGCTTAAGCGCATTATGGATGCTAGGCAATTTTAAAAAACATATGTGATCACACATCACAACAAAGGCCGCTAAATGCGGCCTTTATTTTATTAATATATACCTAAAACTCAATTGCTTTGGGTATCGTTGATTCTATTTAGTTTTCTCATCAACCATTAGTGTTAACACATCACAATGTGCGCCATGCAATACACCATTAGCGGTTGATCCTAACAGTTTTTCTAAGCCGTGATGTGAACGTTTGCCCACCACGATTAAATCCGCGTGTATATTATCAGCTTGTTCCAACACAGCAGCTCGAGCCTTACCTAGCACAACGGCTTGATCTTGTTCCGGAACTTCTAAATGCTTTGCTAGTTGAAGTAGCTGTTGCTCTGCAGATTTTTTTAGTTCCTCAACAATTTCCATATCAGGAATATAAGCATTTGCAACGACAGGTACATATTCTACCGCATGCACTAAGCTCAGTTTAGCACCGAACAAAGTCGCCAACTCGGCAGCTTTATCCGCAATTTTGTCATGATCACCACTTAAATCGGCAGCATATAAGATATGTTTATACATAATAATCCCTCCTGTTTCATCAGTATTGTAAAGAAGCCTAACGAAAATAGCGTTGATATAGATCAGGATTGGGGGCTGGAAAGTCACTATCAAGCGTTAATTAGCGCAACTCATGATTTGCAGCTGACGAAAATCGTTGATTTTAATTTCTCGTCGCTGCACGTCGATAATGTCTTTATCTTGCAGTTTCGTCAAAATCCGACTCACGGTTTCTGTTGCCAAACCAAGGTAAGTGCCTATATCTTGACGAGACATCGACAAATGAAAGGTTTCCACAGCATAACCGCGTTTCTGCAAGCGTGACGATATGCTTAATAAAAAGGTGGCGATACGCTCTTCTGCACCACTGTTAAAGCTGACTTTAAATTCAGGCTGTAGCTTTTCGCTCATCAAATTAACTAACTGTCGGCGTAGTGCCGGTAGCTGACCAGCTAGTGTAAATAAATCATCAAATGGAATAACACACACCGAACTTGTTTCCAGAGCAATGGCCGTCGCGGGATAAATTTCTGATGCAATCGCATTAAACCCTATCAATTCACCAGCCAAATAAAATCCTTCGATAACTTCAATATCATTATTACCCGGCGCACAAAGCTTAAAAGTGCCAGAACGAATGGCATAAATTTCTTTAAATTTATCACCACGATCAAATAAACAATCATTTTTATGTAAGACCTTTTGACGACCTACTAGCTCGTCAATCTTAGTGATATCTTCATCTGACAAGCCGACAGGAAAACACAAGCTCGCCATCGAACAATTGCTGCAATGTTGGCGGAAACTGTGTTTATCTAATACTGCTGTCATTGAAACCTCTTTCGTTGTATTCCACCTGCCTTATTCACGCAAACGAAACCAAGCTACGCATTCTACCCTATTACGAAACTACGTCACTATCCCAATTGTGGATTCAGCATAAGTATTGTATATTGATTCAATAAAAAAATGGAAATCCTATCATGCTTACCGTAGAGCAACAGGCTGCTGAGTTTCTCGATACCTTTTATCGTCGTCAAGATACGGGCTATGAGTATCCGCAAAAACGTATAATGGAATTAATCAAGCTGTTACCTATGGTACCACTTGCATCTGAAACCATTGGTCAGCAACTGATTTACTCTGATGCCATTAGACTCGTCAACCAACTAAAATTCCTTTATGTTTGTTTAGAAATCAATGTTCTCACTGACTCCTGTAAACAATGCTTATTCACAACCGATCGTATCCATCATCCACATACTGCCATCGATCATTTGCGACGTTATTTCTTGAGTATGATTCAATCCTATCCGGCGTTTTTTCAATACCTCAGTTATATACAAACCACACAACCGAGAAGACTTTTTGTTCTTCAAAACCACATCAAGTATGCTGCTGTAAATGTCGCTTATAATCCTAATGAATATGTTCATCTTGTAACGTATCAATCTTATCAAGTGCCTATGATTGCTAGTATGGCAGTTACACTTGGGCTAGGTGCTGCGGTATCAATATTTGATATTGATGTACATAATACCTATCTGCGCTTTTGTGGAGACGGGTCAGGATTAGAAATCACATGTGATTTTACTGGGGTTGATGCCAGGGGTTATAAGGCGGTGTGTGCTAAATTTTTTCATCATGGGCGAACGGAGCTTGGTGAGCCCCCCACGACTCGCGCCAATTTAACCAATACTGATTTTCGTTATGCTGATTTCCGGGGCACTGCCTTTCCTAGCGCTGAGTACATGCAAGGCATGAGGGTTGCCGGTGCCCAACTCGGTGGCAGCACTTTACCTACAAATCCCAGCCAAAGACTAGCTGTTATTGGCTTAGATAAAGCCCACACATGGAAAGGACCCAGCTGGCCCGCCTGGCTATTATGACTTTATGCATTAAAGTTTAAATTGACAAAAATTAACTGTATTGCTATTATTTGACCATATTATTACAAAATTGCTCAAAATAAGAATCAATATATGTTTATGTCTAACGATGGTCAACTTCAACTGCCACCTGAATACAACGGCCAACTTTATACCGATAGTGTGGATATTCCCGCAGGCCGAGGTCGGTTGTATTACCCTATTAATTGGTTTGGCATTAAACATGCCCTCTTTCCTCATGCCCCTAATGTCTTGGACATTCATCAAGCTGCCATTGGTAATTGCTATTTATTAGCAGCCCTACAAGCTATTGTTGAGCGACAACCCGACACAATTCTTAATATGCTACGAGATTTAAGAGATGGCACGGTAGTGGTACGATTGTTTCGCTCTCAACTTAACGGCCAACCTGCAGGTACACCCATTTATATTCGTATACAAAAAACACGGCTGGCTAGCCTAAATCCCTTTGCAGATCCCATAAAACATGACGCACCCTGGGTTCACATGATTGAAAAAGCTTATGCGGTGTTACGTCGCTGTATTGAACATTCGTTATACCATACACCAGGCACAGATGACTATCGGCCGGCCAATGATATTGTGGAGGCGCTTGATAGTGGCCGACCTGAAGATAGCTTAAAAATATTATTGGGGGCTGATGCGATTGTGGGGCAACATCATATTGATAAAGAACGGTTCCCTGAAGCAATACCTAACCCTAAAAATCGTCATGAATTAATGGCTCCACTGACACAACGGGCAACAACTCCTTACTTAGATATTTACAATTTATTTTGTCACGCACCCGATCCTAGCAACCCGCATTTTACAACCTCACTAAATCGCATTTTTCCACTGCCTGAATACCAAGAAACGCAGCATACTATTCAAGCTAATTTAACGATAGAAATAGCACACAATCTTTACTTCGCTTTATACAATCAACAAAAACAAACGGGCAAAACCTTACGATCTGATACGCTATGGCAAACCTTACATTATCATACACAGGACATATTAAGCGAACAAACCCTCGTTCGTTTGCACGACTATATTATTAACTCAGGTTATTTCCCATTAAAACGCGGTACAACAGCTTACACTGAACATCAATTTAATTACTACCAAGTCATCGAACGCGCACTACAAGCTAATCACATATTATGCTTAAGTACTGATACACACATCGGTGCTGAGAAAATGCTATTTAGCACACGATTAAACCCCGTAAAAGGGTTGGTCGGTCGCCATGTCTACCATGTGATTAACTGCTACCAACGCGCAGGCCATTGCTATATTCAAATACGCAACCCATGGGCTTGGTATAAACGTGGGTATGTTGAAAAAGCGAATGGGGCTTGGGGGGCAAAAGGCTTTAAACACGTGGCTCAATATCCTGATAGCTTTTTACCTCGCGAACAAGCCGCGCGTGACTTTGACGAGTACCATCAGAACATACAATACGCACCAGGCGTGTTTGAATTAGAGCTGAGCGATTTACTCAAACGTTTTACTATCATTTACCAGATGCGGTTGCCGGCTGAACCTTAGTTAAATCTTCACTTGATTTTTATACCCGCCGCATACCAATACTGTCCAGCTGGAAAACTCAGCTTGGCAGAAAATAGATTGACTCGCAACGACTAACAGCAAATAACCTTTCGTTGTATTCCACCTACCTTCTTTACGCAAACGAAACTAAGGTATGCATTCTACCCTATTATGAAACTACGTCACTATCCCAATTGTGGATTCAGCATAAGTATTGTATATTGATTCAATAAAAAAATGGAAATCCTATCATGACTCATTTAGAGCAGCTTGAGCAGCTTGCAGCTACGTTTCTCGACGATTTTTATCATCGTCGTGACACAGGTTATGACTATCCGCAAAAACGTATCATGGAATTAATTAACCTATTACCTATGGTACCACTTGCATCTGAAACCATTGGTCAGCAAATGATTGACTCTGATACCATTAGACTCGTCAACCAACTAAAATTCCTTTATGTTTGTTTAGAAATCAATGTTCTCACTGCCCCTTGTAAACAATGCTTATTCACAACCGATCATATCCATCAGCCACATACTGCCATCGATCATTTGCGACGTTATTTCTTCAGTATGATTCAAACCTATCCCGCGTTTTTTCAGTATCTCAGTTATATACAAACCGCACAACCGAGAAGACTTTTTGTTCTTCAAAACCACATCAAATATGCTGCTGTAAATGTCGCTTATAACCCTAATAAATATGTTCATCTTGTAACGTATCAATCCTATCAAGCGCCTATGATTGCTAGTATGGCCGTTACACTTGGACTGGGTGCGGTATCAATATTTGATATTGATGTACATAGC